>PVMK01128504.1_pt1 | contig 25169 bp, 23 predicted proteins | sample 1853481 | NCBI WGS metagenome assembly PVMK01 (sample SAMN08533507, study PRJNA380276) | Marine sediment metagenome, whole genome shotgun sequencing project.
TCATTCAGGCGCCACCGGGAGATTTTGTCTCGAGCTATATCGCCGATTTGACGGCATCCGGTTCCTCAGTCGATCGGGCCCAGGTCGACGCCTTGCGAGAACGGTATGGCCTCGATCAACCGATGTATCTTCAATATTTCAAGTGGACGAGCCGTATGGTCACCGGTGATCTTGGTTTCTCCCTTGATTGGCAAAAACCGATCAAGGAATTAATCGGCGAGCGTATCATGTTGACGGTTATGCTCGGTCTTTTCACTTTTGTTTTCACCTGGCTACTGGCCATTCCCATCGGCATCATTTCAGCGGTGAAACAGTACTCATTTTTGGATTATTTCTTCAGCGTTTTTAATTATTTTGGTGTGGCGACGCCTACGTTTATGGTCGCGCTGATCATCATGTGGCTGGCCTTCTCGCAGTTCGGCGTGAGTGTGACCGGTCTCTTTTCACCAGAATTTATTGATGCACCCTGGTCAGTGGCACGTGGTCAAGATTTATTAAGGCATATCTGGCTGCCGATGATAATTCTGGGTTTGGATGGTACGGCGCGGCTGGCGCGAATCATGCGCGCCAATCTGTTGGATGAACTCAACAAACCCTATGTAGAAATGGCGCGGGCCAAAGGCATGTCGGAGTGGAAGCTAGTACTGAAGTATCCGGTGCGCCTATCACTTAACCCGTTGATCAGCACTATTGGTTGGTATCTGCCCTTGATCTTCTCCGGCAGCGTTATTGTGGCGACTGTACTGAATTTGCCGACCATCGGTCCCATGCTGCTGCGCTCCCTGATCAGCCAGGACATGTTCCTCGCCGGCACTATTGTCATGATTTACCTTTTCCTGGCCGTCATCGGCACCATTATCTCGGATGTTTTGCTGGCCTGGAGTGATCCGCGTATACGAATGGAGTAATCCAACAGGGCCACAGGATCATATTTATGAGTCTCGAATCCACTCCCACCAAGATCGCCAGCGAACCGCCGGTCCGGCAGGACCCCCCTGCTCAGGAAGAGGAAGTTGATTCGATTTATGTAGCTCCGAACTGGAAGCTGGTTTGGTGGCGCTTCAAAAAACACAAGCTGGCTGTAGCCAGCACCTTCGTCGTCATCCTGATCGCCATCGTAGCCATCGCCCCGGGCTTTTTCAGCACCCAAGATCCTCATGAATCCGTTGCTACGGAGTTGTTTATTCCACCCCAGCGACTGCACTTCTTCGACGAGGGCCGGCTGCAACTATTCGTTTACGCTGTCGAAGGCGCCCGCAATCCGGAGACCCTACGCATGGAGTGGCAGACCAGTTCTGAGGAAAAGATCTACTTACATCTTTTCGCCCAGGGTTATACGTACGAGATACTCGGGCTTTTCGAATCTAACCGCCACTTTATTGGTCTGGAAGATCCTGAATCAGGCGATTTTTTCCATTTATTGGGAACGGATCGGTTGGGACGTGACCAGTGGTCACGCTTGATCTACGGTACCCGCACCTCCCTGTCGATAGGTTTGATCGCCGTTATCATCAGCACGATTTTAGGCATTGTCCTTGGCGGGCTGTCGGGCTATTACGGTGGCACAACGGATATGGTGATTCAGCGGTTGATCGAACTGCTGCAATCGCTGCCGGCCGTTCCCATCTGGCTCGCCTTGTCGGCGGCAATGCCCCGTACCTGGTCGGTCGAACAGACCTATTTGGCCATCACAGTTATTCTGGCCCTGATCGGTTGGACGACCCTGGCGCGCGAGATTCGCAGTCGTTTTCTTTCCCTGCGCGAAGAAGACTATGTGGTTGCCGCTAAGTTGTCCGGCGCGAAGGAAGCGCGCGTTGTCTTCCGTCACATGCTGCCCACCATGTACAGCCATATCATCGCCGCTGTGACACTCGCAATCCCGGTCATGATCATCAGCGAGACCTTTTTGAGTTTCCTGGGCCTCGGTTTGCGTCCGCCAGCCATCAGTTGGGGTGTGCTGCTGCAAGAGGCGCAAAACTTACAATCCATCGCCCTTGCGCCCTGGCTGCTCTTACCAGGTCTTGCTGTGGTTATCACAGTCTTGACCATGAATCTCATGGGTGATGGTTTGCGAGATGCGGCGGATCCTTATAGTCATTAGCCGAGTAGTTAAGTAGTTGATAGTTGGATAGTTAGGAAGCAAAAGAGTTTTAATGGATAACGACAGAAAATCTTTGCTCTCGATACGAAATTTAAAAACTTACTTCGTCATGGATGAGGGGACGGCGCAGGCTGTCGACGGCGTCAGTTTCGATGTGCATGAAGGACAGGTTGTCGGTGTGGTGGGCGAAAGCGGCTGTGGCAAGAGCGTGACCATCAAGTCCGTTTTGCGCATTGTGCAAAAACCGGGAAGGATAGTCGACGGTGAAATCCTCTGGTGGCATCAACAAGACGGAGGCCAGGAAGAACTGATCGATCTCGCCCAATTGGATGCTCAAGGGAAGCAGATGCGTGCCATCCGCGGCGGTGAAATAGCGTTGATCCCGCAAGAGCCCATGGCCTCATTTAGCCCGGTACACACCATTGGTAACCAACTCATCGAAGCGGTCCGCTTGCACATGGATGTGAACAAACGGGAAGCGAAACGCATCGCGATCGAGAGATTGCATGAAGTGGGGATGCCAAGTCCTGAGCAGCGTATTGACGCCTATTCGTGGGAACTGAGCGGTGGTTTGCGCCAGCGCGCGATGATTGCCATGGCCCTAGCTTGTAATCCACGCCTGTTGATAGCGGATGAACCGACGACAGCCATCGACGTGACTACTCAAGCTCAGGTCTTAAACCTCTTGCGCCGCTTGCAGCAAGAGCTAAAGATGTCGATTGTTTTTATCACCCATGATCTGGGAGTCATTGCTCAGATAGCAGATTATGTGGTGGTGATGTACTTAGGTCGTATTGTGGAAACGGGACCGGTAGATGATATCTTTCACAATCCGCAGCATCCTTACACCGTAGCCTTGTTAGAATCCATCCCCACAATCCACCAGGCACCAAAAGAGTTTTTACCAACCATCGAAGGTTCCATCCCTCATCCCTTCAACCGTCCAACCGGGTGCCCCTTTTACCCGCGTTGTTCAGCTTTCATGCCTGGCACCTGTGATAAGCGAGCACCTAGCCTGCAACCCGTCAACCAACTGCAATCGGCCAGCTGCTTTCTGCATCATGATGCTGCAGAAGAAAATGGCCAGGTAAATGGGAGTACAGAAAGTGCGTCTTAGTCAGCGTGTTTCGTCGATATCTCATTAATGATGGCAATTCCTGTGACTGAATTAACCAGTAAGAAACCGGTAATCCTGGAAGTAAACGACCTAAAGAAATATTTTCCGATCCAGAAAGGATTCTTCAAACGCGTCGTTGGCCAGATTCGGGCTGTTGACGGGGTCAGCTTTTTCATCAATGAGGGTGAGACGCTGGGCCTTGTTGGGGAGAGCGGGTGCGGGAAAACAACAACCGCTCGCTGCATTTTGCGCGCCGTCGATCCCACTGCGGGTGAAATTCGCTTCCTCAATTCTTCCGGTGACAAGGTGGACATTGCCACCCTACCTGAAGAAGAAATGCGCGTCTTGCGCAGCGAGATACAAATGATCTTTCAAGATCCATACGCATCGCTAAATCCGCGCCATAACATTCTGGATATTGTTGGCGAACCACTATTTGTGATTCAGCAGATGACGAATAGGGAGGAACGGACAGAGCGAGTGCGGGAGCTACTGCAGTTGGTTGGTTTACGTCCCGAATATATGCGACGTTTTCCTCATGCTTTCAGTGGAGGGCAGAGGCAGCGCATTGTCATCGCCCGCGCCTTGGCGATAAATCCACGCCTGATCGTGGCGGATGAGCCTGTCTCAGCCTTGGATGTTTCTGTTCAGGCCCAAGTGCTGAATTTGATGTTGGATTTGCAGCAAAAGCTCAATCTGACTTATCTGTTTGTGGCCCATGACCTTAGCGTCGTCAAATATATTAGCGACCGGGTGGCGGTGATGTACGTGGGCAAAATTGTAGAGATTTCGCCTACCGACGAACTTTATGATAGGCCTCTGCATCCTTATACGGCCGCACTCATGGAAGCAGTACCTGTCGCCGATCCCCGGGTACGTTCTGCCATGACCGAACTTGAAGGAGACGTGCCCAGTCCTGCCGATCCACCTTCTGGCTGTTATTTCCATCCGCGCTGCCAATATGCCATTGATATCTGTTCTCAGGAAGCCCCTGAGTTGACCGAACTCAGACCTGATCACTTTGTTAGCTGCCATAGGGCGCAGGAACTAACGTTAGAAGGCATTGGCGAACCGAGATAGGGATGAATTTGGGGGAAAAGAGAGGAGGACAGATGCAAACAATTCACTGGGGCATTGTCGGATGTGGCAATGTCACCGAGGTGAAAAGCGGGCCGGGATTTCAGAAAGCGCACAACTCCAGCCTTGTGGCGGTGATGCGGCGGAACGGCGAATTAGCCCAAGATTATGCCCGGCGCCACGGCGTTCATAATTGGTATGACAACGCCAAGGCGTTGATCAACGATCCGGATGTAGACGCTGTCTACATCGCCACACCACCATCATCACACAAAGAATACACAATCATGGCAGCACAGGCAGGTAAGCCGGTCTATGTCGAGAAACCGATGGCGCTGAATTTCGATGAATGCCAAGAAATGATTGATGCCTGCAATACGGCTGGCGTTTCTCTGTTCGTAGCCTACTACCGGAGGGCGTTGCGGCGGTTCCTGAAGGTCAAAGAGGTGGTGGATTCCAGGGCTATCGGCAATATCCGCTTCGTCTCTATCACCCTTTACCAGCCGGTACAACCCAAACAAACGGATTCAAACAACTTGCCGTGGCGCGTGCTCCCGGGCATTTCTGGCGGCGGCATTTTTGTCGACCTGGCCTCCCACCAGTTGGATTTTCTCGATTATGTTCTAGGTCCCATTGCGGCCGCCGAAGCATTTGCCGGCAATCAGGCAGGGCATTACCCGGCTGAGGATGTCGTTACCGCTACCTGGCGCTTTGAATCCGGTGTGCAGGGTACAGGAGCCTGGTGTTTCACCACTTTCGAGGCAGTTGATCGCACGGAGATTATTGGCAGCAACGGCCGTATTACCTTCTCGACTTTTGATTCTGAACCTGTCTTGCTGACGACAAAGGATGGCGAAACTGGATTCGCCATCGACTACCCAGCACACATCCAGCAGCCGCTGATCCAGAGCGTAGTGGATGAGTTACTTGGGCTCGGACAATGCCCCAGCACCGGAGAGAGCGCCGCGCGTACGAGCTGGGTGATGGACCAAATACTCGCCGGTTATAAGGCACAAAATGAAGGTTAGAAATTTAAACCGGATCGCCTATTTTAGTCTTTTTTGAAAAAGGAAATGTCATGAATTACATATTTAGCACTGAAAAAACTAAACGTTATCGTTTTCCCACTCATATCAATGACCTGGTCATGGATCGTTCGGAGGCTACCGCCAGTGAGGTGTTCTTTACAGTGGTCGAACCGGGGAAGGCCTCGCCGATGCATAAGCACGACGACACAGAGCAGATATATTATGTAGTAGATGGGGAAGGAGAACTAACGATAGAGTCTGAAGAAGAACCGCTCCTGATCAAAATCAAACCGGGTGATGTTGTTCGTATGCCTGTTGGTACCATGCATCGTGCCCGGTGCTTGGGCGATCAGATCTTGCGTTATCTTGTTGTGGATTGTTTTCCTGGTTCCCGACCTGATGCAGAACCAACCTGGAACTCCCATGTGCATGAGATATGTCGGATAAACGGCTGGGATTATGATGAGGTCTTTGAAGAATAGGATGAATATTAGCGTCCGCTTTGCTGATTTATTGGCCATCTATCGCGCCGAACTATTGGGACGGACCATCCCTTTTTGGTTAAAATACGCGATTGACCGGGAGCATGGCGGCATCCTCACCTGCATCTCAGATGAAGGCCAGGTCTTGAGCACGGACAAGTACATGTGGTCGCAACTGCGCGCGGTTTGGACGTTCAGTGCACTGTACAACTGCATTGAGGCGCGGCAGGAATGGCTGGACTTGGCCCGACATATATTTGATTTCGCGAAACGTTACGGCCGTGACGAAGAGGGTTGTTGGGTTTTCGCTGTAGGCGAGCAGGGCAACATTTTGCAAGGGGCAACCAGCATCTACGCCGATGGTTTCGCCATCTACGGGCTGACGGAACTGGCTCGGGCTACCGGAGACCAAGAGGCTATCGATCTGGCTCTTGAGACCTACGAGAATGTGCAGCGGCGGTTAGCCCGCCCCAGTTCGTACGAGACCGCACCTTACCCGCTGCCGGAGGGCGTCAAAGCTCACGGCGTATCAATGATATTCTCGCTGGTATTCCACGAATTGGGCCTACTTCTGAACGACAATGCCATCCTGGCAGCGGGCCTACACCACGCCGAAGAAGTGATGACCGCCTTCCTCCAGCCTGATCTACGCCTTCTCTACGAATACCTCCATCTGGACAATACGCTCATCGATTCTCCCCAAGGGCGGGCCATCGTCCCCGGCCACGCTATCGAATCGATGTGGTTCATGATTCACATCTACCAACATTGGGACAATACATTAAGAATTCAACAAGCTATTGATGCCATCCAGCGGCATATTGAGTATGGCTGGGACGAGAAATATGGTGGGATTCTATTGTCCCGTGACGTAGCGGGGGGAGAACCATGGTGGCCTTTCGCCAATGCCAAATTGTGGTGGCCTCAAACCGAAGCTCTCTACGCATTGCTGCTGGCCTATGAATGCTCAAATGAGACGTGGACGTTAGATTGGTTCGAGAAAGCACACAACTATGCCTTCAATCACTATCCCGTTCCAATTTACGGCGAATGGACGCAGAAATTAGATCGCCAAGGTCGCCAATTCACCGAAACCGTGGCCTTGCCTGTAAAAGACCCTTTTCACTTGCCCAGAATGCTCATAAATTCCATTCAAGTATTACATCGATTGGCTGATTCCACGGAAAGAGCCTTATACGTAGAAACATGATGCCAATGAGCACCCCAAACCTCCTCTTTCTTATCACCGATCAGCAGCGTGCCGATACCATCGAGTCACAGACAGCTTGCCAAACGCCAAACTTGGATAGCTTAGTGGTCGCGGGTACCCGCTTTTCACGCTGCTATACCCCAAGCCCTATCTGCTCGCCGGCCCGCGCCACTCTGATGACAGGCCTGCTGCCGCACAGCCATGGCATGGTCGATAACGGACACACTGTGCCTTCCTACCGGGCAAGCCTTCAGCCGGGCCTCGCTTTTTGGCCCCTCGCCTTGCAGGAGGCGGGTTATCGCACCGGCTATTTTGGCAAGTGGCATGTCGAGCGCAGCAATCGTTTGCAAAACTTTGGTTTTGACACATACGAAGTGGAGCAGTACCAGCAACGCCTGGGCCTGGTTACGGATGATAGACCAATGGAACCGCGCCTGTTGGTGCGGCAGAAAGGCTACGGAGACTTCCTCCTCTACGGCGTGAGTGATTCAGCAGTCGATACCACACCAGAGTACCGCCTGTATTCGGATGGCATCCGCTTCTTACACCAGGCAGCAGAGGAACCTGAGCGTCCCTGGCTGCTGATGCTAAGTACAGAAGCGCCACATGATCCCTATATCGCGCTACGGGACTATTATGATCGCTACGATCCGGCCGATATACAACTTCCCACCAGCTTTGATGACGACCTATCCGACCGGCCGGCCATCTATCGCCGCATCCAGCGGGTATGGCAAGATTTAGAAAGGCAGCATTTCGCGCAAGCCACGGCCTGTTATTATGCAAGCTGCACCATGATCGATGATCAGATCGGGCGCATCTTGGCGGTATTAGACGAGTTGGGCATGACCGACAACACTCTGATCGTATTTGCCTCAGATCATGGCGACTATCTAGGTGCGCATCATCTTTTCCTAAAGGGCATTCCAGCATTTGAAGAAGCCTATCGCGTGCCTTTGATCATGAAGGGACCAGGCGTGCCGGCTGGAAGACATGTGACTGAGGTTGTCAGCTTGCTAGACCTGGCCCCCACCCTGGTACAACTCGCCACCGGTGGCGAATTTTCCTGTCAGGGGCGCTCCATGCTGCCTTTGCTGGCGGACGGCGATGGGGATTGGCGATCCGAAGCTTATGCCGAATGTCATGGTGTGCGCTTCTATTACACACAGCGCATCCTCTGGCGCGATAACCACAAGTACGTGTTCAATGGTTTTGATGAAGACGAATTTTATGATCTGGGCGCAGATCCTCACGAGTTGCACAATTTATCGACTGAAGCCCACTATCTACCTTTGATCGAAAGCATGACCGCCCGCATGTGGGAGATCATCCGTCAAACAGACGACTTCAACATGGCCGAAGCCCAGTACGCCATGTTCCGTTTTGCTCCTGTCGGGCCCGAAGCACGCATTTGAGGATATGAGATGTCCACAATGACGCCTGAACAAGCTCACAAGCCCTTCGCCCTGGTAAACGGCCGCATCGTCTTGCCCGACCAAATCCTAGAGGGTAAGAGTCTCATCATAGAAGATTCCACCATTGCCGGCATTGTCTCCGCCGGTGAACTAGCCGCCGGTATAGAGCAGGTGGACGTGCATAAGCGGCTGATCACACCGGGCCTGATCGACATCCACACTCACGGCACACTCAACCACACCTTTAACGAAGCGAATGCTGAGGCTTTTGGCACCATCACCCAGGAGAACACACGGCGCGGGGTGACGTCGTTATTGGCGACCCCGTCCACTGCCCCCATACCCGATCTGGTGACCTGCCTGGAATTTAGTCGCCAATGGATGAGCGAGAATCAAGCCGGGGCTCAAGTGCTCGGCGTTCACCTCGAAGGCCCCTACTTCAGCCTTCCTCAGGCGGGCGCGCAAGATCCGGCCAATATTCGCAATCCGGATGATGGCACTGTTGACCGCTTGCTGGAACATCATGAAGTCATCCGGATGGTCTCCTATGCGCCCGAGTTGCCGGGCGCTCTGGAACTCACGGACCGACTCGTAGCACTGGGCATCGTCCCCGCCGCCGGTCACAGTTCGGCCAAAGAGGATGAGGTTACCGCAGCGATAGAGAGGGGTTTGCGACACATCATCCACATCTGGAGCGCGCAATCCACCACGATACGGCAAGGGCCCTGGCGCAAACCCGGCCTGCTGGAAGTGTCGCTGGCATCCGACGACTTGACCGTGGAAATGATCTCCGACAACAAACACCTGCCCCCCACATTGATGAAATTGGCCTACAAGTGCATCGGCCCAGACCGGCTTTGCGTGATCTCAGACGCAACCAGTGGCGCCGGATTGCCAGAAGGATCTCAGTTCCGCATGGGCGAGATGGAATACGAGGTGCACGATGGAGTAGGCATGATGTTCGACCGCTCCTGTTTTGCCGGTAGCACCACCCTGATCAACGAAATGATCGCCATTCTCGTCGAGCGGGTTGGCATTCCCCTGGCCAAGGCAGTTCGCATGGCTTCATTGACTCCGGCGCGTGTCATTGGAGTCGATGATCAGAAAGGTAGCATAAAATCAGGTAAGGACGCAGACCTGGCCATTTTTAACGACGATTACACGGCCTGGCGCACCATGATCGCCGGTCGCTGGGCCTATATTGCTTAATCCAGAGGTATTATCATGACCCCCCAACCGCTTATCGAATCAGTCGTCGAAAAACTCGACATCAGCATCTATCACAGCAACCAGGATATGGGTCAGGCCGCTGCCCTTGAAGCCGCCGAAATCATCAAAACAGCCATTCAGGAAAAAGGAGTTGCCAGTATCATCGTCGCCACCGGGAACTCGCAACTCACCTTTCTGGAAACGCTCAGAGAGTTGAGCGGGATCGACTGGTCGAAGGTCCACATTTTCCATATGGATGAGTATGTCGACCTGCCGCCAGGTCATTCCGCCAGCTTCCCGACCTTTTTGCAGCATCAGTTTCTAGATCACATTCCAGCGCCGGCGGCATTCTATCCGGTACAGGCACGGGTAGGACAATTAGAAGCCGATTGTTCTGAATATGCTACGCTATTGCGCTCACACCCGGCCGACTTGTGTGCGATGGGCATTGGCGAAAATGGTCACATCGCCTTCAACGATCCACCCTTCGCCGAATTTGATGACCCTGTCTGGGTAAAAGTCGTACGGCTGGACCAAGTTTCGCGGCAACAGCAGGTGGGGGAGGGGCATTTCACCGGACTGGCTGAGGTTCCCACCCACGCCATTACCTTGACCATTCCGGCGCTTTTGTCTGCCAGACATGTTCTTTGCATCGTGCCAGAAGCACGCAAGGCCGATGCTGTTTATCAAACACTGAATGGCCCAATCACTGAAGCGTGTCCAGCTTCGATCTTGCGACAAACACCACACGTACATCTTTACCTGGACGCTGATGCTGCGGCGAAAGGTTATCCTTCGCTATGAACTCGCGCGAACGGCTATTGATCGCCCTTGACCATCGGGAACCTGATCGCATCCCATTTGACCTGGGAAGCATTCAGGTAACGGGCATCCATGAAATCGCCTACCGCAATTTGCGCCAGGCGTTAGGGCTGCCCGAAACAATCACCAATCTATGCGACACGATCCAGCAACTGGCGACGATTGAAGATGACGTGGTCGAGCGACTGGGGATTGATGTTCGTGGCCTCTATCCGCTCAACAGCCACAATTGGAATATCGCCGAGGAAGATGCCGGTGAATACTGGGCCTATCATGATGAGTGGGGCATCACCCACCACCGCCCCAAAGAAGGGGGGATTTTACTTCAGCATCGTTGAAGTGCCGTTGCCAAAATTCGACATCACGGAACAGGAAATAAAAGGATATCGTTGGCCCAATATGGGCGCGCGCTGGAGAGTGGCGGGGTTACGGGAGCAGGCCGAGCAATATCGAGCGGCGGGATATGCCGTGGTTCTCAAAGATGCCTTCGCCGGTATCTTTGAATTTGCTCAAAGAGTGGTAGGCATGGAAAACCTGCTGCTCATGATGGGAATAGATGAAAAGAGGGCCTGTATCCTGTTCGATAAAATGTTGGACTTAAAGTTGGCCTATTGGCGTACGGCATTAGAAGAATTGGGAGATTTAGTCGATGTGGTCACCTACGCGGATGATTACGGCACCCAGGTCTCGCAGCTTATCTCGCCGGCTATGTTCCGCCAACAACTCAAGCCACGCGTCCGGCAAGTTTTCGAGTTGCAGGCCCAACTCGCTCCTCATGCAAAACGTCTTTTTCACTCTGACGGCAATGTGCGCCCATTAATCCCTGATTTCATCGAGATGGGCGTTGATATCCTCAATCCGGTGCAGACAACGGCTACCGGTATGGATCCAAAGGACCTCAAGCGGGATTTTGGCCAGGATTTGGTTTTTTGGGGCGGTGGTGTCGATACACAAGGTATCCTGCCCAGTGGCACACCGCAGGAGGTGAAGGACGATGTAAAGCGCAATATCGATGCTTTGGCTGCCGGCGGAGGTTATGTATTCAATACTGTCCACAACATCCAGGCAGATGTCCCCCCCGAGAATATCCTGGCCATGTGGGAGGCGCTGCAAGAATACGGGGCATACGGGTAAGGGCCAGATAGCACCTGATACTCGGAAGGCCGATATCAAAGGACTCTATATCATGAAAGTACTCTTCATCGGTGGAACAGGCGTCATCAGTTCAGCTAGTTCAGAGTTAGCAGTGCAGCAAGGGATCGATCTCTACCTGTTGAATCGGGGTCGGACCAATCGTTCTGTACCAGAAGGCGCTAAATCCCTACGCGGCGACATCGGCGATCCCGCCATCGCCGACCTACTGATTGGTCATACATGGGATGCGGTGGTGGATTGGATCGCCTTCACTCCTGAACACATCCAGCGAGACATCGACCTTTTTCGAGGGCGCACGGGCCAGTATCTTTTCATCAGTTCGGCCGCTGTTTACCAGACACCGCCTGCCATATTGCCGGTTACCGAATCCACCCTCCTCGATAATCCCTACTGGGACTACGCACAGGCTAAGATCGCCTGCGAAGATCTGCTCGTGCAGGCTTATCGGGATGAGAAATTCCCTATGACCATCGTACGCCCTACTCACACCTATGATCGCACCAAGATTCCATTGTTCGGTGGTTATACGACGATTCATCGTATCATCCAGGGTAAAAAAGTGCTTGTATATGGAGATGGTACTTCACTCTGGACTCTGACTCACCACAAAGATTTCGCCAGAGGTTTCGTGCCATTGCTCGGTCATGCCAGGGCAATTGGCGAGGCATTTCACATCACATCTGACGAGTGGTTGAGTTGGAATCAAATATTTGGACTCCTAGGTCAAGCTCTGGGAGCGGAACCCCGATTGGTGCATGTACCATCAGATCTGGTCGCAGCCTTCGACGCCGAGATTGGCGCTGGATTACTGGGCGATAAGTCGCACAGCATGATTTTCGATAACAGCAAGATCCGACGTTTGGTTCCGGATTTCACCTGCTCTATTCCATTCTCGATAGGCGCTCGCGAAATTGTGGCTTGGTATGCAGCCGATCCAACTCGCCAGGTGGTGGATGAATACCTGGATGCCTTAATTGACCGTATTATCGCTGCTTATGAATCTTCCTTTCCGAACCGTTAATCCCGGACTCGCCACATGACCGCAACGACCGCTGATCAATTCATTCCCATTGAGCTAGTTTTCAACCCGAATTGGTGGTACCAAACCGCCGATATTTCTTTTGACCGGCCCTTCTACTTTGATCCAGAAACTCGCATTCGAAACGACACGATCATGCGGCGTGTTTTGCACGAACGTTTCGGCGAAATGGGCCTGGGCGATCCGGACCCACAACCCCGGCCGATCATTGGATCGCAGCACGTTGCCGGTGGTTTTGTCATCCCAGCTTTGCTCGGAACCGAGATCCGGTTCGAGAAAGATGCCGCTCCACAGCCTTTGCCCATGGAGATGGATGTTGAGCAAATTGAGGCGTTCGTGAAACCTGATTTTCGCACTACTTGGCCCATGAACGAATTCATCCTACAAATGGATGCCCTGGAAGCGGAGTGGGGTTATTTAGTCGGAGGGATGAATACTGACGGGCTTTTGAATGCCGTTTATCACCTATACGGTCAGGATCTGTTTCTCGATTTCTATGAAGCGCCAGATCGCGTCCGGCGGTTACTCGATGTCATCGGCGAATTGATCGTCGATGTCGCCCTCTACCTGAGACAACGTACGGGAGACTGTTCAATCTCAGTCAATCGTATGGTCGAACATCTAGACTCACAGTTATTCCTCCATGCCAATTGTTCAGTACAAATGATCTCACCCGAAAGCTACCGGGACGTTCATCTCGCAACCGAAAAGCGTATGGCTGAGCGTATTCAACCATATGGTATCCATCACTGTGGCGACAACCTCCATCTCATTGCGCCAGTCTATGCGGAACTGCCGTTGACGATGGTCGATGTCGGGTGGGGATCGGATGTGGCTACCGTGCGAGAGGCGCTGCCCGATGTCTTTCTCAACTTGCGCCTTAACCCCGTGCGAATGCTTCAAGCCACGCCTCAGGAAATCGCCTCAGATACAGAAGGCTTGCTAAGAGCCGCAGGCTCGCTTGAAAAATTGGGGGTCTGCTGTATCAACATGGACTACGAAACACCCGATGAAAATATCTTCGCCATGTATCAAGTGGTGGAGCAATTTCGGCAATATGGAGGTTGAGCAATCCACGCTCAATAAACCAAATATGAGCACACCCTGGAATCGATTTAAACAAGCTGCACATCTGGGTACACCTGATCAGGTTCCCGTCGCCCTCATCGTTGACAGCCCCTGGCTCCCAGGCTATGCAGGCATCGACACGCTAGACTATTATTTGTTCCCCGAAAAATGGTTGCAGATAAATCTGGATCTACTGGATCGTTACCCTGATGCCGTCTGGATTCCCGGTTTTTGGGTTGAGTATGGGATGGCGGCTTTGCCATCAGCTTTTGGTACACGAACCCATTTTTACCACGATCGGCCACCCTCTTTTGAGCCGGTGACATCTGACATCAGCCATTGGGCCAATGCGCCTTTACCCGATGTATATGAGGATGGTTTCATGCCCCTGGCATTGCGCATGTACGAGCACATGGAATCACGTCTGTACGCAGATGGATTGGGCATTAAGATGGTGGCGGCTCGCGGCCCCATGGTCACGGCCGGTTTTGTGATGGGCATCACCGATCTTATGACGGGTATTGTCATGCACCCGACTGAAATTAACCAATTACTAGATAAGATCACAACGACCATTATCCGTTGGTTGCAGGCCCAGTTGGACACGCTTCATGAGCCTGAAGGCATCATGTTGTTGGATGACGTCGTAGGTATGGTCTCACTCAAACATTACCAGGAATTTATCGCCCCTCATCTGGGGCGCATTTTCAATGAATTTGACGGTCTGGTGAGGATATATCACAACGATACGCCGTGTGGACATCTACATGGCGCGTTCGCCGAGGCCAATTTTGATGTCTTCAATTTTTCTCACGAAACGGATATCGGCCAGGTTAAGGCTAACATAGGGCATCGGGTGGCGCTGATGGGCAATGTCGCTCCGTTGGACCTGGGTGTACGAGGAACGCCGCAGGAAGTCGAACAGGAGGCTCTTGCATGCCTGGACAAGGCTGCGCCAGGCGGCGGTATGATCCTGTCCTTCGGCGGCGGGGTTTCACCTGGCACACTCCCTGAAAACATCGATGCGCTTCTGCGAGCTGCCCACATCTGGCGAGCCCCATCCTCATCTTCAACTGTAAAGGAGTCCTGAATATGACTGCCTCCAAATACCATCTATCACCCGATAGATTTTTTGACCCTAATCCCGCACAACTTAAAGTTGCTATGGCGTTGTACTTAACTATCGCCGACTCGCCTTTGGTCTGCCCGCATGGGCATGTGGATCCACGACTGTTTGCCGACCCAGACTATACTTTTGGCTCTCCAGTCGAACTTCTCATTATTCCAGACCACTACATTTTTCGAATGTTGTACGCTCAGGGCATTCCACTGGAAAAGTTGGGGGTACCACGCGTGGACGGAGGCGAATCGGAAACGGATCATCGCCTAATTTGGCAGTTATTTGCCGAAAATTTCTACCTGTTTCGTGGAACGCCGACGGGGAGCTGGTTAACAGAGGAGTTGCAATCAGTTTTTGGCATTGACGAGAAGTTAACCGGCGAAAATGCCCAAATTATCTATGAACAGATAAATCGAAAGCTCAAGTCGCCTGAATTTCGTCCCCGTGCTTTATTTGAACAGTTTGATATTGAAGTGCTGTGTACGACGAATACGGCAACTGACACGCTTAAACACCATCAGGCGATACGGGATTCTGATTGGAACGGCCGTATCCTGCCCACCTTCCGCCCCGATGCCATCGTCAACATAGACACCGTCGGATGGCGGGACGAGATTGACAAATTGAGCGACGTATCCGGTATTGATGTTGTAAGTTATACCGCCTTGATAGAGGCAATGGAAAACCGCCGCTCTTTCTTCAAAAAAATGGGCGCTAAAGCTACCGACCAGGCTGCCCTGACTGCCTACACAAACCGGCTTAGTGACGCCGAAGCCGACGTCATTTTCCAACGCGCCTTAAAGGGCACGGCAACCCCGCAAGACGCAGCTCAATTCACCGGCCATATTCTAATGGAAATGGCTCGGATGAGTATCGAAGACGGCCTGGTGATGCAGCTGCATATTGGATCCTATCGCAACCACAATGCCGTTATTTTTGACCGCTTTGGCCTGGACAAAGGGGCTGATATTCCAATCGCAACTGATTTTACGCGCGCCATACGGCCGTTGCTGAACGCTTACGGCAACCACCCCGGTTTCAGCCTCATCCTGTTCAACCTGGACGAGACAACTTACGCCCGCGAGCTGGCCCCCCTCGCCGGTCATTATCCGGCCGTCAAACTCGGCCCGCCCTGGTGGTTCCATGACAGCTTGAACGGGATACGCCACTACTTTGATCAGGTTATGGAAACGGCCGGACTCTACAACACCACCGGCTTCAACGACGATACCCGCGCCTACCTCTCCATTCCGGCCCGTCATGATGTCTGGCGTCGGGCTAGCGCCGACTGGGTTGCGGGGTTAATGGTACGCGGCATTGTAGACGAAGAAGATGCTTACGAAATGACGCGGGCGCTCGGCTATGACCTAGCTAAGCGCGCTTATAACCTATGATATTCAAGGCCTCGAGTGCCTTGTTCTAAACGTGGAGACCAAATGATGATGCACCTTTCATTCCCGCAAGGGAAGATCTATCCTGACTCGATTATTATCCAGATAGAGACAACTTACGCCCTGGCAAAATTGACAGAAAGTGGTGAAAAACGCCTTCTTATCCAGGGAGATACCAATGGCTTTACCGGTGTGGAAAAGGATGAATTATTAGCCTGCTGCCTGACGGCCGAGAATGCGGCTGAATTGCGGGCCCGATTAGCTTGGCTTAACCCTGTCCCATTGGGCAGGCAGACCTCTTTTGGCTTTGGCGACCGGCTTGGTTCGGCCACGCCAGGACATATCGCTTCACTCCGCGCCGCTATGCAAAACAAGCCCATAGCTCCCATTTTTGCCCAGCAATCAGTGCGGGAAAATACGCGCACCGGGCGCACGCCGCAAAGGGTCTTGGATGATGCCATGTGGGGCGTCTTCCAGGAAGGATGGCGCGAACCCTGGGGGGCGGATGCCGACCATGTTAAGGAAGTGGCTGATTTGGCCCCGTTTGTGACCGCTGGTTACACTTTCTACACTATAGACCCCAGCGATTACGTTGACAATGACGCGCAAACAGATCGCCTGGATACGCTGCAACAAAAAGCCGGTCAACTGCCCTGGGAACAGTTGGACGGTAGTTACGATACGATGATGGCGCAATATTGCGCCAAACCCCTGTTACTCGACGATTTGAGGCTGGTCTTCGATGAGAAAACTTTCCTGCGAGCGTTGGTGAAGTATGGGCGGGCGATTTTGCATACGGCCGATATCGCCGCCGCCCTCAACGAACAAATGGCAGGACAGGGCTATGACCTGGAAATGTCCGTAGACGAAACCGACACGCCCACCTCTATCCATGAACATTACTTCATTGCCAATGAATTACGCTTACGCGGGATTCCGGTAGTGAGCCTGGCCCCGCGTTTTGTAGGCAAATTCCAAAAAGGCGTCGACTATATGGGGAATGTAGACGAGTTTGAAACCGAATTGGTCAAGCATATGGCCATTTTGCACCATTTCAATAGCTACAAGATCAGCGTTCACACTGGTTCCGATAAATTCAGCATCTATGGCATCATTAATGACCATGCCCAGGGTTATGCGCATGTGAAAACGGCCGGAACCAGCTATCTGGAAGCGCTGCGCGTCATCGCCCACCAGAACCCGCCGCTTTTCCGTAAGCTGTTAGATTTGGCGCACCAACGCTTCCAAAAAGAACGCAAAACCTACTATCTCGACTGCCAACCAGACAAGGTTCCGACCAGCGAACAATTGACAGATGATCAACTGCCCGATCTATTAGAGCAATTTGATTCGCGGCAATTGCTGCACGTTACCTTTGGCTCGATTTTGGATGTGTATGGCGATGATCTACACGCTTTTATCGCCGACCATGAAGGAGATTACATGGCGGGTTTGGAACGATATTTTGCGCGGCATTTACGGCCGTTTAGTTAGCCAGTCAGATTGCTAGGTGTGAAACGGTTCCCGGTTTAAGAAAAATTAATGGTAGAACCATTTCACTTGGATAACAAGAGTAAGAAACTACTAAACTGGGAGACAAATGAATCTACAAGAACTCACTCAATGGTACAACTTCACCGGCAAAACTGTTGTCATCACCGGTGGAACCGGGGTTTTAGGTGGTGAAATGGCTTGCGCGCTGGTCGGCTGCGGAGCCAATGTCGCCGTGTTGGATCGAAATCCAAACCTGCCAGAAGAACTGAAAAAGCCGATGGATGCCGGGCCGGGTAAATATATGGTCATTTATGGTGACGTTCTAGCCCGGGAGTCGTTGGAAAAAGCAGCCGCCGACATTCGCGCCGCGTTCGGCAACATAGACATGCTCATCAACGCGGCCGGCGGCAACCACCCTCAGGCCACCACCAGCGCCGACCTTCCCTTCTTCGATTTATCCGATGAAGCGCTTAGTTCTGTTTTCGATTTGAACGTTGTCGGCACCATTTTGTCCAGCCAGGTATTTGGGCGCATCATGGCCGAGAAAGACGAGGGCAATATTCTCAACATCTCCTCCATGAGCGCATTTACCCCCCTGACGCGCATCCCCGGCTATTCAGCGGCAAAAGCGGGCGTGAGCAATTTCACCCAATGGCTGGCCGTCCACATGGCGCAAGAATATTCGCCCCACATTCGCGTCAACGCCATCGCCCCCGGTTTTTTCCTGACCGAACAAAACCGTTTTTTGCTAACCGACGAAGAAAGCGGTGAATTAACGCAACGCGGGCAAAAAATCATTGACCATACACCGATGGCCCGGTTTGGCGATCCGGAAGATTTGCTGGGCGCAGTCTTGTGGCTGCTGTCCCCGGCCTCGGCCTTCGTCACCGGCATTGTGCTGCCGATTGACGGCGGTTTTGCGGCCTACAGCGGCGTTTAGACCACCTTTTGTTTTCCCGGAAACTGCCGGTTTCCGGGAAAATCGGGAACTTTGAGTGAATAAATGATACGAATACAAGCAACCGCTCCAGACAAACAACTTCTTGACGACGATACCATCCGTCAAACATTGACCGCCGGATTGGAAGGAAAACATACCGGCCAAAAAGTGCTCATCCTCATTCCCGACCACACGCGCACTATCCCCCTGCCGCAACTGTTTCGCACCCTTGTAAAGATATTGCATGACGCCAAGCAGCTTGACTTCATGGTAGCATTGGGAACCCATCCACCGTTGAGCGAAGGGCAGTTGCGCAAATTAGTCGGCATCACAGCCGACGAACGACAATCGACCTACAAGCATATCGGCCTCTTCAACCACGATTGGGATAAGCCGAGCGCCTTAACCCAAATCGCCGTCTTGCCCCAATCACAAATTCAAGAGATTGCCGGCGACCGCTGGCACCCCACGCTGGGGGCAGATGTGGCCGTCACCATCAACCGGCTTGTTTTGGAATATGACCATGTGATGGTTCTAGGGCCGACGTTTCCACATGAAGTGGCTGGCTTTTCCGGCGGCGCCAAATACTTTTTCCCCGGCATCTCGGCCGAGGATATGATTAATGTAACCCACTGGCTGGGCGCATTGGCCGGGGTGCGAGGTACGATAGGCATCAAGGAGACGCCGGTACGCGACATGATTCACGCGGCCGCCGCTCATTTGCCTACTCCATCAACCTTGATCAGTTTGGTTGTGGTTGGCAAAGGCTTGGCCGGGATGTTCATCGGCGATTATCTATCTGCCTGGAGCGCAGCCGCCGATCTGTCGTCGGAGCGCCACATTATTTGGGTAGATGAGCCATTCCAGCGTGTCCTATCCTGCGCGCCATCGATGTATGATGAGTTGTGGACGGCCGGGAAGGCGATGTATAAGTTGGAACCAGCGCTAGCACGGGGTGGAGAATTGATTATTTACGCGCCACATTTGGATGTCGTGAGCTATTCTCATGGCAAGTATATCTACGAGATTGGCTATCATGTGTTGCCTTATTTTCTAAAGCAATGGGAGCAGTTCAAACATGTTCCGTTGGGGGTGTTGGCCCATAGTACGCATGTTCGTGGCGACGGCCGTTTTCAAGAAGGTGTCGAGTAGCCAAGAGCCAAAGTCACCTTAGCCACCCGATTGCCGCCGGCTGATTGCGAGCAATTAGCGCTAGGCTATCTAAACCCTGATGAAATTGACCCTGTTGAATGGGAAAACCGCGAGGATGAAGGCGTTCTATACGTGCAGAAAGCGGGCGAGATGTTGTACCGGATGAAATCCCGCGGATAGAGGGCCACCGTGAAGCAAGAGAAGCCACATGGAATAGTAATGATGGGCGTGTCCGGTTGCGGTAAAACCACCGTAGGCAAGGCACTGGCACAAGAACTAGATTGTCCATTTTACGATGGGGACGATTATCATCCGCCAGACAATATAGCCAAGATGGCTAAGGGCCTGCCCCTCAATGACGACGACCGCTATCCCTGGCTGGCCGTGCTGCACAATCTGATCAAGGGACATTTAGAAAAGGGGGAAACGGCCGTTCTTGCCTGTTCTGCCCTAAAAAAGAAATACCGCGACCAACTCCGCGCCGGAAATGAGGATGTTTTATTTATTTTCCTTCACGGCGACTTCGACACCATCTGGCAACGGATGCTTTCTCGTTCAGGCCATTACATGAAAGAAGACATGCTGCAGAGTCAATTTGAGGCGCTAGAGACGCCTTACGAAGATGAAGCAATCATAGTGTCTATCGACCAGAGTGTGGACGATATCCTTGTGCAGATTTCGCGAACAATTCGGTAATAGACAATACCACGAGGACATTTGTTTACTAGACGGCGGCCGTGGCGCAGTTTTGCTCGAGTAAACCGCATCGAAACCACTAAATATACCTTCAAGAGCTCCTTGCGATTTAACTTCAGATAGTTACAAAAAGGAATAGAGAAAATGACTCTACAAGCAGACATAGGATTAATTGGGTTGGCCGTCATGGGCCAAAACCTGGTTCTGAACATGGATGACCACGACTTTACTGTTGCCGTCTTCAACCGCACTGCTAGTGTAGTAGATAGTTTCATGGCGAACGAAGCTCTGGGGACGAAGGTAATCGGTACCCATTCGCTGCAAGAGTTGGTTTCAGTTCTGAAACAGCCGAGGCGGGTCATGATTATGGTAAAGGCTGGTTGGCCGGTGGATGCTACCATCGAGCTGCTTGTTCCATTTCTGGAAGCGGGCGACATCATCATCGATGGGGGCAATTCCCATTTCCCTGATTCTACACGACGCTGCAAAGAGCTGGCCGAAAAGGGTATTCTCTTCATCGGCGCCGGCGTATCCGGCGGTGAAGAAGGGGCGCGGACTGGCCCTTCCATCATGCCTGGCGGTTCTATAGAGGCTTGGCCGCAAGTGAAATCAATCTTTCAAGGAATTGCCGCCAAAGTGGCCGACGGATCACCGTGCTGCGACTGGGTTGGTGGGGAGGGAGCCGGTCATTTTGTAAAGATGGTACACAATGGCATTGAGTACGGAGACATGCAGCTTATATGTGAAGCGTACGATCTTATGGGTCACGCACTGGGTATGTCCGCGGAGGAGACGAGCACGGTATTTGCGAAATGGAACAAGGGTAAACTCGACTCCTATCTCATTGAGATCACATCCGATATCCCGGGCTACAAAGATGACGATAAACTTCCGTTGGTTGACAAAATCCTTGACACTGCCGGCCAAAAAGGTACCGGCAAATGGACGGCGTCGTCAGCATTGGATCTAGGAATCCCTTTGACACACATCGGGGAGGCTGTTTTCTCTCGATTTTTATCTGCCCTTAAGGAGGAACGGGTGACGGCTTCCATCATTCTAGGCCCCTCCATTTCTCAATTTGCAGGTGACAAGAATGTTTTTGTTAACGATTTGCACGACGCACTATACGCCTCCAAGATTGTGTCCTACACCCAGGGATACATGCTCATGCGTGCCGCTTCCGAACAATTTGGCTGGAGCCTAGCCTATGGCAATATAGCCTTGATGTGGCGTGGAGGATGTATTATTCGCGCGGCATTCCTGGATGACATCAAGGCAGCCTTTGAAAAAAATCCTAAGCTAAACAACTTGCTGTTTGCTCCGTTCTTTAAAGAGCAGGTACAACTAGCAGAGGGTGCCTGGAGGCGGGTTGTTGGTACGGCTGTTGCTCTTGGCATACCGGTTCCGGCGATGTCTAGCGCATTGGCCTTCTACGATGGCTACCGGCGCGAGAGGCTGCCAGCTAATCTCCTACAGGCACAGCGCGACTACTTTGGCGCGCATACATACGAACGAGTGGATAGACCTCGCGGTGAATTTTGCCATACCAACTGGACGGGAAAAGGTGGGGATGTGACAGTAACTACTTATGACGCCTAGTTATAAGAGATGGGGAGTTTGGAATATCTGAATTGGAGTGGTTGTAGATTGAAATCTAGTTCTTCTAAAAAGAAATTGGTGATTGAAGTCCCGGTTTCGACCCTGATATGATACTCATGGAAGATGGATTATGGAGAAGTGATTGTTGACCAATATGTCGAGGCAAAAACGAGATTGCTAGGTTTATACACGTGAGCGGTCGACCCCCGTCGCTCCCGCCTATAGTAAAAGATATAAGGATATGAAGAGCTCTCTATTTCAGACGGCTCTTTGCTTTTGAGGTGATTTCACGTTTGTCTTAAATGAGCCTATAGAAGGGACAGAATGCCTCTATCGGTTATCATATGGTTGAACCAAGTATCCTGAGAAGAAACGAATTAGCTTGCTACATCAGGCCAGAATCAAGTTTTTGATTCTGATCGCGAGAGCGACCGAATTGTGGGAATGATCTTTTGTAGATGTCGTAATGGCCTTGAGATTCAAGTCCGAATACTAAATCATTGAACCGTTTTTAGGACTTCTTTCAGGCAACGCGAAGCTGGCCCTGTCGTTTAACGGGATGGCCGAGGCGCTGCAAGCGGCCGAAAATAACCGCCAACAACTGCTGGCCTCGCCCTGCACACTTCCACCCCTGAGCAGATGCCTGTCTTGTTGGGGGATCAGAATCGCCTGATTCAGGTGATGCAAAACCTGCTGGCCAACGGGCTGCGTCACGCCCACAGTCGGGTTGACCTGCGGCTGTGGACAGAGGGAAAGATGGCCTGTGTAGAAGTCGCCGATAATGGGGATGGCATTGCCGCCGAACATCTGCCCTACATTTTTGACCGCTTCTACCGCGCCGACCCGGCCCGCAGTCGGGAATTGGGTGGCTCCGGGCTGGACCTGGCTATCGCTGAGGCGTTTGTCGAAGCGCATGGCGGCAGGATTACGGCCGTTAGTGAGGGGGTGGGGATGGGAACTGCCGTGCGCTTTGAACTGCCATTGCGATGATTTTGTCATGATTTAGCCATTGCTCACCCCGCGCCTCAATCTAGCAAAGCCAACAAACCGTCTTTGTTAAAATCTTGTTGCCCTTCCCCATTAATGATAAACGGTTCCACACCTTCCCTGACGAGCGTCCACGATAACGGCCGTAACCGCTCCCGAATCACAGAGTGCCAATTTACCGGGCTTAACGGTTCGCCGGTCCAGCCACTTTGCTGCAAATTCTCATTCAAATGGGCCAGGTTGGGTTCAGGCCAATCTGGCTGCGTCAGGTACCACCATAAATCATAGACATCGCGTCCTTTGAGATATTCGCGCTGCAAAATGGCATGAAGTTTGCCCGCCAAAAGTGTGGCCGGATCATGGTGCTGTAGATTCAGGGGCACATATTTATACAACGCGGTCGTCGCCAAACCAGCCAGTGGTGGAGGATTGGTATCAACTTCGATCTTGATCGCCACGACTTCACTCTCATGCCCGGATAGGCCCAATTCGTGGAGCAAACCACGAAAGCGGATAAATGCATTATTGACCACCCGTTTCTCATTCAGCTTCACATCAATCATATACGCCTCAGCCGAAAAATCGCCTACGATTTGCTGTAGATAGGCGCGAAAATCGTACGCTTCCGGATCGAGTTCTAAGGCGAAATCAAGATCTTCAGAGTAACGGGGGATGTTATAGAGGAAACGCAAACTCGTGCCGCCGTGAAAGGCCAACGTTTGCATGGCGCCAGCTCGTTGCAGACTCTGCAAAATGTGTGCTTGTAGGTATTCGCGAACGGTATGGATTGCTTGGAGTTTATTCCGCGCGGGCGTAATGAGTTCTCGTAGATAGGCTTTCATAGCATTTCGTATGCTTCCATCTCTCGCCGGACAATCACCTCAATCACATTGACAGCACGTTTTAGCTTAGGTTTACCTGCGTGTTCGGCGAAATGGTGAAGTCGCTCAAGATCAAGAATTTCCAGATTTTGCAGTCGCAATGATTCGATATAGGCGATTGAATCCCCCTGCGGACGGAAATGAATGAGATCGAGCAAGGCTTTTTCCGGCATAGCCACGAAGGCGTATTCATCATCGACCAGCAGGCGGTACTCAATGCCGAAGAATAGAGGTGGGCTAATGTGCCGGTAGGAAAAACGGCCGAATTTGTTTTCATATTTGCCCGGGCGTTTCGTCGTTACACTGGTCACGACCGCAACATGTTCCGGGATCATATGATAGTAAGCCAAGGCCATATGTAGGCTCACATATGAACCTGGTACAAGATGATTGGCCACAACAAACGGATGCGGGTTTCGTTGGGGCAATGCATAAAGACCGCGCCGTAATTGGATAACCTTCTCGGCTCTTGTCCAATCACTTAATTGCCGTTGTGCTTGATGACGTGTCACATCGCCAGTCAGAAGTAGTGACGATTCAAACAGGGGTTGATCTTGGATAATATGTTGCAGTTGTTGCCAGCGCATAAAAGTTATTATGGCAGAAACCGTTAGTTGTTGCAACGTTTTTGTCAATAATTTCCATACGCTTTCCCAAAAACGAACCCACCCAACCCCCATTTCCACAATTCTGTAGACAATCTGTAGATTCAAGGGGTGAGCCAAAAACCATGCTATCTTATATTCAACAAATTGGTGCTGAGCCAGAGAGCCTGGAAATTTTGAAGGTGGAAATCTGGATTCACAATAAACATGAATCGTTAGGAGCAAAACATGATAGAACTAAAGAATGTATCCAAATCATATGGGGGGAAAGTGAAGGCTGTAGACAATGTGACATTGACGATAGAACCGGGCAGTGTCTATGGCTTTTTAGGGCCCAATGGGGCAGGCAAAACAACCACCATCAAGCTCATCACCGGGGTTCTTCAGGCAGACGAAGGAAGTATCGCCGTTAGTGGGTATGACATCGAAGCAGCCGATCTGGAGGCTAAGGAGCGCATCGGGTTTGTCCCTGATAGCGCAAATGCCTTTCTCAGTTTGACCGGGCTCGAGTATCTCAACTTCATGGCCGATATGTATGAAGTGTCAGAAGATGACCGAAGGACGCGGATTGATCGCCTGTC
>PVMK01177085.1_pt1 | contig 25154 bp, 12 predicted proteins | sample 1853481 | NCBI WGS metagenome assembly PVMK01 (sample SAMN08533507, study PRJNA380276) | Marine sediment metagenome, whole genome shotgun sequencing project.
CAGATGGGTTTGACTCCGGATTTGTAATCCTTGGCTTTGAGCTTAATGACGTCATGCATTCCCAACTACCTCCAATACCCGCTGTGCGATGATCTCCGGGTTCAAGGGCACCGGGCCGGCCATCGCGTAACTGTGTACCTGTTGCTCAAAATCCATCTGCCCCTTCAGGTAATGAAAGAGCTGCCTGCTGTGATTCTGTTCCACCACGATAAGCTGCTCACAATCGGCCAGGGCGTCGGTCAATGGCCTTGTTTGCAGCGGGGCCAGCAAGCGCAGGCTGATAACCCGGGCATCCACACCGCGCTCGGCCAACAGGTCTGCGGCCTCCGCCACCGGCGCCGAGCTGGAGCCGAAGCACAGCAGCGCCACAGGGCCACTGCCGGAGGTGTGCCCCCAGTCCTCACCAAAATCGAAGTCAGTCAGTTTGTCCTCACGTTTGTCCAGCTGACGCTGGTGGTCGGACTGCTTGGCCGAGGGTGTCCCCTTTTCATTGTGCTCCAGGCCATCGGCGGTAAAGCGCTTGTCCACATCACCGGGGGATGCCACAGTTGAAATGCCGGAAGCGGTGAGTTTATAGCGCATGTAATCCCCCTCCTCACTGGCCTCTATTACAGCGGGAACTGTATTTTCACAGCGCCTGGGTTCTAACACCACGGCAGTGGACTGGCCGATAAACTGGTCCGACAGGACTATCGCGGCGGTCTGCAGTTGTTGCGCCAGGTTCACTGCCCAACCGGTGGTAAAGACACAGTCGGCAATATCCAGCGGCGCCAGCACCAGGTGCGGGGCATCACCGTGCAGGCCATGGAGGGCGATGTTCAGGTCACTCTGCTCCGATTTGGTCGGAATACCGGTGGACGGGCCGCCGCGCATCACATTAAATACCGTTACCGGCGTCTCACTGGCCACCGCCAGGCCGATGCTTTCCGTCATCAGGGCCAGCCCCGGCCCCGACGTCGCCGTAAAGGCCGGGACACCGCCAAAGGCGGCGCCTATTGTCATATTGATGGCAGCCAGCTCATCTTCCGCCTGTAGCAGATGGCCTCCAAGTCGCTCCAGGCCACCGGCCATCCACTCCAGTACATCCGAGGCCGGGGTAATGGGATAGGCGGCCACGAAGCGGATACCCGCTTCCAGCGCGCCCAGCCCGGCGGCCTGGTTACCGCTGAGATACCACAGGTCTTTCCCACCCAGCGGCGGCAGCTGTAGCTGGCAATTAATTTTCTCGTTTGCACCGCGCTCGATACAAGCGGTGGCCGCCTCCCGGTAGGCCCGGGGTTTACGCGAGAGCTTTTGCCCGGCCAGCTCGCAAAGGCTGGCTGCCGGCAGCCCCAACAGGCCACCCAACAAGCCCAGCGCCAGCATATTCTCCCTGCCGTCCGCGTGAGATGCCGCGGCCAACTCGGCCAGGGGCACCCGCAGGATGTTGGGCTCAACGGCGAGGACGCTGTCCGGCAATTCGCCAGCCGGCTCGCAAATCACCCAGGTGTCAGGCCCCAGGCATATCTCATCTTCGAAGCGGGAGAAGTTCGCCCAGTCCAGGGCGAGAATCACATCGTAGTGACTGGCGGCGGTATAGCGCTCGCTGTCGGTTAACTTGAGCAGAGCCGCTGATTCGCCGCCACGGATCTGGGGGCCATAGGCCTTGCGCAGCAATCCGCGACCGCCCCGCCTGGCCCAGGCCTGCAGCAGCAATTCACCACAGGAAATGACACCGGCGCCACCAGCACCGGTAATAGCGATAGACAACTGTTTTATACTCATACACGACTTCGGCAAGTTTCCAGGTTACCCAGCATAGCGCTAAAGAGCGAATACGGAAGCAATACGGCCAAATACTTGACAGTTCTTTGCGCTGCCTCAATTCGTGCGAGCAAATAAGCTACCATTCAGAGGTTCCCTAACGCTTTCAGGAGCCCATGGCGAATAACGGCTTCACAATGTTTGGAACAGTCTTTACGGGAAGCAAAGTCAGCAAACTTGACCGGTGGATGAAAGCTTAGTTTTGCTCGCCCACGGCCCAGACCTAATCCATTCAAAAAGTGAGGGAGAATTTTTCGGGGTCTATACCATGCATAGAAATCCCTGGCTTCGCGGTCCATCCGTTGATTTTTGTAGTGCGTGTAGGCAATAGTTATAGGCTGAATTACAATTCTGGATTCTTCATCTTCGGCTGCCTGGAAGAAGCTGCTATGAAATGGCGCCACGTGAGTACCCGTCGCACTGGTTCCCTCCGGGAATAAAATCAAGTTACTCTTGTTCAATAGGTGACGTTGTATCTGCTCTATCTGACTTCCAACCTCGCGGCTTCTCCGTTCAATAAACAGGGTTTTCTGAAGTTTCGCCAGCGTGCCGAAAAGTGGCCAGGAGGCGACTTCAACTTTTGCAATATAGGTTCCAGGAACAATAGAACCCAGTACAAAAATATCGATGTAGGAAATGTGATTTGAAATATACAGGGTCGGACGGCTGGTAATGAGTTCACCTTCGGTCTCGTACTCAAGGTTAAAGCACTTGAGGACACCCTTGTGAAATAAGCGAGCAATATTTTGTGCCCCGGGGATCTTGAGGGCGGTAGCGATCATATAAATTGGGACAATTAAAAACATCCATGTGGTCAGCAATAAGAAAGAAACCACCATCCTTATTTTTGATACTGAAACTTTCATCACCACCTGAACCTAGCCGCCACCATCATGAAACTCCCATTGCCGAATGCTGACCTTCGAATGTTTACTATTATAGGCCAGGGCGGCGATCCAATCTTCACCTGCATCAATGTTTACTATCATCCAATCATCAACGAATTGAGGTCGCCTGGTATCAGCCAACAATCCGGTTGTTCCATTAACATCTACAGCCACGGTAAAATTTTGAAACCCGTAAGAAAATCCGTCACCAAACGCCTTGGTGTAGGCCTCTTTTTGACTCCATATCCGATAGAACATTGTTTCCTGCAACGCTTCTGGCAGCCGAAACAGCAACGCCTGCTCCGTTGATGAAAAACTTCGTTTTGCTATCGGCTGCCATTGTTGATTTTGATCAAGATAGTTCAGGTCGATTCCAACATTTCTACCTCTGGAGACCACAATTAAAGCCATGTGACCGCTATGGGAGAGGTTGAACTGGAAGTCATCCACTGCGGGCACTTCGAGTTCGGGGCGGCCGTGTTCGCCGTACTGAAAAACTATTTTATCGGCCGGATAAGACAGGCAACGAGCAAGGATCAAGCGAAGAGAACAACGGGATCTGACATAATCATCCCGGTCCTTATCAAAAATAAATTTGTCAGCTCGCTGCTTTTCATCCATCGAAAGTATTGTTTGACAGGTATCCAGTTTTGAATTGGATAAATCCACTCGCCAGATGTCTATGTGATCAAAAGCCTTCTCTAGTGAAAGGTCTGGTGGAGGGCCTGGCAGGTTGTTTGGTAAAGTTTCCTGCCGACCGTCTAAAAGCTGTCCTCCCAAAAAACCAGCGCTAAAACTATCGGGCAACCATTGTAGAAAATTCTTATCGATAACCCTATCAGCCGAGTAACTTCGCGACAATCTTCTCTGACTCGTTGAGTTTGTCAGTGCTATTAGAAGAAATTGCCTCCAGCAACTGCCGCATACGACTACCGAGTTCAGGCATGCTTCGCAATGCGGCCCACAACACGCGCTGGATTTCAGTACGCTGGGCGGGTTGATCAGACACCATCGTTGAAAAGACCTTATCAGCAGGAAGAGGAGCCTCTTCCAAACCATTCGAACCAAGGCTATTAATCGCGGTCAGCACCCGTTTCGCCCTCTCAACATAAGGCAGGACCTCAAGTTCGTCTGGTCTAATGACAGCGCCAACAAAATAATCCTGTTGACCGAACCCGACAGGAAATTCCAGCCTTTCCGTGGATGCTCCCAGCGGCAGGCCACCGGCAAACCGCACTGGAATGATGGGTATACCATATTTTATGGCGAGATCAATCAGCACCGAGCTAACTTTTTCTGTTAGCTGTCCAGCTTGCGTAGCCCTTGTACCATCAACATGCACCAGGAGCGAACGTGGTTGATCGACAACCGTTTTGCCGTAGTTATTCAGGATCCGCAACAGTTCCGACTGGTCATCCCGATCAAAAAACAGCATGCGAGTCGTGCTGCCTTTTTTTAATTCTGCTTCAGTCAACTGAGATATTTGCCCCAACCAGCTATCCCGATGTTCTTTCTTGGCCACGGCCTCCGCCGGAATACCGGTTAAAGCGGCAATCATTCCCAGGAATAAAAATGACTCGACTCCGACCTGGTGATTGGCCAGATAAATAGCGGGTTGACCCTTTCTTGCCTGAAACTCATCCGGGTTAACATTGATCAGCCGATGTACAAACTTGTGTATCAGCGATGCACCTATGTCATGTACCAAAAAATGCTCGCCCTCAGATCGTTCAATCCAGTAATCTCGAATCGAGCGCCAATCCGGAGCAAGCACATTATTGGAATTAGCGTTATTTTGTAGAAGGACGCTGCCTGCTTCTGGCTGGACTGCCTGACTGGCGATACTGTTTGAATTCGATGCAAGCCCCGCGTCATCCTCGACAATTCGCATGCCAATTCGAGGGGCATAGTATATCTTCAAGCCATCGCCCCAAAGCCTTGCTTCTCCGGAAATCCAGCAATTGCCTTTTTCGATACAGCGTTCAACACATTCAAAATCAATGGTGATAAGCGTCTTGTCCGGTGTAATCTGCCCACGGTAGTGCCACTCTGTCTCTTGTTCAATCAGGATGGGTTCAAACCGTGGCTTCTTAAAACCTTCATGCAATCCCTGGCTCAGCATCAATGCCTGCATGAGTTGCAACATGGCTTCAATTCCCAGTGAGCCCGGTTGAACAGGGTCCTGGAAGAAGTGAGCCTTGAAAAACCACTCGGTAATGTCGACATCTTTTTCACCACGAATACTGCCTACACCGGCTTGACCACCATCGGGTTCAAGATAGGTGATTCGATCTACCATGAGTAATTTGGAGTCCGGCAAATGTGCCGTTGGGTGGTCAAAATAGGGGGCCGGCGAGCTGTCAAAGTCAATGTAATGGTTTGACGGCCGATCAAATATCAATCGCTCATGATCCGCTACCTTCAGCCCCTTCTGGTCCGCCATGGCATCGGGTGGAAAGAAGCCAAATACGGTTTTCATAGTGTAGACAGGTTCATCATTGATCGTACACACTACAGTAAAATTCTCGATAATTAGTTCACCAATCTGTGCTATCGAAGTCAGGGTTGCAGTGGTTTTCAGGGTTCCATCACCTGGAACGATTTCGCGATGTTGTGTACCTGTACCATCGAGGTTACGAAATAGCAGATCACTGTCGGCATAATCACGGCCAAGTGTATAGGATGCCAGCCACCCGCAGGGTTGCAACGCAATTTCCATCAAGACGCAGAAAGGCATGGAGCGTGAACTGTTATCATCGAAGTACCACGCGTCTTCTGGAATATCGTAGAGTGCCTCAACGAAACCGCCTTTCTCCATGCTGGCCATTTCACCTTCAAGCGCAACTATACGTGTCATGAAGTGATAGGGAGGGCCGGGCAATCGTGGGCTGCGTAATGGCCCGTCATAGTGCGCGAAGCCCATCCCGAACGCAGTTGAAGGTTTGCCCCATGCACAACTGATCAGTGAACGGTAATCCAGGGGGAAATCACCAATGTGTGCCAACGGACGGTCGTCGGGTATATGTTCCAACAACTCCGGCATGCTGCTAAGGGGCCAGTCCGGAACCAGCTGCAAGCCTAAATGTTCACACAGAAATGCTTTCCGACCATCGATCGTACACATCACATGAGCAAATATTCTTGGCTGCTCATCAACAATTTCTTCATCAATAAATATCTCATAGACCAGTTGCCTTGATTCGGGAAGAGCCTGGCCACGACAAACAAACTTGTAACTGGTCCCGCGAACTGGCTGGAATCGCCAACCATCTCGGTAAAGCGTGTGGCCGCAAGCACTCATATAAAATGCCATGGCCTGTAAGCAGGCGTCAGCCATCAGGGTACCCGGCATACACGGATCGCTTTTGAAGTGCCCATCAAAGAACCAGTCATCTGCGTGGATGTCTTCAACGACGCGAAGATAACCGCGGCCTGCCGGACCACCTTCAGGATCAAAATGGGTGACCTCCCCAAGGAAGTTTCCCCGACCTTCAGGTGAGCGAGGGGTACAGGTATGAGTATGCGCTCGAGAAAATTCATCGCCGAAACAAGCCTGCAAATCTCCTGACAAATACGCTGCAACATCTGCGCGACTAAACGATGATTTATCGCAGGCCGCAACAGGCTTGACTGATTTTACACCCTCGGTGTAGTGCGCAGATTCCGCATCCCAGAGTACACCGGCTGATTCCGCCAGTTCATCCTTGGTAAAGAACCCGGCCTGACCATTACGAACTGATATGCGTAACTGGCCATTGATATGGCAGTCATAGTGGAAAAAGAACAATCGCACATCGCCTTGTTTGGCATGCCCGTCTACTTTGATTTCGTATTCGAGTGTTTCACCTGGCTCCGGTAATTCACCATGGAAAACCAGTTCACATCCAAGCAATCGATAAGCACGATCACCTTTATTGTGGAAATCTATTCCCAACCAGGAAATCAGCAACAAATCTGCCTGTCCTGATTCAATAAAGATGCCCGGTGGCATGCGGCCACGATGCAGATACCAGCTATCGTGGTGTACATCCGTTTCAGTCCAGACCGTACCTGTTCCCATTGAACCGGCTTCGCCTTCTATTCCAAGCACTCGATCGCAAAGCAGTAATGGTGGCTCCGGCATTCGAACCTGGACATCGTATCGGTCCTGCTTTTCAAAAAGCGGACCAAATACGGAAGATATCTTCCCACCGGCTAACACTTCCAATTGTTCACGAGTGAACGAAGGTCCCGGGAGGGTAACCGCTTCAATGGTCGGACTCTCCGGGGGGTTTTTCCGACAATCCGGTAATGTCGATGGCACTACTGATTGCGGATTGTCAGCCTCAGGTACAGGCTTTTTGCCCGCACTTGCAATAGAGGTGGTGTGCTGCGCTGGCACGAACCTGGTCACGCCCGGTGGAGACGCTGTTGAAATTGATGCTCCCCCCAGAAGAGCTGTTTGCACTCGCCCCATGGTCTGATTAAAAGCACATTGCCCTTCCATCTGAGCAGATAGAAATGACTGATGAGCCTGTAACATTCTCTGGTGTGCATCAATGACTAAATGAAATTCTCCTGTCGCTACCTGTGGCGGGGTTAAACTCGCTAAAACGGGACTTGCCGATACCGGTTTGACACCTCCGGCAAAATCAGGCAAAACAGCTGCAGGCTGAACCATTACTTGTACTTTCTCCTGCTCCTTTCTCTGCTCCCTCTCCACTTTCTGTGGCACCTTGCGAAGCGGCGCTTTCAGTATAGATACAGTCGCCGCTTGCCGAGAGCGATCAAGCAACTGCACCCTCACTGTGTGTGCTAATGGAGGCGCAGGCTCAAGCAATCGACCATCCACTGCACCCACTTTTGTCAAGGGTGGTATATAAATTTCATACCCGGAGAGTTGACTGGGCTGTGTAGATTTCATCGCCGGTTGAGCCTTAATCGGGGGTAGCGCCACATTAAACCGGATAGAAGGTTGCTTCTGCTCTTGTTTCCCGCTGTCCACCAGGTTAAGCCCACTCAAATCGATATCAACACTGCTGCACCAAAGCGCGGCTATTGCCCTGTAGAGTTGTGTCATTGAAGGAACTGCCGAGTGATCCAGTGCAACGGCCAGATGGGGTCGGTCACCAAGGATTTCATCAATTGCGCTGGTAAGACTATTACGCGGCCCATGCTCAACGAATACTCGAACACCATCGTTCCATGCCGTTTCAATAATTTCAGGAAACTCAATCGTTTGCAGTGCTTGCCCGGTCAAGGCATCCGCCACCGTTTTCTGGCTGATTTTATATGCGCCATCCAGGTAACTCGAATAAAAACGTATACCTTTTGGCGCCTTCGTTTTGCGGGTATGTAAGCTGCGCCAGATCGCTGCAAATGGTTCGACTACCGAGCAATGAACGGCGAGATCGTGCCCTAATGCTAGTGTCTCCGGGTTTCCCAGCCGTTTTAACACGGCTTCACATGCTGTATGGCTGCCACCGATGACAGTGTCACGAGAGGATTGTACGATTGTCAGGTAGGCGTGTTGTTCATTTTCAACGGCCTGTCGAACGTCTGCAATCGGCGCTAACACACGGTAATTTTCCCAGTCTACCGCTTCGTCACTACTCAAATTCCAGGCACTTCGCACGGAGGTAAAATCTCCCGCCAGGGCAGATTCGTACAATTTGCTGTAATCAATATCACGGAGCAACGAATCCATGTCTTGCCAGACACCAAACGCGAACATTGCATTGGTTTCACCGGAGGAGAGCCCGATGGCAGCCTTGGGTTTAAGACCCAATAAATCTTTGCTGATCTTTGCATGTAACTGACATAAATAAGAAGAACCAGCCAGTTGCACCGACGGCAATCGATGCCGGTCATCTTCCGGGTCGAAGGCGACAGTCATCGCCATTGCCGATTCAGGTATCTCAGTGGCCAATTCGCCACTAATGCCAGGCAACCCCAAAAATAAATCCTTGCCCATGCCCGGATAGGCTGAGGCCGCGCCCGTAAATACAGATGCCAGCTCTCCCTCGATGGCACCTTCAGAGAAACTGATCCCATCCAGGGACCATGTCTTCATTTGCGTATTCGCCTGGATACTCTTCAACGCCCTTTCTCTTCGCCGGGTAAAGTCGTCACGATTCCCGACGAGTGCCGCACGACACGAACCATCCCCGCCCGTTATGCCCGCTTTAATATTCGCTACCAGTGATTCTCGATCGTTGGCCGCATAGAATTCCATTTCCGGCTTATCAGTCGCAGCAAACGGTTTTGACCCCTTGATTACTGAATGCAAAATCCAGGAAGATGTCTCACCAAAAATTGACCGGTTGGTAATCAGTGCGGTTTGCCGCCTGATACCACTACCCGGTTCACCACCGGTCATCTGGCCAGCCCTTAGCCGTTGAATTCCTGCAGCCAGATTCAACAATCCTGCTGCCGCATGCGCCGTAACATTAGTAGTCGGGTGCTCGCTTCGAGTGCTATCTGAATTTTCAGCTCCGTTTTCCGGCGCGGCTTCTATCATGGCCAATATCCGGTCACCATCAGAGAGAGCCTGACTTTCAGACTTGATTACCATCAATACTGCTGCATGTGATGCTTTGATGTGTGATTTCGATAAGATTTTTTCCAGCGCCACCGCATCAACCTGTCCGTCCGTGACTTCTACCGCACCGACTAGTGCAACATCCAGTTCCCCGCGCCCAATCGCCGTCATAGCAATGTCCAGCGCGGCATCACCTGAGAGTTCCTCACGTGAGACTGTAAAACCAGGCCCTTTGATATCCATCTGGTTGCTTATTCGATTGGCGGGGACATTCGGCATTCTGCCAATAACACTTGCCGCATTCACCATGGGCGCAATCTCTGCATTGAGATCGACCTGCACACCACCGGGATCAAGATCTTGCAATCGCCAGCGCAGACCCGCCCTGCAGACCTCGCTGTCTGTTTGCATACCAATGAAAATACCTGTTTTCTGGCTATCCATTTTTTGCAGGTATGGTTGTACTTCAGGCAGCAATTCAAGCAGGAGTAATTGTTGGCCCAACGCCTCTTTTAAGTCGTTGGGAGGAAAAGCCAGCGATTTTGCGGATAAGGATATCTTACCTTTTTCTTCAGGTGCGTTTGCTGCGACCCCGCATATTCGACGTGCAAAATCATCGGCACTGGCGTCCTGATCAGTTCTCAGGGCAAGACCTACAATCGCAAATGCGTTTGGTATCTGCTCTGCCTCAGCCTTCGAATCTGTTAATTCCAGATCGCTACTTTCTTCAGAGACCAACAAATGCGCATTATTCCCACCAAAACCAAAACTGCTAATCGCCGCCAAACGGGGGCCATCACTCCGCCACTCCTGGCTTTGTGTTGGCACATCGAAACCATTAGCCGCCACAGCCAGTAATGTTGGTGAAGAATTTGGCGTGCCCGGAATGATCTTGTGTTCAAACGCCAGGATAATTTTTAATAGACCCGCTACCCCTGAAGCAGTAATCAGGTGCCCGAGGTTACCTTTTAATGATCCCAGTGACAGGCTTTTAGCATCCGGGAAGACCGCACTCAAACTTTCTAATTCAGCCGAATCTCCTGCGTCGGTCCCGGTCGCATGACACTCGACAAATTGAACGTCTGCAGGGTCGATACCAGACATTTCATAAGCACGCTTAATACAGGCAATCTGGCCAACGGTTGATGGAGACAGGAACCCGCCACTTCGCCCATCATTCGAGAGGCCAACCCCGCGTATAACACCGTAGATGTGATCACCATCGGCACGAGCATCAATCAATCGCTTCAAGGCAACAAATGCCGCGCCTTCCGAAGGCACCAGGCCATCTGCGTTTTGGCTGAATGGCTGGCTGACCCCTGTTTTGCTCAACGCATTCAGCGCACAGAAACCCATGTGGATAAATAGTGGGTCGGCGGCATTGATGCCGCCCGCCAACATGAGATCGGCTCGCCCGTCCTGCAAACGATCACAGGCCACTTTGATGGCATAAAGTCCAGACGCACAGGCGGCATCCAGCCCCATCGTGCTTCCGCCAAGGCCAAGGCCTTTTGCAACCAACATCGCAGGCAAACCAGACATGAATCGATTTTCAGCGGCAACTTCCGACTGCCTTAATTCACCACGCATCTCACTTAACCAGATTTCTTCTGCAAAGCGGCTGTGTGCTTTGGTTGGGTAGGACAAATTACCCAGTACAACACCAGATCGTTTCAGGTTGGCGGTAGAGGAAAATTCCGCCATCGCCTGACGAGCAGCTTCTAAAGACCAGAGAAAAACCGGGTCCAGTTTTTTGATGAAATCAGGTTCAATCTGAAATTGACTGAAATCAAAACGCTCCAGGAAATTCCTGACGTAACCACCATGGGTTGACCACATTTTATCGGGAACAAAAACACCGGGCTCATCATTTGTCAGGTGTTGTTGATCAACATGCCAATCATCTCCTGAAGCGGAGCTGGTCATAACCTCACATGATTCTACAACCCGCCACAGATCATCCACAGACTGGCAGCCTGGCAATACACAACCACGACCAACAATTGCAATAGGTTGAAACTTGAGAATCTCTTTATCTAGCATATCAACATCAATTCAGGCTATGTTCAGTGATCGCTCAATCACCCTAGAAACCGCAGTTGGGCGCGAAAAAGATGTGCAAGATATTGATGTGCATGGGGAATTTGAAAAACGCGTGGTCACCTTATTGGTGATGAGCGCTTTTTCAAATTTTCCAGGTGCATCAAGAGCTTGTGCAGACTTTCGTGATCCAACTGCGGTTTCTAGGATCATGCTATGGACGCAGAGGTCTTGCCCAGAAGGACATGAATATTGACATCCTCCATCCTGGCGATGATTTGTTTTTCAACATCGGTGAAAACGATAGACCAGGTTGCGGCTAACTTGCTTGCCTTTTGCAAAATCAGCTCACAGGTAACAGGACCTTCTTTCATCACGGCCTGGTACCACTGCAGGCGACCAAGCTTTGTTGGCAGAGAAGCAAGCCCTGATCTTCTCCGTTCCCACAATAGTGCAAACTGCAATCCACCATCCAGCATGGCGACTCGCCAACGTGCAGGATTTGCATCATCCGGCATCTGCAACATTCCACGACACCCCGCCTCAGACACGCCCAGCAGCTGTTTCACGACTTGCAATTTCTCACCGTGGAACAGGAATTCTTCATATATTCGCTTCGGAGTCCATTCCCATTTACCCAGCTTCAGCTCTGATTTCAAACCGGGCTCGGATTCAAGCTCGGCGTCAATCTCTATGCTGAGCTGATAATATACGGTGCCATCATCACCTTTAACCGCCATATTTATCAGGCCACTAGCCTCGTCACGCTCGCAACCAACGGTCAGCCAATCACCTACCCCCTCAAAATCCTCCAGCTGAATCCCTTTAAGCACGCTCAGGTCTAGAACACTTAACGCCCGCGCACCCGGATTCAACGCCGTGGCGATACCAAGACACCATTCGCTGACCATTGCCAGCGGTACGACCGGCTTACCCTGTATCAGGTGACTCAATATTTGTGGGTGTGAGACCGATTGAACGCGAATGGACATCTGCTTGATGTTTGACCCACCAGCACTATCAACCGGCATACCACCATAAATAATCTCGACACAATCTCCGTTTCTACCTTCAATCTCATCAGCGAACAACCGTGCGCCATCAGCAACAGGGATAAGCTCCACTCCCTGCGCACGGAAATGCACTGCCAGTGAAGGATCCACCATGCCGCCAGCCCAGGGGCCCCAGCCGATTGATTTTGCTGTGAATTCAGGACCACGCCGGGTTTGTTCAGCCTGACAAACCCGATTCAGGATTTCATTTGCCATGGCATAATCGACTTGCCCATTATTACCAAGCCTGGCAGCGACCGATGAAAAACACACAAGATGCGTCAGCGGGTCTGCCTGCGTGGCACTCAACAGGTTTTGCAAGCCTGCAACCTTGGTATTAAACACCGACTGAAATTGCTCGTCGGTCTTCTGGTAAATTTCCTTGTCCGCGAGAACTCCTGCCGCATGCACAATCACATTGATGGGCCCCAGTTCCTCACGAACCTGGGCAATAGATGCTTCAACGGAACTCGAATCAGAGATATCCGTCGGTAAGTAGATCACGCTGGATCCTGTTGCTTCCAGTTGCGCAAGGTTGGAGCGGACCTCTCTCAAGTTAAGAATACTGCTAACTTCTTTATTGAGTTCAATCGGTGTGATCTCCCGCCCGGACTTTGTGTGTTTTTCCAACAACGCCTTCTTTAATTCCGCATCAGTGGTGAAACCAGCTAGTTCTGCAGGCACATCACCTAGAGGAGTGCGTCCCAATACTGCCAGCTTGGCTGGCTTTCTAGCCAGTAATTCCAGTAGACATGCAGCGGTTACGCCACGCGCTCCACCACTGACAACGATGACGCTATCCTCTGCAAGTTCTGTAGATTGCGCCAGTCTTGACTGGGGGCGTGCAACAAGTGTAATTCGTTGATCATCCGCTTGTAGGCCAACTTCCATTTCAGGACCTCCTGCGATCAACTCAGCAAATAACTCTTGTGCAATTCTCTTTAGAGACTGGTCTATTGTTGCAACATCAACCGCTTTTACCGCGACATCGGGCCATTCTTTGGCTGCAGTCTTGGCCAGCGCGGCTATACCGGTGTCCCATCCTTGATGGACAGACTGGCCTGACAGACCAAAATCGCCACCAGTCGATTGTACGGTCACAAGTAGACGCCCGTCGTTTGCCATATTGGCTGCGCAACGACGAACCTGCTCAAAGGCCTCAACATTGACAGCTATCAGGTCCTCGGTGGTTGATTCATCACTTACATTTAACCCGGTTAACAAAACCATCCACTGTGCATCTTCTGGCGCTTCATCTCGAATAACCGTCTCAACGCCTGCTGTCGCAAGCAGGTCCGAGAGTTCTACCGCAACTCCTGTCCGGTCACCAACCAGGTAGAGGGGCGCTGCCTTTTGGATCTGGCCTATGGCAATGCCGGTAGCGGCTCTTCCTTCTGACACAACTTCAAAACGCACCATTTCTATAGCGGGCTCGGAAAATGAAGATTGTTCCTCGGGAGCAGCGGCCTCGCCAGTTGTTGTGGCAGTACCTGACGCTAATTCGATGATCTCCCCGAGTGTATTGAGCTCGGCTAAAACGGCAGTATCCATTTCACCCAGGTGAGGGATCTCTTCCTGAAGGCTCGATAGAATTTCAACTCGCTTGATTGAATCAATTCCAAGACCTGCCTCCAGTTCCATATCGAGGGATAGCATTTCTTTGGGGTAGCCGGTTTTATCTGCTACCACGTCCAAAAGCATCGCCTCAAAGTCAACATTAGACACAGGAACTGCCGCCGCCTGTGTCGAGTCGGCCACGGCCGGTGCAGACGCATTGGCCAGTTCGATAATTTCTCCCAGCGTATTGAGTTCGGCTAAAACGGCAGTGTCCATTTCACCCAGGTGAGGGATCTGTTCCTGAAGGCTCGACAGAATTTCAACTCGCTTGATTGAATCAATTCCAAGACCTGCCTCCAGTTCCATATCGAGGGATAGCATTTCCTCGGGGTAACCTGTCTTGTGCGCCACAACTTCCAGCAGCATTGCTTCGAAATCAATGGCGGGTAATGGTGTAGTAATCTGAGCTGCGGCGGGTCGGGCCGAGTCAGCAGCTACAACCTGCTGAGGTGTTTCCACAACGGGCTCAACTGACTCCACTACGACTGGCACGGGTTGTTCCTGTACAGGGCTGTGTGCAACGACAGCCTGTTCGGCAACCGGGGAGGAAACTTGAACCGGTGCTGTACCCGGCTGTAAAGCTACTCCACCCAGTTGCGCAAAGGCAACTTCACTGGCCCTTAAAAATGCCTGATGAGCATCACCCAATGTTTGCTGGAACGATTTTTGCGCCTCCAGGGTCTGTTGCTGCAGGCTTTGGAAAGCGGACACCCAGTTTGCATCCCTTGCTGGTGCCGGCGTTACCACAGATTGAGGCTGCGATGGTTCTTGTAGCTGTTGTGCGACCATTGCCGGCACTGGAGATGCAGCCTCTGTAGCGGGTGAAGCCGCAGCTGCTTGTTGTGGCCTTTTTTCAAGACTGATTTCAGGATTGGGTTTCGGCACTCCGGCTGAACCATTCTCCGGTGGGTAAGGTTTGCCGTAGTTTGCACCACCTAGCTTGACTGTGACCGGCGATCTATTAATAGATTCCGGCAGGGGATCAGGTTCTGCGAAATCTTGCCACAAGGCCTCAAAGTTCAATTCCAAACCGGCCGCCGACAGGCGACCCAGGGCATTCCAAAATGCAGCCCTTCCATCCTGTTTTCGGTTATCCAGGGATATAGCTTCGAACTCCCGACCTTGCAGGCATTCCTTGACCATGCCTGCCAGTACCGCGCCAGGGCCAACCTCCAGAAATACTCGAATTCCATCATCATGCATCTGCTCAATGGATTCCTGAAAACGGACAGGATTAGCCAACTGCCTGGCGAGCGTTTTGCGAATATCTTCAGCTTTCGTTGGGTAAACCGACGCCGTCGTATTCGAGTAGACCGGCACTTTGGGCTTACTCACTTCGATGTCAGCAAGGAATTCATGGAATGGCTCTGCGCTGGGGCTCACAATACTTGTGTGAAATGCGGTTGCCACGGGAAGCCTTCTAAAAGCCGCACCAACTGCTTCTAATTGTTGTTCTGCTTTTTCTATCTCTGATGTTTCGCCCGCGATGACAACCTGTATGGGGCTATTAATATTTGCCACTTTAACGGCACAATCCCACTGATCGAGATAACCCTGTACCTCAGTCTGGCTTGCGCGGACGGCGGTCATGGATCCTGGGGTCGAGGCCGCAGCCCGCTTCATTAACTCACCACGACGGCGAGAAACTGCCAACAAGCTCTCCGGGGTTTTCAACGCACCGGACGCATAAAGCGCAGTGACTTCACCGTAGCTGTGCCCGGCAACCGCATCGGGTTTTAACTCCAGTGTATCGAGCAGGTTCAGCATCGATGCGCTAACACAGCCAATCGCTGGTTGTGCCCAGTCGGTGCTGGTTAGGCGTTCATTTTGTGCATTGCGATCCACATCGTTAAAAACCGGAAGCGGATATACGACCTGGTCCAACCTTATTTCACTATCCAGGGTAACGATACTGGCAATATCCCAGGCCCTGCGTGCCTGATCGAATTCACAAGCGAGTTCTGCCCCCATGTTGACGTACTGGCTACCCTGGCCAGGGAAAAGAAATCCTATTTTTGGCTGCCCGTTGGCATCACCTGCAAGTCCCCTACTTTTAACGCCATAATGAATACGATTAGGCATAGAGAAGGCATCATCAGGCTGACTCTTGATCTTTTCCGCCGCTTGCCGCATTAGTGCCATTGCTGATTCAGCATCTTCAGCGAGGATAGAAAGTCGGCAAGCCTTATTGGCTTGAAATTCTTGTTGTAATCGCGCGGCCAGCTTTGGTAGTGCAAATTCACCAACTTGATTTAAAGCCGACTCGATCGCCCTGATCAAGTCGCCTGAGTCTGCGCCGGATAAAAGTAACAATTCAATCGGAGAACTGTGATACCGCCCACGTGTCTCTCCAACCTGGTTATATTCTTCCAGAGTGACGTGAAAATTACTGCCGCCAAAGCCAAAAGAGCTCACGGAGCCTTTTCGAGTTGACGCGGGGTCATGAATCCAGGGGCGAGTTTCAGTGTTAAGGTAAAACGGACTGTCTTCAATATTCAGCGCAGGATTTGGTTCCGAGACCTTGATGGTGCCCGGTAAAACCTTGTGGTGTAACGCCATGACAACCTTAAACAGGGACGCTGATCCCGCGGCCGATTTTGTATGGCCGATCTGTGATTTAACACTCCCGAGCGCACACCATTGTTTATTATCATATCCTTCAAAAGCGTACTTCAAACCACCGAATTCAGCGGCATCCCCGGCCTTTGTCGCCGTACCATGCGCCTCAATCAGTTCAACTTCATCGACGTCATAATCAGTCATATCGTACGCACGCCGGATAGCTAATGCCTGTCCTTTGGACTCTGGCGCATAGATGCTGCCGGAACGACCATCAGATGAAGATCCAACCCCGCGGATTACCGCATAAATTCTATCGCCATCACGCTCTGCATCTTCCAGCCGACGCAAGGCGACCATGCCAATACCTTCACCGAGCATAGTACCGTCGGCTTCAGCTGAAAATGGTCGGCAGTCTCCCGTTGGGGACAGCGCGGGTGTTTGACTGAAACACATATACATAAATGTATCGTTCAGTGCATCAACACCACCCGTGATCACAAGATTTGAGCTGCCTGACTGCAATTCCCGGATGGCCATCGCTACCGCACCAAGACTACTCGCGCACGCGGCATCAACCACACAGTTGGTGCCACCCAAATCCAGCCGGTTAGCTATGCGTCCTGCAACGACATTACCCAGCAACCCGGGGAAAGTGCTCTCATCCCATTCAGGATAGGTCGCTTCGATTCCATCACAAACTTCAATGACCTTGCTTTCCGGGATTCCCGCATCACGCAGTGCTTTGATCCAGTGTGGACGCTGTATCCTGGAGGCCATCTGGCCAACCATCTCGGTTGCAGAAGCAACACCAAGAATCACACTGATGTCAGACTTGTCCACCTTCCCAAATTGAACGCTGGCCGCATCCTCGAGAACCTTACTGGCAACAATCAACCCCAACAACTGTGCTGAATCCGTGGTTGATAGCTGCTTTGGCGGCATACCGAATTCCATCGGATCAAAATCCACCTTGGGCAGGAAAGCGCCCCGAGTACCGTAGATCTTGCCTGATTTGCCGGGCTCCGGATCGTAGTAATCGTCAATAAGCCAATGGTCTGCGGGAACTTCGGTCATGAAGTCTTCTCCCGCCATGATATTTCGCCAGAATGACTGGCCACCCACAGATCCAGGGAACAACGCATTCGCGCCTACTACCGCAATCGGGCTAAATTTGGCTTCTTTCTGTCTGGTCATAAACTATGTTCTCCAACCCCGAAGAAAATCGGGCCTCTATTCTAACTATTTCAGTCACTTGGTACTCTTCACTCCATTGCCAAAAAACGCCAAATGAAGAGGTATTTGTATCACTCTTTCTCTGGAACTGCGCTCTGGATCCGCTTCTTAAAGCTTAAGTTCTCAGAGCTTAAGTTCTCAAAACAACGGGTTTAAAACTCAATGCATCCTGCGCCAGCGGCAGCCCGTAGGTTCTTAATTGCTGCGCACGGGTCACGTGCGCAGCACCTTCCAGTAAATTAAGCGCAATCTGCTGCACTGTCCTCTTTTCGGGGGCTTCAAGGAAGCTTCCTGCCACCCAACGATTAAAGGCACCCATAGCCGGGCCGCACCATATCTGGTAATCGATCTGCCTGGATTCTTCTCCGGTGATTGGCCACTGGCTCGAATTACCTATGTACCAGCGAAAAATCAGCGCCATTTTATGCCGGGGATTTGCCCTGGCCTTCTCTACCTGCCGTGGATCAGCACGGGTAAAAAATTCTTCTGTCTGTTGCCAGACATCCTCAAGCGGCATCCGGAATATATTCTTCTCTATATTGGCGCGCTGGTCGGCCGGGATTTCATCAATCGACGTATATCGAGTATATAGTGCGTAGAGCTGGTTACCCCTGACTGCCATCATCGTTCCACGCTGAAGTACCTGGACTTTAACGCCGAGTTCAAACATGTCGGCTGAAGCCGTCATCGCCACATCGGCCAGCTCAGCCTGCGCGAGCAATTGCCGAGCATTATCCGAGATCCCTGACTCAATGGCGGATTGATGCACAGTCCCAATCAGTACAAAGGCGGCGCCAAGTGAATATGCAGCGGCAACACTGATTGGCGTACCAAGGCTACCCGCTGCCCCAAGGCGAATAGGCCGGTCATAGCTATATTCTTCAATAAGCGAATCGCGCAGACTCATGATGGCCGGAAATAGTGCATTTAGCGGTCGGTTGTCCGTATGGCCACCAGAATCTGATTCCACGATAATATCTTCTGCTAACGGTATGGTTTCTGCAATCTGCGCTTCAATGCTGGTCAGTTTTTGCTCCAATACCAGCTGCTCCAGGATTTTCTGTGGCGCCGGAGTCAAAAAGTGCCGGGCGACTTCTTCTCGAGAGATTTTTGCAAATACGTGATTTTGACGAACAACCGAACCATCCTCTGCGCGCGATAAACCTGTACAGGCGTATCTTACAATTGCGGGAGTCAGTGCCATGAAGGCTGATGCGGAGATACGTCGAACTCCCCGGCGAAGGTAAAGCTCAACTATTTTGTTTTCCAGATCCGGTTCGTTAGGTGAATGGATAAGATTACTTCCCCAGGGCAACCCGAGGGGATCCAGAGCAGCACTAATCTTGTCGATGGCTTCCTCAACCACGGCAGGCGATAATCCCGCTGAACCAAACATGCCCAGAGCACCCATCTGGCCAAGTTCAATCACCAGATCGGCAGATGCGATCCCACGTGCCATGGCGCCACCAACGTAAGCATATCGCACGCCATGTATTTCCTGAAATCCACGGTCACCCAGCCATTCCGGGTAAAGTGGCGGCAGAATACCCAGCAATGGATATTGCAGCGCGCCGTCTTCAATTGGACCACTGTGAATCCGGCCTTCACTGGCTAAGCCGATTTTTCGGGTTTTCGGGTCAAATATGACCAGGGTCGAGCGTCGAACAGAGGATTGAACAGCCTCAGCATCCACAGGCAGGAAACTCACTTCAGATGAATCCCCAACCCAGACCCCAACACTATCCGGGGCAAGGGTGTCCAATTGTTCAGTCAACTGCATTCTGTTTGTCCTTACTGCTCTCTATTCTGTCCACTGGGCTCTGTCTATCCGAAGTCGCATTCCCCACCACCGTCATCTAAGCTGGTCGGCTAATCCAGGTGATTACAGTGTATTAACAACTGGAAAACAGGCCTCCATCTGGAGCGATGGTAGCCAGGAACAGGTTTCGGTAGGTATTATTGCGAGAATAGTTACTACAGGATTGATTATCTACCTCAATTCATGGGGTAAACAACCCGCGATCAGGGCCAATTCCCATACCCTGGCCACATTACCCACTGGTGTGCAGCATCGGGCTCGCTGACACGTTCGCTTGGCGAGCGCAGTAGGCAATATAACTTTGGTGCTGTCAAGTTAACCGCCGCTAATCGATACTTCAGCCATGAGTATATAAAGACGGCACTGTCTCTGGCGTTCAGCACCAGTGCTTCAAGCGGTGCCGGGTAGTACAGCGGGTTGCCTTTGTTGAATTCCTCAACGCCATAGGCGAGTGCACCTCTATTGTTGTGAAGGTCCAGCAATAAGCCGTTATTCTCCGTAGAGGAAGGATATCTGTCCTGCGCCCCAGCCCCTGCCCCTGCCCCTGCCCCTGCCCAGGGTACAGAGCTGGACCAGCATTTGGATAGAGCCAGACCCGGGAGCAGCGGCACGTATCCACCCTCGCTTTAAGCAAGTACCATTGCGCCATGCCCCTAAGCTAGTGCGCATCCGGAAACACTGATATTTCTTTGGAGTGTCATTCCCGCGCGGGCGGGAATCCAGAAAAATCAAGAGCTTACTGGATCCCCGCCTGCGCGGGGATGACAAAAAATGGAGTTTCCGGATGCACACTAAGCTAAACCTGATCCGGAGTCTGCGATGAATCACCTGAAAACTATTATTCTCCTGTCGGTTTTGACACTGTCTACCACCAACGCCGCTGCGGCTGGTGTCGAGCCCACCCCTCAGGCCACCCGGATCATTGACGAGTTCAACCTGCGCGAGGCCGCAACACCTATCGCCAATCACCCCAATTGGCATCCACAGCGCGTGGTTGTCAGTCTGCCCGCCAGCCTGTCTGCTGTGCAGCCGAACCTGGAACAACGACTGCAGGACACCGCTGCAGGCGTGGAACTGGTGATCGACCGGTCGGATCACTTCATTCTCAGCGCACAGGTGCTGGCCGGTGCCGATGCGATTATCGGTTTGTGTAGCCCAACAACCATGGGCAATGCTGCGCCGCAACTTCTGTGGTTGCACAGTTACTTTGTGGGAGTGGATCGCTGTGTCGGCCTGTCCGAGGAGCAGATCGAGGGCCGTGTGTTCACCAATACCAAGCGCCTGTCGGGGCCGGCGATTGCGGAGCACACAATCGCCATGATGCTATCGCTGGCGCGGGGCCTGCCCGCCTACGAACGCGCTCAGGGTGCGAATACATGGGATAGGTCACTGGCCGGCCGTGTCCGCTTCGGGGAGATAAAAGGCAAAACCGTGTTGATAGTGGGGCTGGGAGGCATTGGCACACAGGTCGCCTGGCGAGCGCATGGATTGGGAATGCGGGTCATTGCGACACGCAACTCCTCGCGTGAGGGCCCCGATTATGTCGATTACGTGGGCCTGGCAGATGAACTTCACACACTGGCGGCAGAGGCCGATGTGGTGGTCAACACCCTGCCACTGACCAGCAAAACCACCGGATTGTTCGATCAGGCATTCTTCGACAAGATCAAACCCGGCGCGATATTTATCAGTGTCGGGCGAGGCAAAAGCACGGTTACGGCTGACCTGATCGCCGCGCTGGAGTCAGGCAAGCTCTATGGGACGGGCCTGGATGTAACGGAGCCGGAGCCGCTGCCCGCAGATAGCCCCCTGTGGCAGATGAACAATGTGATAATCACACCCCATGTATCCGCTGCAGGTCAGGGCAGCATGGCGCGGGTTGCCACCATTACCGTGGAAAACCTGCGGCGCTACCTGGCCGGCGAGCGACTATTGAATATCGTCGATATGCGCGCCGGTTACTGAACCGGGAACTCAGGCGGCACGCAGCGCGCGCCCCAGTACGCGACTGCCCAGGGCCTCGGTGACCTCGCCGTCCCGCCACACCGGTTCGCCATTGATCAACACGCAGGTCACCACGCCGTCGGAGCGATTGACCATTTGATCGTGCTGGAACAGTTCACGGTACTGCAACTTGCGCGAGTCGTTACTATCCCAGCCCTTGAGCGCCTCTGGGTCCAGCAGGACAATATCCGCCTGGGCGCCTATTTCCAGGCTGCCCACATCCAGCCCGAAAAACTCGGCGGGCTCCCGGGTCAAGCGCTTCACCATGGTACTGACAGTTTGCAGTGACTGCCTCTGGGCCAGTTTCAGGGACATCAGGTTGGCGTCGAAAAAGGCCATATTGGTGATGTGCGCGCCGGAATCGTTAAAACCGGGCATGGTGTTCTTGTGTAGCAGCAGGTCCAGGGTAGCCCGGTTACCAACATTGCCCACATCCACCCAGAAACGAAAGCCCTTGTCGTAGGTGCGCATCATATGCAGCATGAACTCCGCGTCATCGGTGACAGGTCTGGGGAACAGATCAAAGGCCTCACGCTCCGCTTCCGACTTGACCTCGCCCCTGGCGCCACACTGGTAGCGGTCAAGGCGATCGTAAACTGCCTGCATACTCTGCCCGTTCCAGTCTGCCACGGGCGCACCATCGAAAATCATGCGGTCCAGGTCACGTATCACCAGGTTATCGGGGACACCCAGCTTTGCCTTCAGGTGAGCCAGGTTGCGACCGCGGCGCCCGTGATGCCAATCCCGCCGGAACTCGGCAATGAAATCCGGGTCATTGAGCAGAGCCAACCTGCCCTCCACGTCCTCATATTCTTTGGCGATCAGTTTGCAGGTGGATTCCAGCTCCTCGTAGAGAGGAGAGACGATACCGTCTGACCAGATCCGAAAATTGGTGCCCAGGGCCTGAAAGTGGATCCGGCCCTTGAGCAGACGGCTATTGGCCAGCGCCGCAAATCCCAGAAACGCCCGGTGCGCTTTGGGCGCCAATGCGAATTCCATCGTCGCCAGGGCGGAAGTCTTCAGGGACTTGCCGAACAGTCGTCCGCTGGTCAGCAGAAAATAAAGAAAAGCCTTGGCCCGGTTTTCCAGGATGGGCGTGGTCTGCCACACCCGGTTGTGATTGCGCACCACCTTGAGCAGACGCTTCATTTCACCAAAACTGGCGAACTGGGTGGGAATGCGCTGATCTGTATGGGGCTCGTTCGCCAGGTAGTGAAAGGGCAGGCCGTCAGTGCTCATGCCCAGGTAACCCTGCCCCATGGCCTGCTCCAGCAGGTTTTCCATTTGCGCGAGTTCCGCGTCGGTGGGGTCACGGCTAATACTTTCGTTGAGGCCCATCACTTCCACGCGCAACATCGAATGGGGCACAAAAGCAGCCACATTGGGGCCCAGGGGGATGTCGGAGAAATGATCCAGATAATCTTTGGAGTTGTCCCATTTCACCGCCTCCACGCATTTGTTGAGAACGGACTTGGGAATATTCTCCACCCGGGTAAAGCAATCCACAATCGGGTTCTGGTCCCCCTCCACCTGTTGCCCGAAGCAGGTGCCCAGACTGCAGTTGCCCACCAGCACGGTGGTTGTACCGTGTCTGACAACCTCCGACAAGCCCGGATCCAGATCCACTTCCAGGTCCAGGTGGGTGTGGATATCCAACAGGCCCGGCAGCAGCCACTGGCCCTCCCCGTCTAGGACCGCAGCCGCTTCGGCCTCAGGCAGGGCACTGCCCCTGGCGGCAATACGCCCGTCCTTGATGGCGATATCCACTTGCTGCGGCGTTGCGCCGGAGCCGTCGAATACCAGCGCATTCTTTATCAGGGTATCCCAGGCTTTTTCTGCCATTTACCATCTCCTCAATCTTTCGTTAGTACACCACGCACCAGTATCAAGCCAACACTGCGCACCCTGGCCAATGCAAAATCTTCTACAGTGGCCTCTGGGCACGACATCTGGCTACATTTGTCGCCCTCAGAGGCGCGTGGTAACAGAGAGCTGCTACTTGTTAAGCTGTGCCAAATGAGCTTAAGTATGCCAGTTCCACCATTTCTCGCACTTTGAGAAATGGTGGAGTCGATAGACTCGAACCACTGAAGCATAGCCGAGGATCACGAGGCAGGCGAATGAGTGCAATTTCCTTTGATAACAGTTACGCGCGCCTGCCGGAAGACTTCTATACCCGACTGGACCCCACTCCTGTAGCCGACCCCGGACCGATTCGTGTGAATAGTGCCCTGGCGGAGAACCTGGGCATAGACCCGGATTGGCTGGCGTCTACCGAGGGCACCCGGGTGGTGGCCGGCAATGACATTCCACAAGGCGCCGAGCCCATCGCCACCGTCTACGCCGGACACCAGTTCGGCAGTTATAACCCGCAGCTGGGTGACGGCAGAGCCATTCTGCTGGGAGAGGTGCCGGGGCCGGACGGCAATCGCTATGACATCCAACTCAAGGGGTCCGGCCCCACCCCCTACTCCCGCGGGGGCGATGGTCGCTCACCGCTGGGACCGGTACTGCGCGAGTACATTGTCAGTGAAGCCATGTACAAGCTGGGTGTCCCTACCACCCGCGCCCTGGCGGCGGTGACGACCGGCGAGCAGGTCGCCCGTGAAGAATTCCTGCCCGGTGCGGTACTGGCCAGGGTGGCCAGCAGTCACATCCGCATAGGCACTTTCCAGTTTTTTGCCGCCGGCCAGAAATACGATCTGCTGCGAGTACTGATAGATCATGTCATTGCGCGCCACTACCCGGAGGCAGCAGCCAGCGAAAACCGGGCCCTGGCCCTGCTTGAGGCCGTTGTCTCCCGTCAGGCGCAACTGGTGGCCAAGTGGCAACTGCTGGGGTTTATCCACGGGGTGATGAATACCGACAATATGCTGTTGTGCGGTGAGACCATCGACTACGGCCCCTGCGCCTTTATGGATGACTTTCACCCGGACAAGGTGTTCAGTTCCATAGATCACGGCGGACGCTACGCCTACCGCAACCAACCGGGCATGGCCCACTGGAATCTCTCACGCCTGCCCCAGACCCTGCTGCCGCGGCTACATGATGACAAGGAGCAGGCATTGGCTCTGGCCCAGGATGCGATCGACGCCTTCCCTGACCAGTTCCTGCAAGCCCATACCCGGGGCATGGCTCGCAAGCTGGGCCTCACGGAAATAACAGCGGACGATACCACCCTGGTGGAAGACCTGTTGCAACTAATGGCGGAGCACAAGCTGGATTACACCCTGACCTTCCGTCGGCTGGCGGATCTGTCCGACAAGGCGACCCTGGAAAATGGCGGCGTTGGTGACCTGTTTGAAATACCGGATGCCCTCCTGCCCTGGCTGGCCCGCTGGCAGGCGCGGCTCACGGCGGATGCCATGCAGGGCGGTGACCGCCAGGCCGGCATGTATGCCGCCAACCCTGTGTTCATACCGCGCAATCACCTGGTAGAGGAAGCCATAGAGGCCGCCACGGGGAAAGGGGACTTTGCACCCTTTCACCAACTGGTTGATGTCCTGGCACAACCACATCAGTATCGGGATGGTCTGGCCCGCTACGCCACCCCGCCACAACACCATCAGGTGGTCAGGCAAACCTTTTGTGGTACCTGACCGGGTAGTGCTGATCCA
>PVMK01121295.1_pt1 | contig 25149 bp, 20 predicted proteins | sample 1853481 | NCBI WGS metagenome assembly PVMK01 (sample SAMN08533507, study PRJNA380276) | Marine sediment metagenome, whole genome shotgun sequencing project.
TCGCCGAGCGCGCCGTACAGCGCATCCGTCAATGCGTGCAAGGCAGCGTCGGCATCGGAATGGCCCTTCAGCCCTCGCGTATGCGGGATTTTGACGCCACCCAATATGACATGGTCGCCGGGCACCAGGGCATGGACGTCAAAGCCCTGCCCGGTCCACGTTTCCATGGATTGTGCGGCCATGGCCTCTGCATAGCGGAAATCGTCAGGGCTCGTCAGCTTGATATTGCGACGGTCGCCGCAAACGGTGCGGGCCGCCAATCCGGCGCGGGCGGCGACCGCCTCATCATCGGTCAGATCTGTTTGATCGGCTGCGGCGCGGTGCGCGTCCAAAATCGCTGTGAACGAAAATCCCTGCGGCGTCTGCGCCAGATGAAGGCCGACGCGGGGAACGGTTTCAATGACCCGCCCCGCGTCGGTCCGCTTGACCGTCTCCGAAATGGCAAGAACCGGAATCGCGCCGGCACTTGGCCCGATTCCCGAACAGACCGCCGTGATCAGGTCGTCGCAGACGAAAGGCCGGACGCCATCGTGAATGAGCACCTGATCCGGCATCGGCTGCGATTGCGCCAGCCTCTCAAGTCCGGCAAGCGCAGACGTCTGCCGCGTTTCACCGCCGAAGACCGGCGGCAGAAGTTTTTCATGATCGGTCACGGTTTTCCGGTAAAGCGATTCATCGTCACGATGAATGACGACCAGTACCGCATCGATGAGTGAGTGGCAGGTGAAGGCTTCGACCGTTCTGGCCAACACGGTTTTGCCGGCCAGGGACTCATATTGCTTTGGACCTGGACGCTCCGCCCGGACGCCGCGCCCGGCAGCGACGATCAAGGCCGCGGTTTTGTGCTGTTTCGTAGTGTTCAGCATCGTTCCCGATCAAACAGGTTTCAGCGCGCTTTTAGCACAGGGATTTCATGGCGTCCGCCCTTGTTGCCCAATGTGCCATGATTACAATATAAGCAGTCGCACAGTTGCCCATTTTTTGTTCAGAATGCCATGGTCACAAACAATCCGCCAATCACGATCGATAAAGTGACGATCCCGCGTCGCGCCTTTTTGGCGCCGATGTCGGGCGTCTCTGATTTGCCGTTCCGCCGGCTGGCGGACCGATTTGGCGCCGGGCTGGTATTTTCCGAGATGGTCGCTGGCGAGGCAGTCGCGCGCCGTTCGCTGGAGGCCCGCCTGCGGACTGAAGGCGAGGGGCTGGCGTGCCATGTGGTGCGACTGGCCGGACGCGACACCGGCGCCATGCGCCACGGCGTCAAGATTGCCGAGGCAGCCGGCGCGTCGATCATTGACATCAATATGGGCTGTCCGGCCAAGCGCGTTGTCAACGGCTACGCCGGTTCTGCTCTGATGCGCGATCTCGACCACGCGGTCCGCCTGATCGACGCGACCGTATCAGCGGCATCGGTGCCAGTGACGCTGAAGATGCGTCTGGGCTGGGATGGTGCGTCGATCAATGCGCCGGAACTTGCCGCAAGGGCCGAGGCCGCCGGCATCGCCATGGTCAGCGTGCATGGCCGCACACGCTGCCAGTTCTACAAGGGCGAGGCGGACTGGGCGGCGATCAAGGCCGTCAAGCAAGCAGTGTCGATTCCCGTCGTCGCCAATGGCGATCTGACCGACCCGTTTGCCGCGCCGGACATGCTGGCCCGCTCTGGCGCCGACGCGGTGATGATCGGCCGTGGCGCCTTTGGCCGGCCCTGGATCATCGGCCAGGCCGCGGACATTCTGGCTGGCAAGACGCCGATGGCCGATCCCGAGGGTGGCGAACTGCTGGCAATCGTCCTGGAGCACTACGACGCGATCTTGAGTCATTACGGGCCGGTTCCAGGCATCCGCATTGCCCGCAAGCATCTTGGCTGGTATTTGGATGGCCTTGGCGGGCATCTGCCCATCGCCGGCTTGCGCCGCGCCATCGTGACCGGAACCGATCCGGCCGCCGTTCGGCAGGCGCTGGCGGCGGCGTTTTTTCTGACCGAGCAAAGAGCGGCAGCATGAGCCGTCTCACGTGCCAGGACGCGGCCGGTTCGGTAAGTTCGGCGATCCTCAACGCGCTTCCCCATCCGGTACTACTGGTCGATGCGGACAATGCGATCACGAACGCCAATCAGGCCGCTGAACAATTCCTGCAGGCCGGCGCCGCAGTGCTCAACCGCCACAAGCTCGATCATTTCATTCCCTTCGGCAGTCCGATATTTGGTCTTTTAGAACAGGTCCGGGCGCGCGAATCGACGGTTGTCGAATACCGCATTGACATCAGCTCGCCGCGTATCGGCGCCGATCGTGTCGTCGATATTTACGCCTCACCTGTCGCTGAGCATCCGGGCCACGTCACCATCATGTTCCTGCCACGTTCGGTGACAGAAAAGATCGACCGCCAGCTGACCCATCGTGGCGCGGCGCGAACCGTCACCGGCCTGGCGGCGATGCTCGCCCATGAGATCAAGAATCCGCTGTCGGGCATTCGCGGCGCCGCCCAACTTCTGGAAGCCGACGCCGATGAAAATGACCGGACACTGACTCGGCTCATCTGCGATGAGGCCGACCGCATCGTCCGTCTCGTCGATCGGATGGAGGTCTTTGCCGACGACCGGCCCGTGGCGCGCGAACCGGTCAACATCCATGTCGTGCTTGGCCGAGTGAAGACGCTGGCGATCTCCGGCTTTGCCCGCAGTATCCGGATTAGGGAGGAGTATGACCCATCCCTGCCGCCGATCTATGCCAACCGTGATCAGCTTCTCCAAGTCTTCATCAATCTTGTAAAAAATGCCGCAGAAGCTGTTGCGGGACAGGAGAATCAGGAAATTTCGTTTCAAACCGCATTTCGACCAGGAATCCACATTTCCGTACCTGGCAGCGCCAGCAAGGTCAGTTTGCCGCTCGAAATATCGGTCACCGACAACGGGCCGGGTGTGCCCGATGACATGTTGCCCTATCTGTTCGATCCCTTTGTGACCTCCAAGGCCAATGGCACCGGTCTCGGGTTGGCTCTGGTCGCCAAAATCATTGGCGACCATGGCGGCATGATCGAATGCAAGTCGCAGCCGCACAAGACGACGTTCCGCATGCTGATGCCGGTTCATTCCGGCTCGGTCCATTCAGTCCTTGCCCATTCAGACATGGCGGGTGAAGCCGAATTCGATGATCTGCCATGAACCCCGGAGACTTGGCGTGACCAAAGGGACCATTCTCGTCGCTGACGACGATACCGCTATCCGAACCGTCCTGAACCAGGCATTCTCGCGGGCCGGCTATACGGTGCGCCTGACCTCCAATGCCGCAACGCTGTGGCGCTGGATTGCGGAAGGTGAGGGCGATCTGATCGTTACCGATGTGGTCATGCCCGATGAAAACGCCTTCGATCTGTTGCCGCGCATCAAGCGGGCCCGGCCAGATCTGCCGGTCATTGTGATGAGTGCCCAAAACACCTTCATGACGGCGATCAAGGCGTCGGAGAAGGGCGCCTATGACTACCTGCCAAAGCCTTTCGATTTAAAGGAACTGATCGCCATTGTCGGCCGCGCCTTGAGCGAGCTGCGCAATGGTGCCGCCTTGCCGGTCGAGGATGACCAGGTTGAGGCCATCCCGCTGGTTGGCCGCTCCGCCGCGATGCAGGACATCTACCGCATGCTGGCGCGGCTGATGCAGACCGACCTCACTGTCATGATATCCGGCGAGTCCGGCACCGGCAAGGAACTGGTTGCCCGCGCGCTGCATGATTACGGCAAGCGCCGCAACGGGCCGTTTGTTGCCATCAATATGGCGGCGATTCCGCGCGAGCTGATTGAATCGGAACTATTCGGCCATGAGCGCGGCGCCTTCACCGGCGCCCGGATACGGGCCTCCGGCCGCTTTGAACAGGCCGAGGGCGGCACGCTCTTTCTCGATGAGATCGGCGACATGCCGATGGATGCCCAGACCCGCTTGCTGCGAGTCCTGCAACAGGGCGAATACACCACAGTCGGCGGCCGCACGCCGATCCGTACCGATGTCCGGATCGTTGCGGCGACCAACAAGGATCTGAGCCAACAAATTCGCCAGGGCCTTTTCCGCGAGGATCTGTTTTTCCGGCTGAACGTCGTGCCGGTCCGCCTGCCGCCGCTGCGCGAGCGCGCCGATGACATTCCCGATCTGGCGCGGCATTTCCTTTCCCGGGCCGAGAGCGAGGGTCTGCCGGCCAAGAGCATCGATGCCGATGCGCTTCAGGCCATGCAGCGCTATCGCTGGCCTGGAAATATCCGCGAACTGGAAAACCTGATTCGCCGCCTAACCGCGCTTTATCCGGGCGAAACCATAAGCGCCGACATGATTGACGCTGAGCTCAATCCGCTACAGCCAAGCGCGCCTGACAGCTCGATTGCAGACGAGGAAGGCCTGCGCGGCGCCATCGAACAGTATCTGTCACACTATTTTGCCGGGTTTGGCGATGATCTCCCTCCGCCAGGACTTTACCAACGCCTGTTGCGAGAGGTCGAATTGCCGCTGATCGCCGCCGCCCTAGGGGCGACCCGCGGCAACCAGATTCGCGCTTCTGAACTGCTGGGGCTAAACCGCAACACCCTGCGCAAGAAAATCCGCGATCTGGGCCTGCAGATCGTGCGTGGCCAGGGTTGATCTGTTTTTCGCCTGATTTGTGGCATAATCGTCACGGGTGTTGCGTGATTGCATCTGATTCGGCACGATCGGATCGGCATTGCGTGCAAACCAGGATCGACTGATCACGATGACTTTGACGGCTGCAAGCGGACCGCAAACCGGGCAACCCGACGCTGCGTTCCGCGAACACAACCGGATCGCCCGCGCCATCGGCCTGCTTGTCGTGCTAGTTGCGCTGGCGGCCTCGGCGGGCTCGTTCCTTGTCCTGACCGGCGGCACCCAGATCGAACCGACGCCGTCTGTCATTCGCAATGCCGGCATCATCAACGGCGTCGTCGTTTTTGGCCTGATCGCCGTTCTTGGCTATGAAGCCTATGGTCTGTGGCTGGCGCGCCAACGCGGCCGTGCCGCTGCCCGTTTGCATATACGCATCGTCGCGCTTTTTTCCGTCGTCGCCGCGCTTCCCGCGATCCTTGTCGCGATCATCGCCTCCATCACGCTCGACAAGGGTCTCGATCGCTGGTTTTCGGAGCGCACCCAGGCGATCATTGACACCTCCCGCAATGTTGCCCAAGCCTATATTCAGGAGCACAGTCGTGTTCTGGCGCTCGATTTGCTGGCAATCGGCGGCGAATTCAATCGGGTAACCCCCAATATTGAGCAGAACAACAATGCCATCGCCGCCTTTTTGTCCAATCAGGCGCGCTTGCGCGGCCTGTCGGCCGTCAAGCTTTTACATCGCGACAGTTCGGTGATTGTGAAAGGCAAAACCAGAACCAATCTCGCCGTGCCGCCGCCGCCGGAAAATATATTCATCGAAGCCGATAAGGGCAAACCCTCGCTGATCGCGCCGGGTACGACCAACCTCGTGGGCGGCGTACTCAAGCTGGGCAATTTCGACGATGTCTACCTCTATCTTGCCCGCCCGATCGACCCGCGCGTGACCCGGCACGTCAGGCTAACCAACGAGAATGCAGAGGATTATCGTCAACTCTTGGCAAACCGCTTTGGCGTCCAGGTCGCCTTCGCCATCCTTTTCGTTGGCATGGCGCTGGTTGTTTTTCTGTCCGCGATCTGGATCGGACTCGGCTTCGCCAATCAGCTTGTTGCACCCATCCGGCGCTTGATTTCCGCTGTCGGCGAGGTTTCCGGGGGCAATCTCGATGTGCAGGTGCCGGTTCATGGCGCCACTGGCGACATCGCCTCGCTGGCCGACACGTTCAACACCATGACCAGCCAGTTGAAAACCCAGCGCAACGACGTTTTGAGTGCCAATACGGAGCTTGATGAAAGGCGACGTTTTACTGAAGCGGTGCTTTCTGGCGTGTCGGCCGGGGTGATCGGCCTCGATCCGGCCGGCAAGGTCACGCTGGCCAACGAACCAGCCCTGATGGCTCTGGGGCTGGAGAAATCGGATCTGATCAACCAGCGCCTAGTCGATCTGGTGCCCGAATTCACCGCGCTGATCGGCGAGGTCCGGTTGCGCGGCCGCGGCCCTGCGCTCGGTCAGATACAGTTGGCTGGCGCTGGCGGTCAGCGCACGCTCAACGTTCAGGTGACCCAGGAATGGGCCGACCACAGCGACGATGGCATGGTGGTGACGCTCGATGATATCACTGATCTTGTCGGTGCACAGCGGCGGTCGGCCTGGGCCGATGTGGCGCGCCGCATCGCCCATGAGATCAAGAACCCGCTGACCCCGATCCAGCTATCGGCGGAAAGGCTGAAACGCCGCTACGGTTCGAAAATTGCGGAAGAAGACCGCGGTGTATTCGATCAATGCACCGATACGATCGTCCGTCAGGTCGGAGACATTCGCCGCATGGTCGATGAATTTTCCGCCTTTGCCCGCATGCCCAAGGCCGAAATGGAAAATCGTGACCTTCGTGAGGTCGTGCGTGAATCCGTATTTCTACAGGAAGTCGGCAATCCTGATATCAGCTTCCAACTAGACAGCCCGCCCGATCCCGTAGTGGCGCGGGTCGATCATCGCCTCGTAACCCAGGCGCTCACAAACATCATCAAGAACGCCACCGAGGCGATTGAGGCGGTACCGCAGCCCGAGCGCGAAGCGGGCCTGATCGTTATTCGCATCCGTTCCCAGGACAAGGCGGCGATCATTGATGTGGAGGACAATGGCAAGGGATTGCCGAAGCAGGATCGTGACAGCCTGCTAGAGCCATATATGACGACACGTAAAAAGGGTACCGGGCTCGGCCTGGCGATCGTCCGCAAGGTCATGGAAGAGCACGGCGGTACAATCGATCTGCTCGACGCGGCGCCGATTGACGGCGGCCGCAGTGGCGCAGTGGTACGGCTGACTTTCCCGGTTGGCGAGTTGACGGTCAGCGAGGCTGAAGTAGGCGCCCGATCCGGTGAGCACGCGGATGTGAGGGAGGTGGTCTAGCCCATGGCAACCGATATTCTGGTCGTCGATGACGAAGCCGATATCCGTGATCTCGTTTCCGGAATCCTGGAAGACGAAGGCCACGGCACCCGGATTGCCGGCAACAGCGATTCCGCGCTGGCTGCCATTGCCGCACGCCGACCGAGCCTGTTGGTTCTCGACATTTGGCTGCAGGGCAGCCGGCTCGACGGCCTGGCGCTCCTCGATGTCATCCATGAGCAGCATCCGGAATTGCCTGTGGTAATCATTTCCGGCCACGGCAATATTGAGACAGCGGTCTCGGCTATCAAGCGTGGCGCCTATGATTACATTGAAAAACCGTTCAAGGCGGACCGGCTTGTGCTGATCGCCGACCGGGCGCTTGAAGCCTCCAGATTGCGCAAGGAAGTTGCCGATCTGAAACACAAAGCCGGCGAGATTGTCGGTCTGATCGGCTCATCGAGCGCAATGAATCAGTTGCGCAACGCGATAAAGCGTATCGCGCCAACCAACAGCCGGGTCATGATTTTCGGTTCTTCCGGCGTCGGCAAGGAACAGGTTGCCCGTGCCATTCATGCGGCGTCGTTGCGGGCGCAAGGACCGTTCGTGGCCCTCAATGCTGCGGCCATTACGCCGGAGCGGATGGAACACGAACTGTTCGGCACCGAAACCGTCAATGGGACCGGTGGCAAAGTCGGGGCCCTCGAGCAGGCGCATGGCGGCACCTTCTATCTTGATGAAATTGCCGATATGCCGCGCGAAACGCAAAACAAGATCCTGCGCGTTCTTGTCGAACAGACCTTTGAGCGCGTCGGCGGCTCCAACAGTGTCACGGTCGATGTCAGGATCCTGTCATCGACGGCGCGTGACCTTGAGGTGGAGATCAAGGAAGGACGCTTGCGAGAAGATCTTTTTCATCGCCTGAACGTCGTTCCGCTGCGCGTGCCCTCGTTGTCCGAACGCCGTGAAGACATTCCCGAACTGGTGGCCCATTTCCTCGAACAGGTTTCGATCTCTGCGGGCCTTCCGGCCCGCCAGATCGGCGACGATGCCCTGGCCGTCCTTCAGGCGCATGACTGGCCGGGCAATCTGCGCCAGTTGCGCAACAATGTTGAGCGCCTGATGATCCTGGCTCGCGGCGACCCGGAGGCGACAATCTCGGCCGAGATGCTGCCGCCGGAAATTGGCGAGATTCTTCCCGCGACGCCATCGCAGGGTGCAGCCCAAATCATGTCTCTGTCGCTTCGTGAGGCGCGGGAAGTGTTTGAACGTGAATATCTTCAGGCGCAGATCAATCGCTTTGGCGGAAATATTTCACGCACTGCCGAATTTGTCGGCATGGAACGATCTGCCCTACACCGCAAACTAAAAAGTCTCGGTGTCTAGATCATGCAAAATTGTGAGTAGGGCTGCCATCACGGGGCAGGAGAAACCAGGGCGATGCGTGTTATCATTTGCGGAGCGGGCCAAGTCGGGGCCGGAATTGCCGAGAAATTGTCGGCGGAAAACAATGACGTGACGGTGGTTGATACATCGGCGCGTCTGGTCAACAGAATCCGCGACACGCTCGATGTTCGCGGTTTCATCGGCCATGGAGCGCATCCGGACGTGCTGGCCCAGGCAGGCGCTGGCGAAGCCGACATGATTATCGCTGTCACGCTTTACGACGAAGTCAATATGGTCGCGTGCCAAGTCGCCCATTCGCTTTTCAATGTGCCGACCAAGGTCGCCCGCGTTCGCGCGCAATCATACTTGGCCAAGGAGTATCGCAACCTGTTCTCGCGCGAGCACATGCCAATCGACGTCATTATTTCGCCCGAAGTCGAAGTCGGCGAAATGGTTCTGCGGCGACTGGCACAGCCGGGCGCGATCGAGACAATACCCTTTGCCGACGGTAAGGTGACGGTTCTCGGCATTGCCTGCGACGAGGATTGCCCGGTTATCGACACGCCACTGCGTCAACTGACGGAACTGTTTCCCGACCTCACGGCGACCGTCGTCGGTATTTTGCGCAATGGCAGCATTTTCGTGCCGCGATCGGCCGACCAGATGATGGCTGGCGACGTCGTGTACGTGATGACATCGACCGAACGCGTGAAACGCACACTCACCATTTTTGGCAAGGAGGAGCAGACCGGTTCGCGGATCCTGATCGCCGGCGGTGGCAATATTGGCCTCTATGTTGCCGAAAATCTTGAACAGCGCAGCAGTCGGGCAAAGATCAAGATCATTGAGCACGACCATTCGCGGGCCGTCGAAATTGCCGAGCGCCTCGATCGGACGGTCGTCCTGAACGGTTCTGCTATGGACGCCTCAATCCTCAACGAAGCCGATGTCGGGGAAGTCGATACGATGGTTGCGCTGACCAACGATGACAAGGTCAACATCCTGTCCTGTGTCATGGCCCGCAAACTTGGAGCCGGCCGAAATCTTTGCCTGCTGAACGATGCAGCTTTTCCATTACTGGCTGGCACGATGGGGATCGACGCCGTCATCAATCCGCGTTCCGTAACGATCTCGCGCATTCTACAGCATGTCCGGCGCGGACGTATCCAGAACGTCCATACCATCCAGGATGGGGCAGCCGAAGTGATCGAAGCCGAAGCCCTTGAAACTTCGCCTCTGGTAGGTCGGCCGCTGCGCTCGCTCGATCTGCCGGGCGGCATGCGGATTGGCACCATCGTGCATAAGGGAGAGGTGATTACACCGACAGGTGAAAGCCGGATTGCCCCCGGAGACAGATTCATCATATTCGCGACCGCCGACCAGGTTCCCAAGGTGGAGCAGATGGCGCGTGTCAGCCTTGAATATTTCTGACCGGTTCTGAAGCACCACAATGTCGGCCGTGATCCGCCATCTGGCGATTGTGCTGATCGGGCTTTCCGTCCTGATGGTCTTTCCCGCCTTGATGGCGCTTGCAGATGCGGACCGGCCCGCCGCAGTGGCTTTCTTCACGCCAGCGCTTTTGTTCGCGGGGCTGGCTAGCGGCATCATTGTCGCTTTGCGCGATCTGACGCCGCCGCTCGGCCGGGTCGGCAGCCTCTTTCTGATTATTTTGACCTGGCCGTGCCTGGCCTTGGTATCCGCTGTTCCGCTCGCGCGCATATCCACTCTGACATTTGGGGCCTCCGTCTTTGAATGCCTGTCGGCATTGACGACGACCGGGATGTCCCTCCTCACCGACTTGGATGCCCAACCTTCGGCATTATTGTTCTGGCGCGCCTTGCTTCAATGGTATGGCGGTGCGCTGACGCTTATTATGATGGTGCTTCTACTGGCGCCGATGGCGGTCGGTGGACTGCCGCACCGCCGCATTTCCCTGGTCAGCCGCACCCGCTTTGCCGGACGAATTGCCAATCAGGTACGGATCATCCTGACCGCCTACGGCATTACGACGCTGGCATGCATGGTCTGGCTGGTCGCCTCCGGCGTGAACCCGGCCGAGGCCGTATTTCTCGCATTTTCGACCTTATCGACTGGTGGCATGACACCGCGCGACGGGCCGCTTGAGACCTACATTCCGGTAATGGGGCAGTTCGGCCTGATCCTCTTCATGATCGTCGGCGCGACCAGTATCCTTTGGCAGGGCATGATCTTGCGCCGCGATGGTCATCAACTCGTGCGGCACCGCGAGAGCTACGCGGTGATTGGCGCGGCTATAATCATCGGCCTGATCCTTGCCGAGCTATATCACCTGTCGGCGGGCAGGGGCCTCGCCAAATTACCGGCCGCTTTGCTTGAGGGCCTGTTCGCCGGCGCCTCTTTGGTCTCCACAACCGGCTTTCAGATCCGTGAGGAGAGTTTCTCCGTCCTGCCGCTGGCCGTTTTGTTCTTGTGCGCTCTGATTGGCGGCGGCGCCATGTCGACGGCGGGTGGCCTGAAAATGTTCCGGATCGGCGTGCTGCTGCGCCAGGCCGAGCGCGAATTGTCAAAGTCGCTTTTCCCGCACGGCGTCAAAGCCACGCGCGCCGGAGGTCACGTGTGGACCGACGACAATGTCAGGGGTATTTATGCGATGGTCGTGGCCTCGGTTCTGGTTCTCGCCTTTACCAGCGTCAGCCTTGCACTGGCCGGGCTGCCATTTGCGCCGGCAATTGTCGCTTCCCTGGCCGCGTTCTCCAATATTGGTCCACTTTACGGCGCTGGCCCGATTGCGGCCGATCCCTGGCCAGCGCTTTCCGGCCTGTCGGCCTATGGTCTTTGGTTCCTGGGTTTTGCGATGGTAGCGGGGCGGATCGAGGTTCTGGCCTTGTTCGGCGTCCTGAACATTGCATATTGGCGCAATCGCTAGCTCGAGAGTGACCATCATGTCGCGGATTGCCTATGTTAACGGACGCTATCTCCGCCACGACGACGCCTGTGTCCATATTGAGGATCGAGGCTACCAGTTCGCCGACGGGGTATACGAGGTCTGTGAAATCTGGAATGGCATGATCGTCGACGAACGCCGGCATCTGGACCGGCTAGAGCGCTCACTGGGCGAAATGGCGATGGCGATGCCGGTGGCGCGCAACGCCCTGAAGGTCATCGTGCGTGAGATCGTATCCCGCAACCGGGTCCGCGACGGCCTTGTCTATCTGCAAGTCACCAGAGGCGTCGCAAAACGCGATCATGTCTTCCCGCCGCCCGGTACACCGCCTGCGCTTGTCCTCACTGCCAGGAGAATGTCGCGGGCAGTCAGCGACAAACTGGCTGAGGAGGGCGTTTCGGTCATCACCGTACCGGACAATCGTTGGGAACGCGTCGATATCAAGACCGTTTCCCTGCTGCCCAATGCGATCGCCCGGCAGCAGGCGAAGGAAGCCGGGGCGAAGGAAGCCTGGTTCATCGATGTCGATGGATTTGTTACCGAGGGTGCGGCAACGACCGCATGGATCGTGACAAAGGACGGAACGCTTGTGACTCGACCGGATGGAACCGGTATCCTGCCGGCCATCACCCGGCGAACCGCAGCGGCGGTTGCGGATAAACAGGGCCTCACCGTTTTGGAGCGTAAATTTACAGCGGATGAGGCCCTTACTGCGCGCGAAGCTTTTATGACAGCGGCAAGCACCTTTGTTATGCCGATCGTTGAAATCGACGGAAGGCCGGTCGCCAATGGCAGGCCGGGGTCGATTGCAACCGCCTTGCGCGCGGCGTTTCACGACGTTGCGGAACTGTCATAGAACCTTCCTGTGATTGTTAAATCCCCAAATCGTTCATAGGTGTGGGGTGACAGCCGCTTGCCAGACTGGTTAGCTAGGACGTCCGATACCAACCAACAACAAAGGCCGAACTCGCAAATGGCTGAAAAATCACAAAATTTGCAGGACACATTCCTGAATCATGTGCGGAAAGCGAAAATTCCTCTTACGATTTTTCTTGTAAACGGGGTGAAATTGCAGGGAATCGTCACCTGGTTTGATAATTTCTGCCTTTTGCTCCGGCGCGACGGACATTCGCAGCTTGTCTACAAGCATGCGATATCCACGGTCATGCCCGGACAGCCCGTTCAGCTTTTCGACGGTGGCCCCGAGGGCGACTCCGAAGAGGCGGGCGAAGCCAAAGAGACCTGATTGCGCCATAATCAGCGCGGCCAATACGGGCCGGAAAACAGACTGAAAGCCGGCCCGGCCGATCCCGAATCCACCGGATCGCAGAGGGCTGTCCTATTATTGCCCTCGCTTCGGGCAAAAGTGGGTGGCGAACCACAAACGTCTCAACGGCGTGACGCCGAGGCGCGGCGGCGCGAAGCCATCGGACTTGTCAAAGCGATCGGCGTAAGCGTTGCCGAGCCAATCGACATTCCGCTTCGCAATGCGGTTCCGGCAACTTTGATCGGGTCCGGCAAGATCGATGAGATCGCCGCTCTGGTAAGGATAAACGGGGCCGGCCTCGTCATCATCGACCATCCGCTGACACCGGTACAGCAGCGCAATCTGGAAAATGCCTGGTCAGCCAAGGTTCTCGACCGGACTGCGCTGATACTGGAAATATTCGGCGAGCGGGCGCAAACTAGGGAAGGTCGTCTTCAGGTAGAACTTGCCCATCTCAACTACCAGAAAAGCCGTCTCGTCAGATCCTGGACCCATTTGGAGCGCCAGCGCGGCGGTTATGGTTTTCTCGGCGGCCCCGGTGAAACCCAGATCGAGGCCGACCGGCGGCAAATACGGGCCCGGATCAAGAAGATCGAGAAGGCGCTCGTTGGCGTCCGTAACATGCGTCAGGTTCACCGGGCAAAACGCAAGCGAGTGCCGCAACCGGTCATCGTCCTGGTCGGCTATACCAATGCCGGCAAGTCGACGCTGTTCAACCACATGACTGGCGAGGATGTGCTTGCAAGGGATATGCTGTTTGCAACGCTGGATCCGACATTGCGGCGGGTATCGATGCCGCATGGCGAGGAGATCATTTTGTCCGATACGGTCGGTTTCATTTCCGATCTGCCAACGACACTCGTCGCCGCCTTCCATGCCACGCTCGAAGAAGTCATCGAAGCCGACGTGATTTTGCATGTGCGCGATATTTCATCCCCGGAAACGGAGGCCGAGGCGCGTGATGTTTATGCCGTGCTTGGCGAGCTTGGTCTTGAGCCCGCCGCGGACAAGCGGATCATCGAAGTCTGGAACAAAATCGACCGGCTCGGCGAAAACGGCCGCAAATCGGTGCTCGCCCGCGCCGCGCGGTCGGATCCGGAGGCAATCCCGGTTTCAGCGGTAACGGGCGAGGGGATCGATCACCTTCTTGCCGCCGTTGAAAAAAAGGTTACGGAGCGGCGCCCGCGCATGACCGTTACCCTCGGCGCCGATAATCTATCGGGTCTGCCGTGGCTTTATGAAAATCTGGAAATTCTTGAACGCGACGACAGCGCCGGCGGCGGATCGATAACCATGCTGGTGAGGGTGCCGGAAAAACGCCGAGACACCTTTACACGCTGGGCGCGCGAAGCCGGGATCACGCTGCGCCAAGTGCGGCTATAGTCTTGGTTGGCCTGGAGCCCCGATCGCAGAGACTTACTCAGCATCCTGGCGGCCTGCCAATGCGCTTCCATCTCATCGAGCGATGCCATGTCGAGACTCTGTCCGCTGGCCCTTAGCCTGTCTTCGATATGGCCGAACCGCCGCCGGAACTTGGTGTTTGTCCCTCGCAACGCCGATTCCGGTTCGATCTGCAGATGCCGCGCAAGATTTGTCACAGCAAACAGCAGATCGCCAATCTCGTCCTCCAGCCGGTCACGGCTTACGGGCGATCCGGCAAGCTCGGATTCGACTTCGCCAAGTTCCTCGCGAATATTGTCGATCACCAAGTCTGTTTCCCGCCAGTCGAAACCAACGCGGGCAGCTTTTTCCTGCAGTTTGAGAGCGCTAAGCAGCGCCGGCATCGAAACCGGAACGGAATCAAGTAACCGCTCGTCTTCCGCCGACAAACCTTTGCTGGCACGGCGTTCGGCCCGTTCGCGGCTTTCCTCGGCCTTGATCCTCTCCCATTGGGCATTGACCGCATCGGGCGTCTCGGCTTGAACCTCGCCAAAGACATGCGGATGGCGCCGCACCATTTTATTGGAAATCGCCGTGGCGACGTCATTGAAGTTGAAAGCGCCGTTTTCAGCGGCCATCTGCGCGTGAAACACGATCTGAAGCAGCAGGTCACCAAGCTCGTCCTTCAAATCGTCGAGATCACCGCGTTCGATCGCATCGGCGACTTCATAAGCTTCCTCGATCGTGTAAGGCGCGATCGTTATAAAAGACTGCTCCAAATCCCACGGGCAGCCGGTGACCGGTGTCCTGAGCGCCGACATGATGTCTAGCAGCCGGTCAATATTGGATTCACCAGATGTTGCTGTGGCCATAAAACCCTCCTGCCGCCGTCTTGCAGGCGGTTCGATGCGGTCGCATAGCAGGGATGGGTCTGTAACGGAAAGGCGATCACATTTCGCAGGTCGGGTACGTGAGATTCTGGGAGCACAAGTGTTTTGATGAATTCCGCCGGCGAGCCAAAAGGGGAAATCCAAAAACGAGACGCGTCTCACGTGCTTCTGGGGTGTATCGGGGGCAGCGCATCAGCGTCTTTTCACGCCGGATCGGCAATGTCGATATTTGTTGGAAATTATCGCATAAGATATATTATGGAATATAAATAATGGATTGAATACATGAAGTTTGAACGTTATCACGTTGGAGAACGTTGGAATTCAGCAAACGCAATGTACCAGAGGTGTCGCCGACTAGTGATGCGATGAACGCAGCCGCCTAGGCAAGCAGCCAGACCGCAATCCACGGGAGTCACGAGTTCATCTCCACAACCATGCCGTCAAAGGCCGGTTCGATTCGATCTGGCAGCGAACGGCACAGCGTCTCATAGTCGAGATCGATATGCATGTGGGTCAGGATTGCGCGTTTCGGCCTGATCCGGTCGATCCACGCTAGCGTTTCCTCAACGGAAAAGTGGCTCGGATGCGGCTTGTAGCGCAATGCATCGACGATCCACACATCGAGATCGGCAAGCGCCTCGACGGCGTCGGCCGGCAACCCATTGACGTCCGGCGAATAGGCCAGGTTGCCGATCCGGAAACCGAGCGAGTGAATGCTGCCGTGATATTGCAGGACGGGTAATGCGGTAAGGGCGCCACCTGCCCCGTTGAACGTCACATTTTCGCCCGCCACAATGCCGTTGCTGTTGAGAATGGGGGGATAATCACCGCCCGCAGGTGTCTTGAAGCAATATCCGAAGCCGGTTTTCAGACGCGCCATGGTCGATTGATCGGCATAAACTTCGACGCGCCGCCGCATGTTCATGGCAAAGCCGCGCAGGTCGTCGATGCCGTGGATATGATCGGCATGACCGTGGCTGTAAAGTACGCCGTCGAGCGAGCTTATGCCGGCGCGAAGGACCTGTTCGCGCATGTCCGGGCTTGTATCGATGAGAATACGGGTTGGATCGTCGCCAGCGCCGAATTGCTCGGCAAGCAGCGAACAGCGGGATCGGCGGTTTTTCGGGTTATGGGGATCGCAAGCACCCCAATCGCCGCCGATCCGCGGCACACCGGTCGATGTTCCGCAGCCAAGGATGGTGAACCGCAACCGGTTTGCCATAGTCCCGAGCCTTACGGTCGCGGCACTTTTGAGAACAGGCGAAAGAAGTTCTCGCTGGTTTGCTCGGCGATGGCTTCAACCGAAACGCCGCGGGTTTCGGCTAGAACCGCCGCCGTATGCGCCACGAAGGACGGTTCGTTGCGCTTTCCACGATGCGGCGCCGGCGCTAGGTAAGGCGCATCGGTTTCAACCAGAATCCGGTCGGCCGGAAGATCGCCGGCAATGGCCCTCAGTTCGTCCGACTTCTTGAACGTCAGGATGCCGGAAAACGAGATGTAATGGCCAAGCGCGATGCCGGCTTCGGCCAGGCCTTTTCCCGATGAAAAGCAGTGCAGAACGGCCGGAAAGCCGCCCTTTTCGCCCTCCTCGCGCAGGATTTCCGCCATATGAGCATCGGCGTCGCGGGCATGGATCACCAGCGGTAGTCCAGTCATGCGCGCCGCCGCAATATGGGTTCTGAGTCCCTGCGCCTGCGCTTCACGCGGGGCGTTGTCGTAAAAATAGTCCAGTCCCGCTTCGCCGATCGCCACGACCTTGCGATGCTCGCTGAGCGCAGCCAGCCGGTCGGCCGTGACGTCCAGCTCTTCATCGGCGTTGTGCGGATGGGTGCCGACGGAGCAGAAAACCTGCTCGAAACGCTCGGAGATCGCCAGAAGCTTGTCGAATTTTTTCACCCGCGTGGATATGGTCACCAGACGTTCGATGCCGGCCTCCGCGGCCCGCTGCACGACGGCATCGAGTTCATCGGCGAAATCGGGGAAATCGAGATGGCAGTGACTGTCAACGAGCATCACGGCGCTCCCGGTTCCTCAGCGCCGGTCTCGGTCTCGACATAGCGCGGAAATACCGGCTTGGGTTGCGGCAATGCCGTGCCGGCCGCAAGCCGTCCGTCCGGGCCGAGCAAGGCAAAGGTCCGATCCAAATCCGCCACTGCCAGCAGGTCGAGTAGCGTGGCGGACGCTGTCGGCATCACCGGTTGCGTCAAGATGGATATCTGCCGGATGACTTCAGCCGTTACAAAAAGCACGGTTCCCATGCGCGCCGGATCGGACTTGCGCAGCACCCAGGGTTCCTGCGCCGCGAAATACCGGTTGGCATCGCCGACCGCCTTCCAGATCGTCGCCAGCACACTATGCAACGCCTGCTGTTCCATGGCGGCGCGGCACTGGTCGATCAGACCGTCGGCGGTCTCCAGAATTGCCAGGTCATCGTCTGAGAAGTCGCCGGGATCAGGGATTACGCCGCCGGCATGTTTGCCGATCATCGATAAGGACCGCTGCGCCAGGTTGCCCAGATCATTGGCAAGATCGGCGTTGATCCGGCCGACGATTGCCTCGTGATTATAGGAACCGTCCTGGCCAAACGACACTTCGCGCAGGAAAAAATAGCGCATGGCGTCGACGCCGTAATGCTCCGCCATGACGAAGGGATCGACGACATTGCCGGTCGATTTCGACATCTTCTCGCCGCGGTTGAACAGAAAGCCGTGGCCAAAAATCCGCTTGGGCAGTTCAATGCCGGCCGACATCAGGAATGCCGGCCAGTAGACGGCATGGAAGCGGACAATGTCCTTGCCGATGATGTGAAGATCGGCCGGCCAGAATCGCCACAGTGGATCGCTGTCGTCGGGAAAGCCAACGCCGGTGATGTAATTTGTCAGCGCATCAACCCAGACATACATGACGTGGCCCGGGTCGCCTGGCACCGGAACGCCCCAGTCAAATGTCGTGCGGGAAATGGAAAGATCCCGCAGCCCGCCTTTGACGAAACTGACGACCTCGTTGCGTCGCTCCGCCGGCCCGATGAATTCCGGATGCGCCTCGTAATGGGCCAGCAGGCGATCCTGGAAAGCGGAAAGGCGGAAGAAATAGCTCTCTTCCTTGACCCATTCCACCGGCGTGCCCTGCGGCCCGACACGCACGCCCTCGGTGTTCCGTGCCGTTTCGCTTTCCGCGTAATAGGCTTCATCGCGCACCGAATACCAGCCGGCATAGACATCCTTGTAAATATCACCGGCCGCTTCCATCCGCCGCCAGATTTCCTGGCTGGCGCGGAAATGGCGCTCCTCACGGGTGCTGATGAAGTCGTCATAGGAACAGTTGAGCACCCGCGCCATGTCTAGAAATAACGGCGTATTGCGGTCGGCCAGCTCGGCTACGCTGATACCCTGATCGCGCGCCGTTTGCAGCATCTTGAGGCCGTGCTCGTCGGCACCGGTTAAAAAATGGACGTCATAGCCGTCGAGCCGCATGAAGCGCGCAATCGCATCCGTTGCGATAATTTCATAAGCATGGCCGATATGCGGCTTTCCGTTTGGATAGGAAATTGCCGTGGTGATATAAAAGCTCGGCTTTTCGCTCATGATATATCCTGCAATCGGCGCCCGGTGGATCAGCCCAGAAGATCAGGCTGCGGCCGGCGATTGTCGATTCGCTCCCAGGCTGACAGCGCCGGCATGGCGTTCCAGAAGGTCAATGACAAAGGCCTTCCGGTCGAGATTGTAGATATCCACATCGTTCGCTGAACGGGCGGCCTTTTCCCATAGCTCCGCCCAGGTGACAAGCGGCAAGAGCGGCGGCTCGTGGCTGCTATCCGGTTCGGCCTGCCCTTTGACACGCCGGTGCAGATAACCGGCATAAAGGTCAAGCAGTTGGCCGAGCGTTTCGCCGCGCGGATTGGCGCATTTGTCGGCGAGCGAATGAAATGCCAGCGGTTCGCATGATTTCAGCGCGTCGATGAGTTCGCCATAGAGTGCCTCGGTGTTTTGACCCGAAAGTTCCAGCGCCCGTCTCGGGCTTCCGTCGGCAAGAGCCGTGATTACCCGACCGTTGGCGTGATCACCCGCCGAAATGCCCGGATCAAGATGACCAAGCGCTGCCCTCAGATCGATTTGGCCAAGCGGGCGAAGCGGCAGCGTCCTGCACCGCGACCGGATGGTTGCCAACAGTCGGCCGGGCGTATGCGATACCAGCACGAACAATGTCCGGGACGGCGGCTCTTCAAGAGCCTTCAGTAGTGCATTGGCTGCGCTTCGGTTCATTTCGTCGGCCGCGTCGCCAATCACGATCCGCCAGCCGCCTTCGCCCGCTGTCGTGCCCAGAAATGGCACGAGCCGGCGCACCGTATCGACGGAAATCTCAGTCCGGTATCGCTTGGCTTTCTCGTCCCACGGCCGCTGCAGGTGCACAATATTGGGATGAATTCCACGCGCGATCTTGCCGATCAGCCCTACCGGCGCATCGACACCCAGATCGTCAGCCGTGGCGACATCCTTGTGCGAGGGATCGGGATTAGCCAGGATGAAGCGGGCGATCCGGAAGGCCAGCGTCGCCTTGCCGATCCCATACGGTCCGGTGATCAGCCAGGCATGGTGCATGCGCCCGGACCGGTATGCCTCAAGCAGAATCCGTTCAGCAGCCTTGTGGCCAAACAGGCGCAGATTTTCGCGCGGCAGGAGAATGCCGGGCATCTGGTCTGGCGGTGCCAGAGATTCTGTGGCTCTCGGTGTTCGGACCATAACGTCTCAGTCAAAGCCCGGCAGGAAGGCACCAAGCCGCGCACTGACGGCATCCTGAACAGCCTTTGCCACAAGGTCCGGTGTCTGCGAAGCATCGACTACGACGCACCGTTCCGTTTCAACCCGGGCGATGTCGAGGAAAATCTGCCGCCGGGCTTCCTGAATCGCAATATCATCGGCCTCAAAGCGATCGACCGGCCCGGATCTGGATTTTGCACGGTACAGGCCAACCACTGCCGGGAGATCAAGGATTATGGTAAGATCGGGCCAATCTGCGCCGACCGCTACATTTTCAAGCCGGTTAAGCTCTTGCGGTTCGACACCGTCGGTGCCCTGATAGGCGCGGGTGGAATCGATGAACCGGTCGCAAATGACCCAGGCGCCGCCTTGCAGGGCTGGCCGGATCGTCTCGTTCATATGGTCGGCCCGCGCAACCGCGAAAAAAAGCGCTTCGGCCTCTGCTCCGAACGGCGCAACCACACCCGACAGAAGCAGTTGACGCAGCACTTCGGCATGCGGGCTTCCGCCGGGCTCGCGTGTTTGAACGGCCTCAATTCCTTGATCCGCCAGCCAATCGGCGAGAATGTCGGACTGGGTCGATTTACCGGCGCCCTCCCCGCCCTCAAGCGTGATGAAACGTCCGCGGGTCACAGCCAGCCGAGCAGTAGCTCTCCAAGCGCATCGAGCGCACGCTGGTGGAGTTCGCCTTCGTCAACCGGTTCAGCGGTATAAAGCGGCGTTTCCTGGATCAGCCTGTCACCTTGCCAGACCTTCAGCACGCCAACACGCAACCCGGCCTTTACGGGCGCCTCGATCGGCCCCAGATAAACGGCCCGCGCCTTTAGCGGCTCGCGGTTGGTTCGCGCCACCAGAACATGCAGCGGTCCGTCGGCGTGAAGCGCGACGCGGCCCTTTTTACCGCCATAGACCGAGGCTTCGGCAACAGTCTCACCATCTCCAAAGATGGTAATCTGCCGGAACGAGCGGAACCCCCATTCCAGCAGTTTTCTGGCCTCAGCAGCTCGTTCGCGTGGGCTTTTAAGACCATTGACCGCGACAATTAGCCGTTGATCGTTGGATATTGCAGAAGCGGTAAGGCCATATCCCGATTCTTCCGTATAGCCGGTTTTCAAGCCGTCGGCACCGATTCCCGCATTGAGAAGCGGATTGCGGTTGCGTTGCAAGATGTTGTTCCAGGTAAAGTCCGGTTCGGCAAAGATCGTATAGAGGTCGGGGAAATTGCGCACGATATGTCGCGCCAGAATTGCCAGATCGCGCGCCGTCACGCGTTGATCGGGATCCGGCAATCCCGTCGCATTGCGGAATGTCGACCGGGTCAGCCCGATGTCGCGAACATGGTCGTTGAGAAGATCGGAAAATGCGATTTCCGAACCGGCGATTCCTTCGGCAATGGCGATCGAAGCGTCGTTGCCGGACTGAACGATAACCCCGCGCAGGAGGTCGCCGAGCGAAACCCGCGAATCCAGTTCCGCAAACATCGTCGATCCGCCCGATGTGGCGCCACCGCGCCGCCAGGCATTTTCCGATATGACGAATTCGTCGGCCAACGACAAACGCCCTTCGGCAATTGCGGTAAAGACGTAGTCAACCAACCCCAACTTTGCCATGGAAGCTGGAGCCATCAATTCATCGGCGTTTTTTTCAAACAGTACCGTGCCGCTGCTGGCATCCATGAGGATTGCGAATGGCGCGCTTGTGTCGAAAACCTGCGCCCGAACCAGAGATGATTCAGGCAGCAGCAAAACGAAGGCCAGCAACGCCTGAAGGCGCAATGTTTTCCTGACGATGCCCATGAATCCCGTCATACGGTTATTCGCCCTTCAACCGGACATAAAACCCGGACGAACGGCGAAATCAACCGGGACCGTAAGATACAGTTAGAATCTGGGGATTGGCGTGACTTTCGCTGCCAATAGCAGACGAATTCAAGCAAATCTTGGAGAATCAGTCGATCAACCGGTCGATTGCCGCGAATGCGGGGATACTGCTGCGTTCGGCGGCATAGGAACGGCGAACGAATTGACCGCTGGACAGCGGCGTTGCCGTGTCGAAGCCAGCCTGTCTCACCGGCAGGCGCCCAAAACGTCGCGACGCAATCGCCAAGCCCTGACCATCTGTCAGCGCCAGGTAAGGATCGAACGGCGTTCCCGATGCCAGGATTTTGGAACTGACCTGGTCACCGCGACCACGCGGCGGCTGGACATAAGCAGTTATGACCGGCCGGTCGCCGGACGTGGTGGGTAAAACATCCGGTCCATTATACGACGCCAGGAGATAGGTGCCGTCTTGGCCATCAAGGCGTGCCTTGTCAATATATTCAACACGCACTTTCGCCGTACCGGAGTGAATGAACCCCAGCATTTGCGCTGTTCGTTTTGACAGATCGATCAACCGATCGCGGGCGAAGGGACCACGGTCGTTGACGCGGACGATGACCGACCTGTCATTGTCAATGTTGGTGACGCGAGCATAGCTCGGCAGCGGCATCGTCGGGTGCGCCGCCGTCAGCGAGTTCATGTCAAAAATTTCGCCATTGGCGGTCAACCGTCCTTGAAAACCTGGGCCATACCATGAGGCGGTCCCGGACCGGTCATAATCTGTATCGGTTTTCGGTCGGTACCAGTTGCCGGCGATTTGGTAAGGCTTGCCGACGTGATAGCGGCCGCCACCTTTGCGCAGCGGCTTTTCAGTTCGGGTCGCTGCGACGACCGGGCTGGGCGCGACACCGAGTACGGGATCAATGGTGGCTGCCGGCCCCTGCGCCACGGGTGCGGTCGTCTGTGTCGCGCAACCGGTTGCGAGAATACAAAGCACGAAGGCCGAAACTGATCTCGCCCGATTGAAGCCCAATGCGATTCGGCAATCCCTTATCGTCAATGCATCGCCCCAAAAAATCTGCCGGCAACCAACTCAAGCCGCCGTTATCAAAGAATAAATCGCCGGAAACAACCAGTTACGATCATTGCGGACCGGCGTTAGTATGCCGCTAACGATCTTGGTTAACAGCGCGCTAAAACATATTCAAGAACCAGAAACTGGCGAAATTTTGGCCTACACTGCTTGATGTGACGAAATGACGTCCCTGACCGCCCCAATTACCCGGTCCACTTCCATATCCGTCAGGTCGGGATAAATTGGCAGACTCAAAACGTCTTGAGACAATTTTTCGGCGACCGGATGCGTTTCGTCAGGCGACACCCATGGCCGGAACGCGCCATGGCGATGAAGGGGTGTCGGATAGAAAAGGCCGGTCTGGATGCCGATATCGGACAATTCCTTCCGAACCCGGTCGCGTTCTGGAATCCGCAGCGTGTACAGCGCCCAGGCAGAGCGGCAACCCTCGCCAACTTCCGGCGTATTTACCACATTCAAAAGGCCCATAAGGCCGGCGGTGTAACGCTCGGCTATTTGTTGGCGCCGCGCCATTTCATCAGCAAAAACCTCAAATTTAGCCAACAGCACCGCCGCTTGAAGGGTGTCAAGGCGGCCCGTCATGCCGAGCCGCAATGCCTCGTCGCCGGCACCGCTGCGGCCGTGGCTGCGAATCTCCCGCACCGTCTCCGCCAGGGCGTCATCATTGGTCAGCACCGCACCGCCATCGCCATATGCGCCGAGCGGCTTGGTCGGATAAAAGCTCACCGCCGAGATCGGCGCCAGCGATCCGACTGGACCGAGTGGCGCAGCGCCGCCAATGCTTTGGGCGGCATCGGCGATAACGGCAAGATTCTCGCGTGCGGCGATCGTGCCGATTGCCACATAATCAGCCGGTAGCCCATAAAGGTCGACCGGCATGACCGCCCGTGGCTGCAAGCGGCTCTCGCTCCTAACAGTGGCGATGGCCATCTCCAGCGCCGCCGAGTCCATGTTGAATGTTGCCGCATCGACATCGACAAAGACCGGTACTGCGCCGACCGAAGCGACCGAACCGGCCGTTGCAGAAAAGGTGAATGCCGGCACGAAAACGGCATCGCCCGGCCCGACGCCGAGCGCCATCAGCGCCATGATCAGGGCATCGCGCCCGCTGGAGACACCAATCGCGTGCGGCACACCGCAATATTCGGCAAGCTTGGCTTCCAACGCCGCCACTTCCGGGCCGAGGATGAACTGGCCGTGATCAAGCACCCGGTCCATCCCCGCTCTGAGCCTATCTTCGATACGGGCGCGTTGCCGGTCAAGCGCGTATAGCGTCACCGGTGCGAGATCGTCATGCGGCGATACAGCCGGGCTCTGCATGGGTGCGGACACGGTCATTCCTGTGGGTTAGGACGCAGCAAGCGAGGATTCAACCCGATTGCGGTGTGTTCTGAGGCTCTCATTGATCAGATTGGCAACGCGTAGCGCCTCCTTGCCGGCGTGGCCATCGACGGTAGGTGTACGGCCATTGCTGACACAATCAAGGAACTCGGCGATCTCGTTACCGAGGCTGTCCTCTTTCGGCAAATTGGTGGCACTGTGCTCAATCGCCGCCAGGCCTTCCGTTGCCGGGTCGCCACGCTTGATAAATTGGGCCAGCCGCGAGCGGGTGAAATCACAAACCAGATAGCTTTCGGGCTGGAATACCCGCATGACGCGCTCCGTTTTGCCGCTGATCCGGCTCGCGGTAACATTGGCGACGCATCCGTTTTTAAAAATAATGCGCGCATTGGCCATGTCTTCGGTTGGATTGAGGATCGGCGCGCCGACCGCGTGAACGCTTTCGACCTGATCGTTGACCAGCCCCATAATGATGTCGATATCGTGGATCATCAAATCGAAGACGACGTCCACTTCCCCGGCCCGGCCGGTCCACATCGAAATCCGGTGGCTTTCAATATAAAGCGGCCTTGTAATCTCCTTGACCAGCGCTTTGTAGGCGGCCGAAAACCGTTCTACATGACCGACCTGCAGGATCCGGCCTGCCTTCTTGGCCTGTTTCACCAGCACCTCGGCGCTGGCGACATCGTCAGTGATCGGCTTTTCCACCAGCACATGCACGCCGGCGACAAGCATGTCGCTGGCGATCGAAAAATGTGCCGGCGTGGAGACCGCGACGCTGGCCGCCGCGATTCGGTCGTTCAGGACCGTGTGATCGGTGAGTGCTTCTTCGGCGCCGAATTCCTCGGCCACGGCTCGGGCCCGCGCCAGATCCTGATCGACCACGGCGACAAGCCGGGCATCGGGATTGGCGGCGTAGTGTTTGGCGTGGAAGCGGCCGAAATAGCCTGCACCGATTACGGCCACTGGAATTGGAGATGGCATTGCAAATTCGCTAGCGGGATGTATTGACTTGGCGGCAATCGTTGCCGCCCAAGATCAGGTTGCATCCCTATAGCACCGACCCGCCGAAATATGAAACAGTCCTTATTCGTGGGGAGTGGAATAATTTCGCTGGCGATCAATGTGCGCATCGGCTTCTGACCCAATGGACTTGTCGGTAGATTGCCGTTGATGATACCACCCGCCGATACGATCAACGATCGAAAGCGGCGACAGACAGGCTTGTTCGCGCCAATTCTCGTGCCCCGTTGATCGCCCTGACATGGATGGGTGGCCGAGTGGTTGAAGGCACCGGTC
>PVMK01121903.1_pt1 | contig 25146 bp, 19 predicted proteins | sample 1853481 | NCBI WGS metagenome assembly PVMK01 (sample SAMN08533507, study PRJNA380276) | Marine sediment metagenome, whole genome shotgun sequencing project.
TTCTCCATCGCCTCGTAAAAGTGCATGCGCAAGGTCTGGGTTCCCCAGCCTGGTGCGCGCCCAAGATAACTGAGATCGCGCAGATACTTATCCAACTGGATGCTGTCCACCGACATAGCAGTCAACGTTATTTCCATTTCACCAAGCAAACGGGCATTGATGGTACCGGTACCGAACGCAGCCAGCCCGGCGGATTTGAGGAAGGCCACCCGCTGGCGGCGGGTCGCGGTTGCCAGCGCAGGCCGCAGGACAGATGCTGCGCTGAAGTTTTCAACTTCGGCCCGCAAGCTGAGATCAAGTATTTCCAGGCGGACCGAAGTGGCCTTGATGCGCGGCAATGCCGTGCGCAAATCGGCGAGCAACTTGCCGGTCACCTTGAATTTATTACCAGGTGGGCCATCGCTGCGCAGAGCGCTGGCGGATTCTGTCAGTATTTCCTGCAGCCAGGGCGCGGCGGTGTAGCGGGCCGCCATGCTATCGAGTTCTGCATCCAGCGGCTCAGCCTGGTAGATACCGTCAATTTCATCAGCCAGTTCCAGGTACGGCTTCCGTTGCGCATCGGTTCCCAGACCCGCCGCGTATTCACGGACAGCGGCGGCGTCTTCAGCGCCCGGCGTGCCGTGAATCTTGGCTCGCAGCGGTTTGAAACCGTCATCCCGGTCCGACAGCGAAGCGGACACTTGCCGCACTTTCTGAATGGAAGCGCTGTTGCTGCCATGCGGCAGCATCCTGACGCCCGCCCGCAGGGCCGGGAAACCAGGCCCGATCCAGTGCTCACGCGAAGCCATTTCCAGCAGCAGATCACGTGACGCCGCGCGTTCATCTTCCTCCTGAATAGCGCCGCGATAAAACAGGGCGCGCCGCATGATCCAGCCATCGTCCGCGCTGATCAGAAAGCGTTCAATCAGGATTTGTGCATAGAGGTTGCGAAAGCCGGGATCATCCACCAGGGACTTCGCATCCAGCCCTGCCAGCACATTGGCCACCAGGTAGCCCTGCTCCCGCAATTTCAGCGTTTTTTTATTCCATTGACCGTGCTGGTAACCTCCCCCGCGGTCTGCACAGGCGTAGGGCCGCGGGGGAAATACGGTTCCATCATTACAAAACCACCTGAGACGGGCAAAAGGCCCGCGTTCCAGGCCTTCCATTTCAACTATCCAGGAACGATATTTCAGAATGTCAGTTGAGGTTTCATCAGCGGGTAACGATGCAGGAACAATCTGTATCAGTCCGACCAGAATCAGACTCAGAAACAGGCGCATTTTTTGCCTCCCAGGCGCAGAATCAAGTCCTATCATAATCCTTTGGAGACAGGGGTGAATAGCATTGTTGACCAGCTACCGTCTTTTTCCCAGGTCAGTATCAACTTGCCCGCGAGGAAGCTGAAACCTGTGACGTGAGTGAGCGCATCCAGGTACTGATGTTCCACGTCCATCAGTTCGCCCGGGCAGGCCATTCTTGTACCCCGGGCCGGCCCGATCTTCAGGTCAGCGGGCGCTTCACCCTGCTCCACGCCGGCGGAATATCGATTACACGCGCTCTTGCCTGAAATCTGTCCTTCGCCAAAAACCAGCGTGACTTCTGCCTCTGCGTTCAAGGGTTCGTTCCGGTTCATGTGTGTCAATACCCACTCCGTTCCAGCGAGCGTGTCCAGAGAAAATACGCCGGTAATTTCCATCTCGCCCTCAACTAATTGGCCATCAATGATAGACCAGGCTCGGATGGCCAGTTGCGTGGGGCAGCATGCGCCATCACCCTCGCCCTGCTGCAGGACGTCCAGGATGATTGAACCAGCATCGATTCGCCCACTTCTGAGCTTGACACGATCTCCGATTTCCGCCGTAGCCAGGTTCTTGACTTCATCATCACTCCGCCCCATCACCGCGAGGTAAGAAAATGTGCCTGAACCACCTCCGCTCTGCCAAATCAACACGACGGTTTCATTTGAGCCATCACCGTTGAGGTCACCCGCCAGGGAAAAATCTTCCACCAGTCCTGCAGAAGGCCGGGATGCCCCGCCCTCCTCATACGGCTCTCCCTCCCACCGTCCTTCCACCAACGTGACCGGCCCTTCTTCTATGCCGGTGTATGTTGCATTGGCCAGTTCGGTGGCTGTTGGCGCTGCGTCACCGGCCAGGCAAAGCTGTGAAGAAAATGCCAGCAGTATGCCGCTCAGGGTTAGCGGAGTGGTTTTGTAAGAATTCAGGTTCATCGATGAATACTCCAGGACGAATAGGGAATATCTTAACGTATACTGAGCCCGAATCCTGACTGGCTGTAGGTAAACCTGATCCATGTTTTTACTGGGAATGCGCATCGAAAATTTCCGGGCAATCCGGAAAACCACCATCAGTTTCGATGATGGTACGGCCCTGATCGGAGAAAATGACTGCGGCATTTCGAGCGTGCTGGACGCGCTGGAACTGGCCCTGGGATTCGATGAAAAAATCCGGAAGTTCCCGCCCTACCTGTTCCACCAGTCTGGGATTCCAGGCCGGCCCAGCGGCCCCATTCGGATTCAGCTGAGGTTTGGTGAAAGACACAAGGGCGAGTGGCAAGATGCGAATTACGCACCGTTCTCCTTCCTTCTGCCGGAACACGGCGATCGCTTACACGAACTCTGGTACGAAATATTCATCGAACCCGCAGAGGGGAAGTGGAGCACCGCACAATACCGCCTGCGTTCCCCGGGGAGCAAAGTGAAGTCATCCAATCCGAAATTGATCGGTCGTTTCCGGCGCATGAATCCGGTGATCAGGGTTTCCGCGGGAATGCTGACGGGACATGGCGAACCTTATTCGGAATCAGCAAGTCGAATCAGCCCGGAACACAAAGTTTCGCCTGAAATTCAGGGCCTGATGACCCGGATCAACCAGGCGGTTGATTCCAGGTTGTCCGGCAAGAGCATGGATTTGAAAGCCGACCTGGATGACGGCTACAAGGCAGCTTTCAACCTGGTGAAAATGGGGGAATTCAAACTGGGTAAATGGGAATCGGGACTTAGCCGGTCGGTGGGCGAAATTATCGGCTGGAGTCCGGACGGGAAAAGGCCAGGCAATTCGATCCCCATGCGCGTTCCCGACAGTACATCAGAGCGTCTCGGTATTCTGTTGCTGGTTGGCGCGTTGATCAGGGCCCGGCCAGGCGGCGTGGCTCCCGACGCCGACCCGCTGTGGGTTATCGAAGAACCTGAGGCGCACCTGCACCCCATCACCCTGACCGCAGTGTCGATATTCCTCGGCCTGATTCAACGCCAGAAAATTATTACGACCTATTCCAGCGACCTGCTGAGATCTGTGCCACTCAGGCATATTCGCCGCCTGGTCCGTTACGACGGGGAACTGATCGAGCGTCGTGTTCGAAACAATGTCCTTTCGCGTAACGAGCTCAGGCGATTTCATTACCACATCCGGTCCCGCTTCGGTGTCGCCAGTTTCGCACGTTTCTGGCTGTTGGTTGAAGGCGAATCCGAATTCTGGATCCTGCCGCAGATTGCCCGGCTGATGGGTTATGATTTCGCGCTTGAAGGCATCGCCTGCGTGGAGTTCGCACAGTGCGGACTGGACCCGCTAATCAAGGTGGCGAAAGAGTTGGGCATCGAGTGGCATGTGCTGACCGATGGCGACGAAGCCGGAAGGAGCTATGCCGAAAATACACGTCGTTATATTTCCGGCGACAATTCCGACGAAGAGCTAACGGTGCTGAAGCAAAAGGACATCGAGCGGTGCTTCTGGAGCCAGGGTTACCAGGGTGTTTATGAACGTCACGCGCGCTTGTCGGGGGGAAAGCTACAGCGGTTATCACCCGGAAAAATCATCCAGACCGCGGTACGTAAACAATCCAAGCCCTTTTTGGCGCTGAGTGTCGTTGAAGCAATCGCCAGCGAGGGCTCGCCGGGCATACCGGCGATCATGCAAGACATGATAAAAACCTGCGTCAGCCTGGCTCGGACCGCGCCTTCACGCCTGGCCCCGGGAAAATAGAACCCCTAAAAAAACATCTTCCGCGCCAGTTGCAGGCCTTTCAGGCCACCCAGTTGAACGGCCGTCAATAAACCACCGACCATGGCGCCCACCACTCCGCAGGTCAGTACATCCTGACCGGTGAGCCAGAGGCCGGGGATATCGGTTTTCGGTTTGAGCCAGTCCTGCTCGAACCGTTGCGGCGTGTGGTTGATCCCGTAAATTTCCCCGTGCCTGTAGCGGCAAAAGTGATCGGTGGACAGGGAAGTCGACAATTCGTAGAAGTCTACTTTTCCTTCCAGTTGGGGCATCTTTTCATAGAGTTTTTGCAGCAGGCGCTGCGACAAGCGTTCCTTGAACGCTTCGTAGTCTTCCCCGCGCTTGCCCCAGGGTTTGTCCGCCCACGGCGCAAACCAGGCATGCGGGCCGGGAGCCACGATCTCGATGGTGGCGCGCCCGGGATAGCGGGTGGTGAAACTGGGGTCCTTGGCGGAAGGAAAGGAAACATACACCAGGGGAAAATCCGCTTCCGGGTCGGCATCGAAGGCCACAATATCCGCCTCGTAGTGTTCGCTGGGGTATATCCACAAATTGGTTTTCGGCAGGCCCAGGCTTTCGGCCGTTTCCTGCAGCCCGATATACAGGCAAATACTGGACATCGAAGCCTCTACCTTTCCCAGCCGTTCCTGGTAGGCGGCCCGCTGCGGCACGCTTTCGTCCAGCAGGCGTTCAAAAGTGTTGAACACACCCGCGTTGCTGATCACGATAGGCGCGTTGATATCTGTGCCATCGGCCATGCGCACGCCGGTCACGCCCCGCTCTCCCACCAGGATTTTTTCCACCGACGCATAGGTAAATACCTCGCCCCCGGCCTGCTGGATTACCGGGATGATGGTTTGCGCCATGCGCGAAGCGCCGCCCACCGGGTAATACCCACCGTACATATAGTGCTGGGCGATCATGCTGTGGATGATGAAACTGGACTGCGCGGGCGGCAGGCCATTGTCTCCCCACTGCCCGGTCATCACGGCTATCAGCTTCTGGTTGGATGTCAGGCTTTCCAGAACTTCGCGGGTGGTGGAGTTGAAATAAGGCGGTGTTTTGCGCGCCTGGTATGTTCCAAACGCCCGGGCCATCCAGCCTGGCAGTACTTTTTTCAGTGTGTGCAGGCGCACACCGGACTTAACGGCGCGCATATATTCAAGATAGGTATCTATGGCCTGCTGCTCGTCGGGAAAGGCAGCGACTAAAGCATCCCTGTAGGCAGCTTTTCCCGCGACCAGGTCATAGTGCTCCTGGCCCAGGAAAATGCGATCGAAATGGTCCGCCATCGGCGCCCAGACCAGTTCACCATCGGTGATATAGTCGAACAGGCGGCGCCCCATGGTATGCGGGCTGCCCATGTCACCGATGTAGTGCACGCCTACATCCCACTCGTATCCGTTGCGGTCGTAGCTGTGGGTAAAACCCCCGGCGGTATAGTGCTGTTCCAGCACGCAAACTTTCTTACCCATCCTGGACAGGCAGGCAGCGGTGGTCAGCCCGCCGATGCCGGAACCAACCACCAGCATGTCATAGGGTGGCTCCAGCCGGTTGGCGCGGTAGCGCCTGCCAATACGAATTGTGCTGGGCTTCTTACTCATAGACCGAGAATATCCTATACGGGCCGGAACTTGATCTGTATGCCTTTTAAAAAACTACGCAGGCCCTGGTCTTTGCATTTTCGATAGTGCTTATGGCCGGGCCTGCGGAAGAAGGCGCTTAATTCATGTTTGCTCAAGCCAAGCCCGCCCAATTTCATGATCTCCAGGACATCGTCTGCCTGCAGGTTAAGCGCAATTTTCAACTTCAGGAAAATGAGGTTATTATTCAGACTCTGTTCCGGGGTGGGTAGCGCCCCCTCTTTCCTGCCCCTCTTATCAATAATCAGTCCGTTTAGAAAAGCCGCAAATTCTGGATCATGGCATGCTCTGTAAGCAGGATCGTCTTCCTTCTTCATCCAGTCGCTGATCTCTGCCCGCGTGACCGTTCGATCACCCAGGGCGAACACCTCAATCATTTTTGAGTCATCGAAATCAAAGACGTAACGAATTCGACGCAGGATATCGTTATTTGTCATGACCGCACCCTGATTTCAATCAACTCATTTGATATTTCAAGCACATTCATATTTTGTTCGAATTAACTCGCCGGTATAATTGGAAGTGAATGTCCATTCTATAAAACCCCGCCCTTGCGGGCCACTTATTTACCCGATTGAGTAAAACAGGAAATTCCCATGAATTTTGGCTACCAGCACCTGACACCCTTCCACCGAACCACTCTTGCCTGCCTGGTCAGTTTTGCGCTGCTGACCGCATGTGGCAGTGAGGACACTGCCCAACAATCGAGCAAGGCATCATCAGCTCCGGCAGCTACGCCAACGCAGGTAAGCGACCCAATTGCACTTGGCGCCGAAGCAATGACCGAGGCCTCCTACCGCCGGCACATTGAAACCCTGGCCTCGGACGAGTTTGGTGGACGTGCGCCAGGCTCACCGGGCGAAGACCTGACCATCGACTACCTGGTTCAAAACTTTGAAAACCTGGGACTTGAACCAGCTAACGGCGACAGCTATATCCAGGACGTGCCCCTGGCCTGGGTGGAGGTCAGCAATAACCCGGACCTGGTCATCAGCGGCGACCAAGGCGAGGACCTGGTTCTGGCTTATGCCACCGACCAGGTCATCTGGACCCGGCAACAGGTGCCGGAGATCTCCATCGAGGATTCCGAACTGGTTTTTGTCGGTTACGGCATCAACGCGCCCGAGCGCGACTGGAATGATTACGCCGGTATCGACGTTCAGGGCAAGACCGTTGTGATACTGATCAATGACCCGGGTTACGCCACCCAGGACCCGGAATTGTTCAACGGCAACGCCATGACGCTACTACGCGCCGCTGGGACTACAAGTTCGGCGAAGCGGCCCGCCAGGGCGCGGCAGGCGCCATCATGATCCACGACACCCTGCCGGCCGCCTACGGCTGGCCCACGGTGATCAATAGCTGGACCGGACGCAAGTTTGACATGGTGCTGCCCGACAAAGGCGCGAAGCTCGCCTCTTTGGAAAGCTGGATCACCCGTGAAAGTGCGGAAGCTCTTTTCACCAAAGCCGGGTTGAACCTGGATGAGATGTATGAAAAGGCCAGTCAACGCGGCTTCAAGCCTGTTGCCATGGGTCTGAATGCCTCTGCAAGCCTGGTCAACGAAACCGAGACGATCAACTCGCGCAATGTCGCCGCCATCCTGAAAGGCAGCGAGGCACCGGATGAAATCTTCATCTACATGGCGCACTGGGACCACTTTGGTACGGATCCAAAGCTGGAGGGAGACCAGATTTATAACGGCGCGCTGGACAACGCCAGCGGAACTGCGGCATTGCTTGAGATTGCCAAAGCCTACGCTAATCTTCCACAAGCGCCTCGCCGCAGTGTCCTGTTCCTGTCGGTGACGGCTGAAGAGCAAGGGTTGCTGGGGTCACTCTATTACGCAGCCAACCCACTCTTTCCGCTGGCCAACACGGTGGGCGGGATCAATATTGACGGCATGAACAATTTCGGCTCTACCCGCGACATCACGATCGTCGGGCTGGGCATGAGTGACCTGGACAACTACCTTGCCGCCGCAGCCGCCGCACAGGAGCGCGTGGTGGAAGGAGACCGCGAAGCGGAAAAGGGTTACTACTATCGGTCAGATCACTTCGAACTGGCGAAGGAAGGTGTGCCCATGTTGTACCCCTCCGGTGGCTATGACGACCGCGAGAAAGGCGTGGCCTACGGGATGGAAAAAGCCGAGGAATACACTACGGATCATTACCACCGGGTGTCCGATGAATATGACCTCAGCTGGGTCGTGAGCGGCGCTATGGAAGACATGGAAATGTACTTCAGGACCGGGCTGGACATCGCCAACAGCGAAGACTGGCCCAATTGGAAAGAAGGCACCGAGTTCAGGGCCGCGCGGGATGCCCAGCGTTAAAACCAGCTCTTTAGTTGCTGTTTAAGCGCCTGCATCTCGGTTAACTTCCGGGACTGGCGTAACAGCGGTGCGATCCAGGCGTCCACTTCACCCGGCGCATAGAGCGCCTGTTGTTTTCCGCCCTGCAATGGCAGGGTATATTGACGGTACAAAATAAGCCGGTTGGTATAGGCCAGTTGAGAGGGATCGGCAGACAATTCACGGCCGTCCGTCAGCCGGATGTACAGGCGTTTACCATCGGTGCCGAGTTTGCGCTTCATGGCGCGCGCCGAAAAATGGATGACCGGCAGGACCAATACCCCCAGTAGTCCGCTTAACAGCAGAGTGATGCCCAACTCGTTGAGCTTTGCTGCCTGTTCCACACCTGGATCCGGCCCCGCCTGGATGCGAACCCAGGCGTACAGCGCAAAGGAACTCGCGATCATCAGAATTAACAGGATAAACACCAGGTGTTCAAGCCACTTCAGGGTTTTCTCGGTTTTCGGGTCACGCTCGAGCCAGTGGATTCCCCTGGTTGGTGGCACCTGCTCAGGCGCATTCGAAAAATCAAACGCCGCCGGGGCTGGTGTCCAGCGCCGCTCTTTGGGTGTTGCCCGGATTGCGGCCGGGATCATCAGCACGGCAAACAGGATCATCGCGGCCAGGGACCAATTACCGAGACGGTCATAGTAAGCACGGCGTTCCTGAATCTGCCCCATCGCCCGGCGAAATGGTTCGTCACCAAATTCACCAACCAGCAGCGTATCTGCCTGAACCCGGTAAACCGTGAATCGCTCGAGGTCAGCCACCAGCACGGCATCGCCCAGGGTCACGATAGCGGTGGGATAGGCGCCATCAGGCAAATCAATCAGCGCCTGGACACCCTGCTCAGGATCATAAACCACGATATCTGAATACGGCTTGGAAAACTCAGCCGCCTGGATTACCCACAAGCGGCCGTCCACCGTTGGAGCCAGCAGCATCGGGTAAAAGCGCTCCCCAACCGTCAGTCGGTTCACCGCGCTGTGCTGACGGCCCGGCAAGTAGCCGTCGTTTTCGGCGGGCAGCAGTTCGATAATTTTCCGATGATCCGTATCAGCAATCCAGAGCCTGCCGCTGGTGTCAAAAGCCATGCCGTTTGGACCGGCCAGAGCCCCGTCGGGCAGCAGCTTTTGCGGCTCGCCACCAGTGTTATCCAATCTCCACAGGGTGTCGCCATGCGCGTCTGTCAACAACAGTTCACCCGGCGAGAGGCCTGGCAAAACCTTGAACTGACGTTCGATCACTGACGCGGCCGCCGCGCCAAGCGGGTGGCAATTCCAGGAATCGACGTCGCAAAGCCTAATCCGGGCGGGCCGTTGTTCAGCGATCAGCAACTGTCCGTCAGGCAAAACCCGGAGATCGATAGGCTCGTCGTCCAGTGCGGTGATTTCGGGTGAAATCACGTCGAGCAATTCACCTGCAAGGCTCAGGCGGTACAGATCCCCGGCAGCAAACAGGTAAACGTGCTCCGTACCAGCGGTAATGTGGGTTGGTCCGGTGAATTGATAAGCCTTGTCGCTCGCCCAGAAACGGGCGGCCAGTCCAACCAGCAACAGCGCCAGGAATCCAATGGCAAGTCCGGTAGCCAGCGGTTGACGCTTTTGCAATCAGGCCCCCTTGTAGTGTTTCTCAATAACCCGGCCCACGCCCTGGAGAAATCTCCGCAGCGGGATCGGCAGGTCGTCCCAATCCATGCTGTCCATGGTGTTTTTTATACCCAGCCCGAGTTCGGTATCACCTTCGACTCGAATCCGGCGTTGAAAAAACAGGGTATCAGGATCGGCCTGGCGCGTAGCGAGAAGGGTAAAATCCAGTAATTCGCCACTGATGCAAACATCTTCTTCCTGCGCTCGGTCTACCGGGCTAAAGCGCTCAGCCCCAACCTGGATCAACCAGTCCAGGTTCATGTCCGTTACCTTGATCCGGACCTTGCTGCCTTCCAGGAATTCCAGTTCGCCATACTTCAAGGGCTCCTGGAAAGCCCGGTTCAGGGCAATGTAGAGCACCGGCTTCTGAGCTGCGTAGGGGATGACCCGTCCGGGGAGACCAAGCATTCTGTTGGCCATTGGACGGATGAATTCGGGGATCGGCAACATGGTCAATCCAAAAGTGATGACAAATCAGTATATTTCATGAATTCCGCAACGCCTTGATTCTGGTCAATGTGGCCGCTGATTCCCTATTTAGAATGAGATGCGTCTGTCTGTAAGGTAACAAATATGGAACTTGTGTGCCCCGCCGGAAACCTGCCTTCGCTGAAAGCTGCCGTCGACAACGGCGCCGATGCGGTCTATGTCGGCTTCAAAGATGACACCAATGCACGCCATTTTACCGGGCTGAATTTTACCGAACGCACTTTTGAAAAAGCGGTGCGCTATGCCCAGGACCGGGGCAGAAAAATATTCGTTGCGGTCAACACCTTCCCCCGCCCCGCGGGATTCGGGCGCTGGAAAGCGGCCGTGGACCATGCCGCGGAGTACGGGGTCGATGCGCTGATTCTCGCTGACATCGGTGTGCTGGATTATGCCTGCCAGCGTTGGCCGGATTTGCGTTTGCACCTGTCGGTCCAGGCCTCGGTAACCAGCGCTGAAGGCATTAGTTTCTATCACGAGAACTTCGGCATTCGGCGCGTGGTCCTGCCCCGGGTTCTGTCGGTTAACCAGGTGGCGCATGTAATCAAGGGTTCTCCCGTTCCAGTGGAAGTGTTTGGTTTTGGCAGCCTGTGCGTGATGGTCGAGGGCCGCTGCCTGCTGTCCAGTTACGCAACAGGCCGCTCACCCAACACCTATGGCGCCTGTTCGCCCGCCTCCCACGTGCGTTGGGAAGAAACGGAAGACGGCACCGATACCCGGCTCAACGGCGTGCTGATCGACCACTACGGCGAAGGAGAAAAAGCCGGCTACCCGACCCTGTGCAAAGGCCGTTTCCAGGTCGGTGAGCATACATTTTATGCCCTGGAGGAGCCGACCAGCCTCAATACCCTTTCCATCCTGCCGACACTAAAAGAGATCGGCGTGAGCGCGATCAAAGTAGAAGGCCGCCAGCGCAGCCCCGCCTACGTGGCCCAGGTGACCGCCGTGATGCGCGCGGCTATCGATCATTGCCTCCACGACCCGCAAGCTTACCAACCCAGTGATCAATGGATGCACAAACTCGATGCAGTATCCGAGGGTTCCCAGACCACCCTGGGCGCCTACCACCGACCCTGGCAATAGAGGATGGATGCAATGAGATTGTCGATAGGACCCATTCAGTATTTCTGGGAACGCCAGCAAGTCCTGGATTTCTACCAAAAGGCTGCAGACTCAGCAGCACAGATCGTTTACCTGGGTGAAGCCATCTGTTCAAAGCGGCGTCTGGTCAAGCCTGCTGACTGGCTGGATATCGGCAGGGAACTCAAACAGAGTGGCAAGGAAGTGATTCTGTCTTCCCTGACCTTGCTCGAGGCTGCCTCCGAGGTGGGTTCTTTGAAGCAGCTTTGCGCCAACGACGAGTTCATGGTGGAAGCGAACGACATAACGGCGATCCAGTTGTTATCCACGGCCGGCAAGGATTTCGTGACCGGCCCCAGCGTCAACATCTACAACCACCGCACTTTGGGCTTGCTGGCCGGCAAGGGATTGAAACGCTGGGTCCTTCCGGTGGAACTGGGCCTGGAAACCCTGAAGGATTTACAGGATCAGCGGCCTGAGGGAGTGGAAACGGAAATATTTGCACTGGGTCGTCTGCCGCTGGCTTACTCGGCACGCTGCTACACGGCGCGTGCGCACAACCTGCCCAAGGATGACTGCCAGTTCAAGTGCCTTGAATATCCCGATGGCCTGATGTTGAAGACACAGGAAAACCAGGAATTCCTGATACTCAATGGCATCCAGACCCAGTCGGCATTGACCCACCAGGTGTTGGAGCAGCTGGATGAACTCAACGCACTGGGAGTGGACATTCTGAGGATCAGCCCGCAGAGCCAGGGTACAATGCGGATCATCGAAATCTTCGATGCTGCGCTGAAAGGAACTGATCCCGGTTCGCTGACTGAGGAACTGATCAGCCTGCTGCCGCTGGGCGCATGTAATGGTTATCTGCTGAAACAGGCAGGGATGGATTATGACGATTCAAGAGCTGCTTGATCACCATCGTCGTCAGACCAGCAGAAAAGCCTGGCGCGACCTGCACCAGTTCTCCCACGCGCTGGAAACCGCAGGGCAACTGAAAACCGTCACCCAGCCTGTCTCGCCCAGGCTCCAGGTGACCGAACTGTGCCACCGCAGCCTGGTCGGCAATGGTCCAGCCTTGCTGTTTGAGAACCTGCAAGACCACGACATGCCTGTGCTGGGCAACCTGTTTGGAAACACCCAGCGGATTCTGACTGCCCTGGAATTAGACTCCCAGCAGGACCTGCGCGAACTGGGAAAGGATTTTGCCTTCCTGAGAAACCCCAGCCTGCCCGATAGTCTGCATTCGGCGCTGAACGCGGTCCCGGGTTTCGCCAGGCTGGCACACGTCACGCCGGTCCGAAAGGACTCTGCTCCCTGGCAGGAACACGTCCTTGAAGGTCCGGATGTTGATCTGGAGGCCTTGCCGATAACGACATGCTGGCCGGAAGATGCCGGACCCTTGATTACCTGGGGCATGGTCATCACCCGCGGACCCAATAAACCCCGGGTAAACCTGGCAATCTACCGCCAGCAACTGATCGGCAGAAACAAACTGATCATGCGCTGGCTGGCACACCGTGGAGGCGCCCAGGATTTCCGGGAGCACCAGCAAGCCAACCCGGGAACGCCTTTTCCACTGGCCGTTGTGATCGGCGCCGACCCGGCTACCCTGCTGGCCGCCGTGACACCTGTGCCGGATACCTTATCCGAATACCAGTTTGCCGGCTTGCTGCGCGGCCGCAGAAGCAGGATTGTCGAATCCACCCTGACCGGCCTGCCCATCCCGCAGGGTGCGGAAATCGTCCTGGAAGGACATATCCAACCTGGTGAAACCGCCACCGAAGGCCCTTTTGCCGACCACACCGGCTATTACAACACGACCGCAGACTTCCCGGTTTTCACCGTAGACCGAATCAGCCGCCGGGAAAGTCCCGTTTACCTGACCACCTATATGGGTAAACCGGGAGAAGATGAACCATCGATCATGGCCTCGGCCCTGAACGAGATGTTCATTCCCCTGCTACAGGAACAGTCTCCCGAGGTGGTGGATTTCTACCTGCCGCCGGAAGCCTGTTCTTACCGGATTGCCCTGGTCAGCATCCGCAAACAATATCCCGGCCATGCACGCCGTATCATGTTCGGCATCTGGTCCTGGTTGCGGCAGTTCACCTACACCAAAACCATCATCGTTACCGACGACGACATCGATCTGAGAAACTGGCAGGAGGTGATCTGGGCCATATCCACCCGCGCCGATCGTGCGCGACACCGTGCTGGTTGAAAACACGCCGATCGACTACCTGGATTTTGCCAGCCCAGGCGGGCCTGGGCGGCAAGATGGGCATTGACGCCACCAATAAGCTGCCCGCAGAAACCGATCGTGAGTGGGGACGGGCCGTCACAATGGACCGCGCGACCAAACAGCAGGTTGAGGAAATAGCCCGGCAACTCGGCATTTGATTCAGGTCATTGTTAGCAGCAAGACAGCCGGATAGAGTCCGCTGAATCCCCAGCAAATAATCACGCAGGCACCCAGGCCAAGGAATTAAGAATGGATGATGTAACCCGGTCGATTGAATACGCCCAGACCCCCGAATCTTTGATATTTCCTGCGAGTGCAACTGCCGCTGAGCTCTGCCGGTAGCCACCACGCGCCACGGCGCCGGAAATTCCGCCTATCTGCAGGAAACGTATTACTGGTGTTACCTCATACCCCGTAACGTAAAACTTCTTGACCGTGAATTTGTGGTCAGGACCATCCTCTGGCAGCAACACCGCAAACTGCAGAGACTGGCATTTGCGGAAATCCAGCCTGGCCAGAGCGTATTGCAGTCCGCATCTGTTTACGGCAGTTTTGCACCCAACCTGGCGGCGCATGTTGGCCCCGAGGGAAGCCTCGATGTGGTCGATGTCGCGGAAGTGCAGGTAAACAGTGTCCGGCGCAAACTGCAGAACTTCCCAATGCCACTGTGCATCACGCCAACATAGTGGATTTCAGTGACAAAAAGTTCGACGTGGTGTGCTGCTATTTCCTGCTGCACGAAGTCCCGGAGGAGTTTAAGTACAAAGTGGTCAACGTACTCCTGGACAAGGTCGAACCGGGCGGCAAAGTCGTATTTGTCGACTACCACAAGCCCCGCTGGTGGCACCCGCTGAAACTGATAACCAGCATCGTATTCGACACCCTGGAGCCCTTTGCCAAGGGCTTGTGGCGTAAAGAGATAAAAGCGTTCGCAAACGAACCGGATCAATTCAGCTGGAGCAAGGAAACCATCTTCGGCGATTTGTTCCAGAAGGTGGTGGCTACCCGTCTGGGTTGAAATCACGCCGCGGTAACTAAATTCTCTCGAAATCAGGCTCAATGGTCACCGCAAACGGATTCTCTCTCCCGGCAAACAGGTTTTCCATCACTTGTCGTTCGCGGCCGGTAATCGTTTCCAGGAACCATTTGGCCCCGTTCATTGACCGGTAGGCACGAAATGCATTTTCCAGGAAATTTTGCAAAACTCCCAGACCGGCAGCCCATGCCGGGCCCCGGCAGAGACGTAATGCTGCATAAATATACGATTTGTTTACCACCCAGTCCAGGTGGCTGCCTATGTCGTACAATAAATCGATTTGCAGGGTTCGTTCAGGCTGATTTTTGCATTCGCGGTAGGCGTGGGCGTAGACATCTGCACTGATCGGCGTGTCCCTGGCAAAATCCCGCTCCAGCACACGAGCGAGGGTAATATCCAATTCCTCACTCAAGGCCTGCAATTCCATTGCGCGGCCAATGGTTTCGATCAAGTGTGTAGGCAACAGGCGAATCATAATGGGTTCGATTCGCTCCAGTTCTTCGTCGCGTTGTTCAAATCCGGTAGCGCCGTACAGGTCGCTGAAAAAAAAATTCACCGCTCGTCCGTAGCGCTCACTGGCGTACAGGTCGGCAAAACTGCCAGTCAAGCGTTGTGCCTGCCAGGTGCGCAGCCTGGCTACCCATTCCAGTGGACCTTCTCCACGATTTTGTGCTTGGTGAAGTCGTTTGTTGCGGTCAATTTGCGACTTCAAAAAGCGACGGATTCTTACAATTTTGGGCTTCATTACCGACCTCTATATCCTCACCATCATCACCGCCAAGTCGCAGCAATGTCAATGGCGTGGAGTCGTTTATTCCGAGAGCAGGAAATGAAAAAATAGCTGTCTCTCCCATGGCTGTGAATGTCCAAATTGAGGGCGCCACCCTTGATTCAGGGTGTTAATTAGTGCCAATCACCAAATAGTGGCTACGCGTCTGAATTGACCAAAGGGTCACACGTAACAGTCAACTCCGTCCTGCCTGGGCCAACCTATAAAGCCAGGTGTTGATTGAAAAACTCCAGGGTTCTTTTCCAGGCCAGCTCTGCGTTTTCCGCGTCGTAACGTCCGGTCGAATCGTTGTGAAAGCCATGATTCGCCTGCGGGTACATGTACATCGTGAAATCGACGCCATTTTTGACCAGATCCGCTTCGTACTCCGGCCAGGTCGCGTTAACGCGCGTATCCAGTTCGGCGAGTTGAATAAGCAGGGGTCCTCTGATGTTTCCCCTGATCTCGCTGGCGGCGGGTGTGCCATAAAACGGAACACCTGCATCCAGGGACTCCGGATTGGTAGCCGCCAGCATGTTCACGACGTAGCCGCCAAAACAAAATCCAACCGCGCCGAGTTTACCGTTGCACAGTTCGTTGGATTTGAGAAATTTCGCTGCCGCAATGAAATCCTGTTCGATTTTCGGACGGTCCATGGAACGTTGCATGGCGCGCCCTTCGTCGTCGTTACCCGGATAACCGCCGAGCGGGTATAGCGCATCCGGAGCGAATGCGACGAACCCGGCTTTTGCCAGGCGCCGGGCAACATCCTTGATGTATGGATTCAAGCCCCGGTTCTCGTGAACGACCAGCACCGCGGGAGCCGTTGTGGACAGCCCGGAAGGCGTGACCAGGTATCCCCGGCCTTCGCCGTACCCCATGGGAGAGGGAAATGTCTCGAAACGGGCCGTGATGTCCGGGTCGTTGAACGAGACCTGTTCCGCCAGTGCATAATTGGGTATTAATATCGGCAACAGGGCGCCCAGTGTCAGGCTCGCCGTTGTAATGGTCGACAAACGAGCCAGGAAAGTCCTCCTGCTAATAAAGCCGTGGGCGTATTCGTCGTACCAATCGAATGCCTCCTGGGGAATGGGGTGCATGGCAGGTGAATCCGGTATTTTGCTGCTTGGCATGATGGTTCCTTGAGCTACAAGTCTGAGTTCGCGAACGGTAAGATTAACCAGCAAGCACCCTTTGCTTCCAGTTTTTTCTTGATTGCTCTTATACTTCGGGTCAGTTATTGCCTGCCAATCATCGAGTCCCGGGGTATCAAAGTGAGATGTTAGGCTCTCACGCAGTCCGGTGAGCTGCCTGGCTATAATCGCTAACGGCCAGCCAGGTCAATTCAGCTGGGGCAAGGAAACCATCTTCGGCGATTTGTTCCAGATGGTAGTGGCTACGCGTCTAAACTGTACGGCGACATGGACGAGATCGGAAGAAAAGCCGGTAACTGGGCATTTTCCTGGCAACGAAATCCAGGGTACAGGCATCGGATTAAAAGTCCGATGCCCCAACCACCTTCAATTCATGACCTTCAATTCAGGCGCGTAGCTACAACTTTCTGGAACAAATCGCCGAAGATGGGCTGCTTGTAAGCCTGCAACAGGATTCAACCTATGGTGGGGACTCGAATGAAGCTGAGTCCCTTTCGGAACCGCACTCGTTTGTGTAACAGAAGTTGCCTGTGGTAGCGTTGGAATTGTTTGCATGAAGGGTGCGATGATGAAAACTGCCTTGGCCATAGCGGTCGCCGTAATGATCTTGATCACAGCAATGGCGATGCCAGCCTTTGCCGCTTCCAAGACCAACCGGGTTAGCATTCGATATGTACCTCCGAAGAATCCCGCGCATCAGGAGATTTACACGGAACTGAAGCAACGCGGTGCGCTCGAAAAGTTGCAGAATCTCCTCAGCCCGTTCCGACTTCCCAGAACATTGCGAATCTCGTTGACAGGGTGTGACGGAGAGGCCGATGCCTTTTACGAAGATGGCGACATAACGATTTGCTACGAATATGTCGCCGAGTTGGTGAAGAACATGCCGCAGGAGATGACGTCGGGCGGATTTGCACGGATCGACACGATTGTCGGCCCGCTGTTCGAAGTCTCGCTGCACGAATTTGCGCATGCCCTGTTCGATATGCTCGAGCTGCCGGTGTTCGGGCGCGAAGAAGACGCGGCCGATCAGGTGGCAGCCTATGCCTTACTTCAATTCGGCGAGTCCGAGTCGCGCCGGCTGATCGCAGGCACTGCGTACGCCTACAATATGGACGAGAAAAAGATTGACCAGTGTCGCTCGATGGAGGACTACGCCGACGAGCATGGCACGCCCGCACAACGTTTCTTCAATGTATTGTGCATAGCGTATGGCTCCGATACGAAGCTGTTCAGCGACATCGTGAGCAAAGGCTATTTGCCGAAAACTCGAGCCGAATACTGCGAAGAAGAATACGAGCAGGTTCAGGACGCAGTTGATTTATTGATCATCCCTCATATCGACTTGGATCTTGCAGAAAAATTGATGGGTAAACCATGGCTGCCAGAGCCGAAGCAATAATGCTTCGGTGCGGCGGTAATCCGCTGGGACCAGATTACCCGGCTGCTAAGTTCTCCTTTGGGTCGATTGTCACCTATCGCAATCGTAGTACACGACCGGCTGCTGTTGGCCGCGAACCGCTATAGGCGATTCTACAGGATGGCGTTCCGCTATCTGGTGTAAAGCAGCTATACGAAAGCCAATAATCTGGGTGTCGCGAAATGGCGGAACCGGCCAGGAGCGGTCCTTCCAAGCTGTCATTGACCCGTTTATTGGTGTCTGACATGCTCACGTCGGGACTCTTTTGCTTCAGGTTAAAAATAGCAGAAGTGTCTCTTAGTGAAAGGGGCTAAGTTGTCCCATATGGGCTGACGTCACACAGCTCTCAAACTTGAATACCCCCATCAATTAGGAGCCTGACAACTTCATTACGGGTGGGATGCCCGCCGCCCAGTGCCCAGGTGTGCATCTTAGTGGCTTCTGAGAGATTTTTCAGGCGCATTAACTCATTGCTCTCAAACATAAAGCATCCCGTCTTCACGCCCCCCACGAAATAGCACATATGGTGGAGACTAAGCATTCTGGAGTTAGCATTCGTGAGTACGTTTGCAATGCTTTGGAGCTCGGGCGGGTAGCCATTAGCATGGGTGGGTACAAGGGTATCGGGGAAACCGATGTGGTACTTCATTTCCCTATTGAGCGTGATCGGTAGCGCGACTTCAAGGATGCTGTGATGCATATTGTGGACGATCGTTCCCAGCGGCAACATGTAGTAAGCAGCGTGCAACCCTTGCTGGGCACCGAATACTTCGAGGGCGAAGACCGTATCGGCCGTCGTCCCAGAGATGTCGCACGCGACGACCAGCCCGAAGAGTCGATCTAATTTCAGCAGGGTACTTTCCGCGCAGGCACGTTTTCTTTTCATTCCTGAAAAAGCTGTTGGGTCGCGCTGGTACGGTTGGAGATGCGGCTCAACGGCCCTCCCATCACCTCGGACGCGAATCCTAGGACCTGCTTCACCCTTTTGATTCCAGACATCCAACCCACTGCTGCCCGGACCTGGATTCTTGCCTCCGCGAAAGGCATCCTTGACCGAAGCTGGTGCGTGCTTGAGCCCACCACTCTCCACCCAAGCTCCTGCCACGCGAATGAGATCAGCGCAATCGGTGGCGTCCAACTTTATTAGGTTATGAGAAAACTGAAACGCGTGGAAGCTGGTTTTGTGTCTCTCTATCTTTTTCCACACCCTCAGGAAGCGTTCTTCTGCGTTCGCCGCATGGAAAGCTGCATCTGGACCATTTTCCATCTGTTTCAAGATCTCCTTGGCGATCGCCTGGAGCTTGCTGAGCGCTACCCCAGAATTGAAGGCTGTATAGATCCCTTTGGCGAGCTGCGCTTCCACGATCTGGATTCGGTGCGCGAGCAAATCCATTTCATTTGGGTTCTTGATCTCTATGGGCATCTCTTGGCCTCCGCTGAATAGCGTTTTCTCTTAGATATCGTCAAATGAAGAGGATTCGATCTTATTCAGTAAAAAGTATAACACGGATGGTCAGAACGCCAGCCTGGAGCACATGCGCTGGCAGAGGGCAGTCCACTCTACGGGATTTGATGATGGGAACGACAGGCGATTGGTCGACTAATTTATTGATAAAGCAGTGGCTGTCTGTATTCTTCTCCTCGACTGTTGACCCCACTATGGCTCCTCAACTTCTTCCTCCGCTATGGTCGCATCCAGGAACTGCTGCTGATCACCGTAGTAGTCATCAATTGCATGTTCTGATGACAGGGGGCTTAAGTAATGTTTCGCGGTCAATCCTTCCTTGTTCATGGCCAGGCCGGTCAGGCACGCCTTGATGATGTAGGCACTGTTGAGCGTGGTTTTGTAAGTGGGATCGAGTGCCGGATGTAATTCGACCAGGTCGAAGCCAACCACGTTTGATTCGGCACACAACGACGCACGATGGTAATCGCCTCACGCATCGTGAGCCCTCCGGGTACCGGTGTGCCGGTCGCCACTGCGAACGCCGGGTCGAGTACGTCAATATCGAAAGAGATGTGAAGCTTGCGCCCTTCTTCACTGGCCTCCGCGACGACCCGGTCAAGCACCGCGTCCCAGTCCCGCTGTTCCACTTCGGCCATGTTGTGATAACGCATCCCCTGTTCACGCATCCATTGGAAGCCTGCCTTGTCGGGGCCGCTTGAGCGCAGCCCAACCTGGATGTAGTCGGCAGCCCGTATATGACCCTCGTTAATTAATCGGTAGACCGGGTATCCGTGACTGATCAGCTGGCTGCCACCCCACCAGGCATCGTAGTGCGAGTCGAAGTGGATAACGGAGACTTTCTCTTTGCCATAAACATCGGTAAGGGCTGCCACATTGGGGAGTATAGGAAGCATTAAAGCTATCTTGTCAGAAATCTGCATCTATTGAAAATTGCGCTACGTCGGCATTGGAGTTAGTTCACCGTGAATTGTCACATTAATTGAGTGGTGAAGACTGGGTTCTGCATTTTTACGTCTCTATTTCACCCCAATTCCAATGACTGGACGAAAAAAGCCTTACCGCTACCAGGTTAGGAACAGCGGGCCAGGACAATGATTGGGTTTGTTTTGTTTATTCAGACCAACAGGCCCGCTGTCGGCGAAGCTCGGCAGTCCGGCAACAGTTCTGCTGCTGTAAAAGTTGCATTGTCATCCGGGTGAGCGAGTATCTTCTGAATAACTACTGGGTCTTCAATGCTGGCACTTACCTTGACGAAACTTGCGCAATCGCTACGTTTATTAGTTTGCTCGAAGGACCGCAATTGGCCGTGAGCCGACGTTCATGACGATTTGATTAGTGCTTTTTGAACGGCAGCTTTGCGCCAGAAAGCGGAAGTAAGCTTCATTGAGTGGATTGAGTCCGCTCACGGCCGAGGGTGTGTGAAAACCCAAAACCAGAAAGCTCTAGTGGGAAATGGTTCTATATTTAATAGATTAAGAGATAGAAAGTGGGAATTTCAGACAGAATAAAGTGATTACATAACCAATTTGTTGAGTGTCGTCCCAAAAACAACGACCACCAAATAGTTTTCACACACCCTCGGCCGTTAGCCGACAGTCAAACTAAGCAAATTTTCCTAAACTGAGGGTCTGCTTCCGGCCAGTTTTCTGGGGGTGATCTGGGACAGGCTTTCGCAGACAATCCGCCCGGCAGTAATTATGGTACGGTTCTGCAGGAAATTGAATTTGGATAATACATGAGGAAGGAGGTTCGGCTATGCCAGGATTTGCACCCGTTGAATATCAACGTGATTATTTTGAGGGCACGCTCAGCAAAGCCAAGTTGTTTCCCAGGGAATATGGTTTTTACCGGTCTTTTTTGGGCCAATACATTAAGGGGGAATCGGTTCTGAACGTTGGGTGTGGGCCACTCTTTTACGATGACCTGATGCACTTTAACCATGTACCACAGCACTATGTTGGCGTGGACGTTAACAGTAGTGCATTTGAATATATGGAAGAGACCAAACATCCTCGATTGGAAGAGTGCAAGCGTTTCATCAAAACCAACAATATCAGCACCAAATTTGTCTCCGAAAGCATATTTGATTGGGCGGCGGATACCAATGAGCGATTTGATTCTATTTTTGGCGTAGGTGTTTTTGCTACTTACTATGGAGAAAAGTTCGATCGGCTTATGAAGGTGCTTTGGCGTGTTTTGAAGGAAGGTGGGCACTTGGTCAATGTAAGTTGGGATGGCGATTACTACACTGAAAAGATAGCGAAGGAGAAAGTTGAATACCAATTTGGCCAACCTGGGAAAGGTTTTACGCCGGATGAAGTGGTTCAGCAAATTGAAAAAGGGGGCTTCCGGCTTAGGGAGAGGCGAATTTTGATGACAGACGATCCCGCGGGTTATGAATGGGACTCGATACACGTTTCCGCGTACAGAAAAGAATAGGAAGGCATTGCCATGGGTGAGCGATGAGTGAGCGAGGACACCCATGTTTCATCGCATCGCTACACCCAATGTTGAGTTGATGTCAGCTATTGGCCGAGGCTGTGTGAAAACCCAAAACTCGAAATCTCAAGTGGGAATCACTCTCTATATTTCTTGGTTTCAGAGCTTGGTGTGGGGTTTTTATACCCAGATAAGCAGATGGATGGCTCAATTGTTAAGTGCTGTCCCAAAAACAACGATCGCCAAATAGTTTTCACACAGCCTCGGCCGTTAGCCGCCTATCACCATCCCATTACGTGACAGTCCGCTCCTCAGCGCAAAGCAGCCGTTCAGAAAGCATCATTTCAAGAATTACAACTTCTGCTAACGGCCGAGGGTGTGTGAAAACCCAAAACCAGAAACCTCAAGTGGGAAATGGTTCTATATTTAATAGATTAAGAGATAGAAAGTGGGATTTTCTGGCCAAATTAAGCGATTAAGTGACCCATTTGTTAGATGTCGTCCCAAAAACAATGACCGCCAAATAGTTTTCACACACCCTCGGCCAGAAGCAGTCGTAGTACAACCTGTAAGATCGGCCTGGATATGAGATCCAATGGCTCAAATATGACATGGGTTGTACCGTTACGATAGAGTGTTTTCAGTTCATAGCGTACCTGACCATTGCGGGTCATAGACAAGCGTTGGGCGGACACCGCTGGTCTTGCGATATAACTGCACAAGCGTTCCCGCTTATCTCGTTCATGTGCACCGGCGGCAACCCCTGCATGCAGTGAGAACCCAGCTACTTTGCCCAGCCGGCGCACATTGGGTGATCGATCAATTTGAAACGGAATATCATTTTTTTGATTAATCAAAAGTGATTAACCAAAAGTGATGGGCAAAAGTGACAAAAGTGAGCAAAAGTGAGGACGCCCACGTCCCTAACTGTTACAACCATGGGATAACGATGGGTGTCCGGGCTTGTTTTGGGACTTATTTTTACCCGGGCTTATTTCGGGCTTATTGGACTCATTCGTCATCATCAATTTGAATTCATAAGAGACCGACGAACCCGTGAGCAATACACAAATAAGAATTTTTAAGTATGCTTAAAGCTACTGTAACCAACTTCACACAAATAAGGTCAAACATGTCATTACTTTTCACTACATCGAGACAGACCCGATCACTGGGATTGGTTTTAGTTCTTATCAGCGCACTGCTGCCAGCAGAACTTAAAGCCGAAGACCCACAAATCGAGTTTACGCAAGTCAGCACGCGCCCGATAGTTACAGATATCACCAACGCGGGTGATGGGAGTCACCGCCTGTTCATGGTTGAACTGGGAGGTCGCATTTCCATACTCAAGAATGGCGAAACCCTTGCGGAGCCATTCCTCGATATTAGTAGCAGGGTACAAAGCGGCGGCGAGCGCGGTCTGCTGAGCATGGCATTTTCTCCGGATTACAAATCCTCCGGCAAGTTTTATGTCTGGTATACGATGCTTGGTGGGACGACCCTGCTGTCACGCTTCACAGTAAGTGAAGACCCCGATATTGCGAACGCAGAAAGTGAAGAAGGACTACTGGTTGTCCCCCAGCCAGATGCGAACCACAATGGTGGCCGTCTTCAGTTTGGTCCGGATGGAATGCTTTACCTTGGGTTGGGTGATGGGGGCGGTAGTGACGACCCGCAAAATAACGGCCAGAAAGGCAGTACCTTGTTAGGCAAATTGATTCGTATTGATGTTGATCCGGCCCACGGCACCTATGCTGTACCATCCGATAATCCGTTTTTGAGTGACTCCAGTGTCAAAAATGAAATCTGGGCACTCGGATTGCGTAACCCATGGAGGATTAGTTTCGATACGCAGACGGGTGATCTCTTCATTGCAGACGTCGGGCAGGAGGCCCTGGAAGAAGTCAACTTCCAGCCTGCCAGTTCATCAGGTGGTGAAAACTACGGCTGGAGTCTGATGGAGGGCACGAAGTGCAATTCGGGTTCTTGCAGTTCTGCGTTAACGCTGCCTGTTACGGAATATACACATGCGGATGGTTGTTCGATCACCGGTGGTGAAGTTTACCGTGGTAGCGCCTACCCGAATATGCACGGTAGTTATTTTTTCGGAGATTACTGTACAGGTAAGATTTGGAGCCTGACAAATGTCAATGGCGACTGGATTACAACAATGTTGCTGGATTCGAATTTCAGGATCATGACATTTGGACTGGGCGAGGACCATAGTATTTACGTGGCCGATCGCTCTAAGGGGGTCTACCTGCTCAGCGATGGAGAAGTAAAGTCGGAAGCTTTACAACTAAATGCTGGTTTCAACGATGCCTGGTATAACCCGGTCACTGACGGTCAGGGGTTTTTCATCAATGTTTTTCCGGATCTCGGGCTTGTCAGCCTGGCCTGGTTTACCTATGACACGGAGTTACCGCCAGAAGATGCGACTGCCAATCTGGGTTCGCCCGGACACCGCTGGTTAACCGCATTGGGCACTATTGACGGCAATTCAGCAGTGATGGATATTGACATCACTTCAGGTGGCTTGTTTGATACTGCCACCGATGTCCAGCACACGGAACCGGTGGGCTCGGATGGTACCATCATACTGACTTTTTCAGACTGTAATTCAGGTCTCGTGGAATACGACATAACATCCATTAATCAACAGGGCAGTATACCAATACAGCGGGTGGCCAATGACAACATTGTGATTTGTGAGGCGCTCAACGCAGATTGATAATTTAAACTGACGCAAAGTCTCGTATGGCGGCTTCTGGCCGACTGCAGTTATAGGCTATTGCAGAAAGTGACAGTCCGCTACTGGCCGCAAAGCGGTCATAGGGGTGGGCAGGGTCATCCTTGAATAAACAAGCGCACACAATACAGCGTCCAATAGTTTTCTCTTACGGGCAGTTGAGCATTTGCGAGACAGGGGGTATGTTGGGTTTTGGGGATTGGATTATTGTTATTTACCCACGCAGATAATTTTGGCAAAAATGAGGTTTGCCGGTTCTGTTCAAAAATCTGCGTTTTGTGTTTGGTGTCTTTATAGATAGAGCGAAAACAAAACAGAATGACCTAAATTCTGAGCCAGTCCCATTCTGATTTGCCGACAAACCTGGTCAGGTTTCTACCATCAGGAGTTTTTGCGCGAAAAGCGTAGCGTTTTCTCCAGCCTTGACCATAAATCACTTTATCAGTTACTTCACTTTCGACCTTTTTGCGTGTCTTTACATCATAGAACTCGAATTTCACAACATCCTCCACCAATGCATGAGCCATTTGTTTAGCCATCCATGGCGGCCATATAATTATAGGTGACAATTCAGTCTCTTGCAGACTTCGCAGCACAGGCGAGTGGAATTGATGTGGGTCAATCGGTGGGCTGGGAACAACCTTGTCTCGTATT
>PVMK01126039.1_pt1 | contig 25146 bp, 16 predicted proteins | sample 1853481 | NCBI WGS metagenome assembly PVMK01 (sample SAMN08533507, study PRJNA380276) | Marine sediment metagenome, whole genome shotgun sequencing project.
CAGGCGTTCGGCGCCATGGAACTTGCCTTTCTCGAGCAGCGTTTCGTAGGGCACGCTGCGGCTGCCGGTAATGTGGCCCTTGCGCCCGTAGTTCATGGCGCCCGCGCCAGTGTAGACGTCCTCGCTGAGCGCGTTGACGGTGCAGATCCCGGAATCCCCGATCGCGTCGAGCACGATTGTGCTGTCGGCCCATGCGCTCGGGTCGAAGCGAGGGGTCAGTTGTCCCGTTCCGCGGGCCGGATAGCTGCAGGAACCCTCCTCTACGGCGCGGCCCTCCTCGCGCCAGGTTTGAATCCCGCCGTCGAGGACTGAAACAGCGGTGTGGCCGAGGCTGTGTAACATCCACCATACCCGGGTCGCCCACATGAGATGACCGCCGCTGTACAGGACCACCTGGCTGTCATCGCCAATGCCGGCGTCCTCGAATGCTGCAGCCAATGTGTCCGGCTCCGGAAGCGTGAATCCGTAGGGGCTGTCCGCGTTCGACAGGCTGCCGGTCAGATCCAGGAATCCGGCGCCTGGAATGTGCGCGGCCTGGTGTTGCTCGGTGCCGGATTCGACTCGGTAGCGCGGTGGGTCTGGGCGCAGAAACACGGTGGTGTCGAAGATCCGCAGCGTTTCGGAATTGTCTTCGATCAACTGCGCAAGCTGATCGGTCGACATCAGATAATTCGGGTTCGCATAGGTCATGGTCGGTTCCTCGTCGTACTCATTGTTCTGTGAAAGCTTACCGGAGAGCCCTCTAGGCACGTTCCAGCAGCGACGTCAGTCGCGCACCCCAGCTTGGCAGTTGCGCTGTGCCCAGATCCGTTCGTGAGCAATCGTTGAACGCAGCGTACGCGTTCAACACATCGCTGAAAGCCTCCACGAATTGATCGGGCTCATCCGGTTCGTGCTCGATGTGCAGTGCAAGGACTTCGAAGCGACCTTCGCGGCGGTGCGCCTTGCAATCAACCCGGCCTACGAATCGATCTCGATACAGAATCGGCAGGCAATAGTAACCATACCGCCGTTTGCTGGCCGTAACATAGCATTCGAGTTGGTAGTCGAACGCGTGCACGGCCTGATTACGCTCGCGCTGGATGATCGCGTTGTCGAATGGTGACAACAACCGTACCTGGGCCAGTGGCCGTCGCTGCGAGGACGCAATGTCATCCGGCGCGCCGAAAATCACCTGGCCGTCGGAGAGTTTCTGGGTAATCAGGCTGCCTGCCTCACAGCGCTGCTTGAGCACCGCGTCGATTGCGATCCGCAGCGGTTGCCCTCGGCGCGAATAAGAGAAAGATTTTTTGGTCGCGAAGCCGTGGCTCGCGAGGGTCACGTCGATCAGATGCTCGGCGAACTCGTTCATGCTGGGCGTACGATCATCGACGTTGGCAGGCAGTACCCGCTCAGGCAGATCGTAGACCTTCTGAAATCCTTCACGACCGCTGATCATCAGGTCGCCCTGCATGAACAACTGTTCCAGAGCGCGCTTAGCCGGTTTCCAGTCCCACCAGCCGGTGTTGTTCTGGTTCGGGTTCTCGAAGTCGCGGGCGCGCACACCCCCTTCTGCGCGGATCTGGTCGAGGATGCGTTGCATCAGCTTGAAGTCCGGGGAGCGCTGCCAATGTCGCTCCCCGGATTTGATCGCGTGTTTGCGCAGCAGCGAGAACCGGTAGTCGCGCATGGGCAGATAGGCGGCGGCGTGGAACCAGTATTCGAAGGCTTCCTTGCGGCGCACCATGGCATCGATGTGTTGGGGCCGGAAGTTCGGTACCCGAGCCCACAGGGTGTGGTTGTGGGCGCGCGCAACGACTGAGATCGTGTCGATCTGCACGTAGCCGAGCCGCTCCAGCGCACGCAGTGCCCCGGGCCGGCCACGGCCGAAAACGGCCGGCCGGGTCAGCCCCTGACGGGCGAGTGCCAGGCGGCGTAGGCTATCGGTGTTCGCTTGCATGCTTGCTCGGGGCGGTGCCCTTGGTCAGAATCTGCGGACCCATAATTATCGGAACGTGCTCGGAACCTTAATGTACATCACAGCGCCTCGACTGCTACTGCTCGCAGCTACTTTGTTTGTCCATGCGGTGTTTGCCGCGAGCCCCGAGCCGGTGCACGGCCAGCGTGGGATGGTGGCCTCTCGATCGATGTTGGCCTCCGAGGTGGGCGCCCAGGTCATGCGCGACGGAGGCAACGCCATCGATGCCGCCGTAGCCACCGGTTTCGCGCTGGCGGTGACCTACCCCTCGGCCGGCAACCTCGGCGGCGGGGGCTTCATGGTCATCCGGCTGGCGGACGGCACGGTCGTCACCAACGATCATCGGGAGCGTGCGCCCGCGACCGCGCATCGCGATATGTATCTCGACGAGGACGGCAACTTCATCAAGGGTCTGCCGACGGCGGCTCGCATCGCGGCTGGGGTTCCTGGCACTGTAGCCGGGCTTCTGGATGTACTTGAACGTCACGGGACACTGTCCCGCAAGCAGGTTGTTGCGCCGGCCATCGCATTGGCGCGGAAAGGCTTTCCGCTGAGCTATGATCTGGCCAGGCAGTTTGCCAGACGCGCTGAGTTGTTCCGACGTTACCCCGCCAGTGCGGCGGCGTTTCTGCGGCCGGATGGCACGCCGTTTGTAGCAGGGGATTCGTGGCGGCAACCGGACCTTGCGCGAACTCTCGAGCGGATCTCGCGGCATGGTCGTGACGGGTTCTACAAAGGCAAAACGGCCAATCTCATCGTCGCAGAAATGCAGCGGGGAAACGGGCTCATCAGTCATGCTGATCTCGAGTCGTACCGGTCGGTCTGGCGTGAACCGATCCACGGTCGCTACCGTGGCTACGATATATACGGAATGGCGCCGCCGTCTTCCGGGGGCGTATTGATCGTGCAGATGCTGAACATGCTCGAACCCTACGATCTGAAGTCCATGGGCTTTGGCAGCGCGGCGCGAGCCCACCTGCTGATCGAGGCGGAACGCCGTGCGTATGCGGATCGGGCGCGACATCTTGGAGATCCCGACTACTATCCGGTACCTATCGAACGCCTGGTCGACCCGACATACGCGAGTACGCGCTTTGCGGATTTCAATCCTGAGCGGGCGAGCCGCTCGCTGGACGTTGGTGCCGGCGCCTGGCCGGACGAGAGCCCTGACACGACGCATGTCTCGGTCATGGACGCCGCAGGCAACGCTGTCGCTTTCACCACGACGCTGAATCACATGTACGGTTCTAAAATCGTGGTCGATGGGGGAGGGTTCCTGCTCAACAACGAGATGGACGACTTTTCGGTGAAGGAGAACGTGCAGAACACCTATGAGTTGACCGGCGGTGACGCCAATGCCATAGCGCCGGGCAAACGCATGCTGAGTTCGCTGGCGCCGACGATCGTTGTCAAGGACGGGCAGTCGATCCTGGTCACCGGGTCACCGGGCGGTTCGATGATCATCACTACGGTGCTGCAAGTGATCGTGAACATAATCGATCACGGGATGGATGTTTCGGATGCGGTAGGCGCACCGCGGTTTCACCATCAGTGGAAACCAGATCGGATCGTCTATGAACCGGACGCATTCTCGCCGGATACTCGGCGTGTGCTCGAACGGCTCGGTCACGGCGAAATGTTGGCATGGGACCTGCTGCCGTGGTCGGGCTCGATGCGTGCGATAGGTGGTGCCCATTCCGTGATGTGGCGCGACGGCGAGTTGCTTGGCATGAGCGATCCGCGGAAGGATGGCGGAGCTGCGGGGCTATGAGGATGGATCACTCGTGCTGGCCGAGCAGCTGGAAACCGGTGGCTTCCTGATGCCCTTCGCCAGGCTCGACGGTCTTGACATCGCCTATGAAGTTCACGGTGCCGATTGTGGTAGCGACATCGTCTTGCTGCGGGGCCTGGGCACGCAACTGATCGAATGGCCGGAGAGCCTGCTCGAGGGGCTCGTCGCGGGTGGCCTGCGGGTATGGACGCCGGACAACCGCGATGCGGGGTTGTCGACCAAGCTGGACAGCGCGACGGGCAACCCACCCTATCGATTGGAAGACATGGCACGCGATGTGATCGGCCTGCTCGATCATGCGGCCGTGGGCCGAGCGCACGTGCTCGGAATCTCCATGGGCGGTGCGATTGCCCAGCACGTTGCGTTTGGTTTTCCGGAGCGGGTCGCTTCGCTCATTAGCGTGATGTCGGGTAGTGGAAACCCCGACCTGCGGGCCATGGCGCCAGCACAGCGGGAGTTGCTCACCCGGGTCGCCTCGGATGCGGAGCAAGCCATAACGTTCGACACGGAAGAACGGGAGGTCTGGGGCAGTCCGGGCTATCCGATCAGTCATGCGGATCGGCTGGCGGCCGCGCGTCGCGCAGCGCGGCGTTGTTACTGTCCAGAGGGTTCGGCACGACAACTGCAAGCAATGATCGCGGATGGCAGTCGAGTCGAGCGATTGCGCGCATTGCGCGTTCCGACCCTGGTCATTCACGGCGCCGACGACAACCTGGTGCCGCCCGCGGCGGGCGTCGACACTGCGCGCTGCGTGCCCGATGCGCAACTCGAGTTGATCCCCGGCATGGGCCACAACATCCCACCTGCGCTCGGATCTTTGCTTGCCCACCACGTCACGGCGTTCGTTGATTCGTTAGCTGGCTAACGCCTGGTCGCCCCGGGGGCTATGGGGAGCAACTTTTCGAATTCAAGGGCTTTTAATGTCTCCGTCAAGCCCTATGTATGTAGTTGTGGCGAGGTGGATGCCTTGAGTAATTAGTAATTGAGAGTGTGGAGACAGGACCATGAGCATTGTACGATTTAACCCGGCACGTGAACTCGACGACTTCTTCGGGCGGTTTGGTGATGTGAATCGCAGCGTTTGGGGCGAGAACATCGCGGCTAGCGATTGGACGCCCGCCGTCGACATCCGCGAAACGGACGCCGACTTTCAGATCGATATCGAGCTGCCCGCAGTGGCGGCTGACGACGTGACCGTGACCGTCAAAGACGGAGTGCTGGCGGTTACCGGCGAGCGGAAATACGAGAAGGAAACCGAAGGCAAGGTGCACCGCGTCGAGCGTCGCTACGGCCGGTTTACGCGCAGCTTCCGGCTACCGGAGAACGTAGACGAAGGCAAGGTGGACGCGCGCTCCAAGGACGGTGTCCTGTACCTGCGGGTGCCGAAACGCGAAGAAGTGAAGCCGCGTTCCATCGAGGTCAAGGTCAAGTAAAGAGTGAAGTAAGGCGTGACGTAAAGCGCGTTTGCTGCAAGCGGGCTGCATCCTGGGATGCAGTCCCCTGCGTCCTTTCGGCTGCAGTCCGCTGCGGGCTGCCTCGTGTACACTTTCGTACGTGAGCCTAAAACACTCCGTTCATCAGGTGATTTTCGAAGCCGACACCCCGGCGGGTCGGCTGTTCGACATCGCGCTGATCGTCTTCATTCTGCTCAGCGTTGCGGCGGTGCTGCTCGACAGCATCGAATCAGTACACATCGTCTACGGCGATCTGTTGTATCGCATCGAGTGGATGTTCACCGTGGTGTTCACGGTGGAGTACCTGTTGCGGTTGTGGTGTATTCAGAACAGCGTTCTCTACGCGCGCAGCTTTTTCGGCATTGTAGATCTGTTGGGTATATTGCCAACCTACCTGAGCTTAGTGCTGACCGGCGCCCAGTACATGCTGGTTATTCGGGTCTTGAGAGTGCTGCGGGTGTTCCGAATCCTGCGTCTGGTGCGTTACGTCGACGAAGCCAGCGTGCTGACCGAGGCGCTGAAAGCCAGCCGACGCAAGATCACGGTGTTCCTGTTTACCGTGCTGACCATGGTGGTCGTGTTCGGGTCGCTGATGTATCTGGTAGAAGGGCCGGCCAACGGGTTCACCAGCATTCCGAAGAGCATCTACTGGGCGGTGGTCACCTTGACGACCGTGGGTTACGGCGACATCTCGCCAGTAACGCCGCTCGGCCGGTTCGTAGCCAGCATCGTCATGATCATGGGCTACGCCATCATCGCGGTGCCCACCGGAATCGTGACGTTGGAGCTCAGTGAAGCGGCCCGGCGCAGCGCCAACACGCGTAGCTGCAATCAGTGCTCGGCGGAAGGCCATCAACGCGAAGCGACCTATTGCTGGCGCTGTGGAGCGCATCTGTTCCGCCCGGGAACGCCCGCCGACTGACCGTCGCGCGGCCCTGGCCGCGTCGCAGAGCGTTTATCCTCGCGCCCGTTTCGGGCAGAATGTGCGCCCTTTTTCCCCGTCGTGACTCTACGTATACGAGAGGCATAGGAGAGCTATTCTAGACGGGCATTTATCGTATTCTAAATATTCTCTTTTTTCATGAATGGGATGGTCGCAAACTACCCCAAACGAACTGGTCGCTAAGGAGATAGCCGGGAATGAGTCAAGACAGCTTCAATTGCCGCAGCACGCTGGACGTCGACGGCACCGAGTACGATTACTTCAGCCTGCCAACGGCCGAAGCGGCGGGGCTCGGCGCCATCTCCCGTTTACCGATGTCGCTGAAGATTCTGATGGAGAATCTGCTGCGCTTCGAAGATGGCAATTCCGTGAAAGTGGCGGACATCGAGGCGCTCGCCGGTTGGGCTGAAGCCGCGCCCGCCGCCGAGGAGATCGCCTTTCGACCTGCGCGCGTGCTGATGCAGGACTTCACTGGGGTCCCGGGAGTCGCGGATTTGGCCGCAATGCGCAGCGCGGTGGTCGCCGCGGGCCACGATCCCAGCATCATCAATCCGCTGTCTCCGGTGGATCTGGTGATCGATCACTCGGTGATGGTGGATGAGTTCGGTTCGGCGGATGCGTTCGATGCGAACGTCGCCATCGAAATGGAACGCAACCGGGAACGATATCGGTTTTTGCGCTGGGGACAGACAGCCTTCGACAACTTTCGCGTGGTACCGCCAGGTACCGGCATCTGTCACCAGGTCAATCTGGAATATCTTGCCAAGGTCGTGTGGACGCGCGAGCAGGACGGCCGAACGATTGCCTACCCGGATACGTTGGTTGGAACGGACAGCCATACCACCATGATCAATGGCCTGGGCGTGCTGGGCTGGGGCGTGGGCGGAATCGAAGCCGAGGCGGCGATGCTGGGGCAGCCGATCTCCATGCTGATCCCCGATGTCATCGGGTTCCGACTCGCCGGCTCGCTGAGCGAGGGCATCACCGCCACGGACCTGGTGCTCCGGGTGGTGGAAATGCTGCGGGCGCACGGCGTGGTCGGCAAGTTCGTGGAATTCTTCGGCGACGGTCTGGACCACCTGCCGCTTGCCGACCGGGCGACCATCGCCAACATGGCGCCGGAGTACGGGGCCACCTGCGGGTTATTCCCAATCGATCAGGAGACGATCAACTACCTGAAATTGAGCGACCGTCCGGCGGCAACGGTCGCGTTGGTTGAGGCCTACGCCCGCGCTCAGGGCATGTGGCGCACGCCCGGCGATGCGGACCCGGCGTATACCGACGTGCTGGAGCTCGACATCAGCACGGTGGTACCGAGTCTTGCCGGGCCGAAGCGACCCCAGGATCGGGTTGCCATGACCGACATGAAGACGGCCTTCGACGATGCGCTGGACCTGCAGGGACGAGCCGACAGCAAAGAGGCACGGGTTGCAGTGCCTGGCGAGGAGTACGATCTGGGGCATGGTGATGTGGTAATTGCGGCGATCACCTCCTGCACGAATACGTCCAATCCGGCGGTCATGCTGGGCGCCGGGCTGGTGGCGAAAAAGGCGCTGGAACTGGGCATTGCGGTCAAACCGTGGGTCAAGACTTCGCTTGCACCGGGTTCGAAAGTGGTCACGGAGTATCTGGAGAAGACCGGGCTTCAGGAGTCGCTCGACACGCTTGGATTCAACCTTGTCGGCTACGGCTGCACGACCTGCATCGGCAATTCCGGGCCGCTGCCGGAACCTGTTTCCGCCGCGATCGCGGCAGGCGATCTGGTCGTTGCGTCGGTGCTTTCAGGCAACCGGAACTTTGAAGGCCGGGTGCATCAGGAAGTTCGGACCAACTGGCTCGCGTCGCCGCCGCTGGTGGTGGCGTACGCGCTTGCCGGTACCATGCGGATCAATCTGGCCGTCGACCCGATTGCCCAGGATGCGGATGGCAACGATGTTTTTCTGAAGGACGTCTGGCCCAGCAACCAGGAAATTGCCGATGCGGTGGCGCAGGTGTCCGCGGACATGTTCGATCGCGAGTACGGCGACGTGTTTACCGGCCCCGAGGCCTGGCGTTCGATCGAGGTGGACGATGCGGCCACCTATGGCTGGGAGAACTCCACCTACATCAAGCAGCCGCCCTTCTTCAGCGTTGGCGAGGACCTCGACCAGGGCGTCGACGTCTCTGGTGCCCGGGTGCTCGCGTTGCTGGGCGATTCGGTCACTACTGACCACATTTCGCCGGCGGGAGCGATTCAGGCGCAAAGCCCGGCCGGTGAATATCTCCAGCAGCATGGCGTGGACGTACCCGACTTCAACTCCTACGGCTCGCGCCGCGGCAATCACGAGGTGATGATGCGTGGCACGTTCGCCAACACTCGCATTCGCAACGAAATGGTCCCCGGGGTGGAAGGCGGATATACCCGCCACGTGCCGAGCGGGGATCAGCTGAGCATTTACGACGCGGCGATGCGCTACCAGGGCGAGGGAACGCCGCTCGTGGTTTTTGGCGGCAAGGAATACGGGACGGGATCGAGCCGGGATTGGGCGGCGAAGGGCACGCGCCTGCTGGGAGTGCAGGCGGTGATTGTCGAGAGCTTCGAACGCATTCATCGCTCGAATCTGATTGGCATGGGTGTGCTGCCGTTGCAGTTCGAGGATGGCGTGAACCGGAAAACGTTGGCGCTCACCGGCGACGAGATCATCGACATCAGCCTGCCGGACGGAGTTTCCGAGGTGACCCCGCGGCAAGCGTTGACGGTCACGATCAGCCGCACTGACGGCAGCAAGACGAGCTTCACCGCGGTGAGCCGCCTGGACACCGAAAACGAGATTGCTTACTTCAAGAGTGGCGGCATTCTGCAGTACGTGCTCAACAATCTGGTCGGCGACGCGGCCTGATTCGCTCGGGTTTTAGCTGATGTCGTCGAAGATCGCGGCGCCGCGGGCAGTGGTGTTCGACATGGATGGGTTGCTGCTCGACAGTGAGCGGATCTGCATGGAGATCTTCGCCGAGGTTTGCGCCTTGAACGGATTCGAGTTCGATCGGATCGTGTACGGGAGGTGCATTGGCACCAATCGGGAGGGGACGCGGCAGGTGCTGCAGGAAGGCTATGGCGCTGAGTTCCCTTACGAAATTGTCGAAGACCAGTGGATGAGCCGCTACGAAGCGCGGGTGCAGTCGGAGCCGGTGCCAGTAAAAGAGGGCGCCACGGAGGTGCTCGAATGTCTTCGCGAACGGGAGGTTCCGATTGCCCTGGCGACGTCCACCCGGGCGCCGATCGCGCTTCGCAAGCTCGAACTGGCCGGCCTCGCCGGATACTTCGAGATCGCAGTGACGGGAGATCAGGTCAGCCGTGGCAAACCCGATCCCGAGCCGTACGTCGAAGCCCTGCGCCGGCTGGGCCAGGCGGCCGGGGATTGCTGGGCGCTGGAGGATTCTGACAATGGAGTGGTCTCGGCACACGGCGCCGGTATGATGGTCGTCCAGGTTCCCGACCTGATAGAGCCCACCGCCGAGGTACGCGCCCTAGGCCATGTGGTAGTCGATTCGCTGGTCGACGTGCTGGCTCTGCTTGGCGAGCACAAGCGTACGTCCTGAGACTTCACGCACAGTTTTGAACTTCACGAGCCCAATGGAACACTAAGTAATGGATCCCGGTGCTAGAGTTGCCGAAGGATCAGTTGTAGGGCCCCAGCCAGGAATACCGAGGGCCTTTGACCTGCCGAGGAGAAGGAAGTTGATCGACCGGAGCGAATCCAGACTTATCGCTCGGGAACGCCGCAACCGTGGCCGTCGCAGCCCGCCGGATGGCGGGCGTCGTGCGGCCCCGGCCAGGACGCCCCGCCGAACCAAAAGGGGTCAGAGCCCTTTTCCGGATTAAGAAAAGGGCTCTGACCCCTTTAGAGATACAGCCAGCTGAGTATGGCCGTCAGCACGAGCCACATGATGATGCTCAGTGGTACGCCCACTTTGAGGAAATCGGCGAACGTGTAGTTGCCGGCGCTCATGACCAAGAGGTTGGTCTTGTACGCCATGGGCGTCGCGTAGCTGAGGTTCGCACCGAACAGCACCGCCAGCACGAACGGTTCCGCTGGTAACGCCAACCCCTGGGCGATGCCGATGGCGATCGGTGTTCCAATCACTGCGGCCGCATTGTTCGACACCACGTTGGTGAGTATCGCAAGCATCAGCATCAGGCTGCCCAGGATTACAGTTGGTGACCTGCCCGCGGTGAGTGCCAGAAACAGCTCGGTCAGGTAACCGGTCGCTCCGGTATCCACCAATGCGGCACCCAGGGCCAGGCTCGCTGCGACCACAAAGAACACGGAAGGACTGATCGCGCGAATGGCGGCACCGATGCTCATGCAGCGCAGTACCAGCATCAGGCACGCTCCTGCGGTGGCACTGACCGCGATCGGCATGATGCCTAACGCCGCTGTGAGCACCACCAGCGCGATGATCGCGAGTGCGATCGGCGCCTTGCGGGTTCGCGGCAGCACCATGCTCGAATCGAGGACCAGGAATTCCGCGCCGCGTTTGAGCTCGCTGATTTGATCGCGCGGCCCCTGTACCAGCAGAACGTCACCCGGCGTCAGTCTGACATCCTGGATTTCTTCGTCGGCTTTGAGGATTTCTTTGCCGGGGCGGTGCAGAGCCAGGACGGCCAGCTGGAAACGGGCAATGAAGCGGGCATAACGCAGGCTGGTCCGATCGAGGGTGGAACCGGGAACCACGGCGATCTCGACGGCGACCTGGTCGTCGGCCTGCAATGGATGCCGCTCATCGATCACATGCTCGTCGCCGTAGAGAGTGGCGCTCAGGGCTTCTTCGTAGGACTTGAGGTTGGCGGGGGTGTCTCGGACGCGCAACCGATCACCTTCACGCAGAACTACGTCGGGCAGCGGCATGATGAACGCGTCGCCGCGCCGGATGCGGGCAACCTTCATCGCGCCGCTGGTAAGGCCGATCGCCTCGCTCAGGGTACGGCCCAACGCGCGGCTGTCCGCATCGATCTGCAGCCGCCCCTCGAATAGTCGCGGCGACACATCGCGCAGCGGCAGATCCCTGTCGGGCAGCAACCGGGGTGCCACCAGCCACAGGTACGCGATCGCCACGCCGGAGGCAATCACCGCCGGATAGGCGAAGTCGAACATATCAAAGCGTCGCAGACCGAGGTCTGCGGCTACCGCGACCACCAGCAGATTCGTTGAGGTGCCGATGGTGGTGGCCGTTCCTCCGACCAGGGTACTGAACCCCATCGGCATCAGAATTTTGCTCGCCGAGGTGCCCGTGCGCAGACAGACACTGACCAGGATAGGCAGCAGCAGAACGACGATTGGCGTGTTGTTGACGAACGCGCTGAGCACTGCCCCGATCACCAGGGTGGCAAGCAGGGACAGGAACGGCATTCGGCCCCAGGCCCTGGCGAGGGTTCGACCGACGGGCTCCAGTGCCCCGGTGAGCACCAGCCCCTGGCCGACGACCATCAGCGCGCACACGGCAATCAGGGCTTCGTGGCCGAAGCCGTAGAAAAAATCGACCGGGTCCAGACGCAGGCTACCGTGCTCGAAGGGGAACAGCGAAAACCCGACCGTGAGCACTACGATGAGGCCCAGGCTGGTCAGTTCCAGGGGATAGCGCCTTCGCGAGAACAGATACAAAGCGACCACAGTGAGCGCCATCGCCGCGATGGCGTGCCCGTTCGGCGGCGCTGGCAGGTGGCCCGGCATGACACCGAGTATAGGCGTTAGAAGACCAGCGCCACCACTTCGGTGAAGTGCTCTACGAAATGCATGGTCAGCCCCTCGCGGACGTGTTCCGGGACCTCGGCGAAATCGCGCTCGTTTGCGGCGGGCAGGATGATCTCTTTGATGCCCTGGCGTTTCGCCGCGATCAGTTTCTCCTGAATTCCACCAACGGGATAGACCGCGCCGGTGAGCGTCAATTCGCCGGTCATGGCGATGTCTGGGCGCCCCGCCTGACCCCGCGCCAGCGACAGCAATGCCGTTGCCATGGTCACGCCCGCGCTTGGGCCGTCTTTCGGCGTCGCTCCAGCCGGCACGTGCAGGTGGATGAACGCGTCGTCGAGATAGCCGGCCGGAACTTCCAGCGCGGCGGCGTTGGCGGTGACGTAACTGAGCGCGATGTTTGCGGACTCCTGCATGACGGAGCCGAGTTGTCCGGTGATCTTGAATCCCGCACCGCGCTCGTGGATGCGGGTCGCTTCGATTGAAAGCGTCGCTCCGCCCAGCGCCGTCCAGGCGAGCCCGGTGACGACGCCAATGCCTTCTTGACGTTGCTCCGGTCGGTAAATGGGTTGACCGAGATACTGCTCGACATCCCGGGCGCGCACGCGTATCGGTCTGGCTTCGTCACGCAGCAGTTTGACGACCGCTTTGCGGACCACCGCGCCGATGGCTTTGTCCAGTTGCCGTACGCCGGCTTCGCGCGAATATCCGTCGATGATCCGTTTCAATGCGGCTGTGTCGATGCGCAGGTCGCCGCGTTGCTTGAGGCCGGCGTGGGTCAGTTGCCGGGGCAGAAGGTGGCGTCTGGCGATGGCCAGTTTCTCGTCGGCGAGATAACCGGACAGGTGCAGCACGTCCATGCGGTCCAGCAACGGACTTGGAATGGTGTCCAACTGGTTGGCCGTGCAGACGAACAGTACCTTGGACAGGTCGAAATCGACGTCCAGGTAGTGGTCGTGGAAGGCGCTGTTCTGTTCGGGGTCGAGCACCTCGAGCAGTGCGGATGCCGGGTCTCCCTGATGGGAGGAGCCGATCTTGTCGACTTCGTCGAGCATGATCACGGGGTTTGAGACGCCACAGTCTTTGATCGCCTGAATCAGCTTGCCGGGCATGGCCGCGATATAGGTTCGCCGGTGTCCTTTCACTTCCGCTTCGTCGCGCATCCCGCCGACCGAGAACCGGTAGAACTTGCGACCCAGAGCGTCGGCAATGGAGCGGCCGAGCGACGTTTTGCCAACACCGGGGGGACCAACGAACAGCAGGATGGATCCGGCGGCATCCTTCTTCATGATGCCCAGGGCTAGGAACTCGATGATCCGTTCCTTGACGTCGGCCAGACCCTCGTGGTGGCGGTCCAGAACCTCGGCCGCCAGGTCGAGATCCTGACAATCGTCGCTCTGGATACCCCAGGGCAATCCGGTCAGCCAGTCCAGATAGTTGCGCGTGACGCCGTATTCCGGAGATCCCGGTTCGAGAACCGCGAGCTTCTTCATTTCATCATCGACCTTGGCAAGCACCGCCTCGGGTAGCGTGAGGCGGTTCAGGCGTGCTTTGAACTCGTCGATCTCGGCGGTCTTGTCGTCCTTGGATATTCCCAGCTCCTTTTCGATGAACGACAGTTGCTGGCGCAGAAACGCTTCGCGTTGGTGCTCCTTGATCTCGCCTTCCACGTGCTCCCGGATCTCCATCTGGGTGCGGGCGATCTGCAGCTCCTTGTTCAGCAGTTCGAGAACTTTTTCGAGCCGGGGCAGCAGCGGCAAGGTTTCCAGAACGTCCTGAAGTTCGGCCTTGGAAGCCGAGGTCAGGCCGGCGGCGAAGTCGGCCAGCACCGCAGGTTCGTTCGGACTGAACCGCGCAAGAAAGACCTTCAACTCCTCGCCATACAACGGGTTCAGCGGGATCAGTTCCTTGATGGTGTTGATGATGGCGACTGCGTAGGCCTTCACCTCCTGGGGCTGAATGGCGGTCGAGCCGGGTCTGGAATGCTCGGGGAAGTACTCGGCGGCGACCACGAGGGGCAGTTCCCGTCTGACCCAGCGCCGGACGCGAAATCGCTGCAGCCCTTCCAGAATGACCTGCAGATGTTCGTCGTTGCGTTGCACGCGATGGATGCGGCACACGGTGCCCATGGTGTACAGCTCGTCGGGTGAGGGCGACTCGCTGAGCGCGGTGCGGCTGGCGATCAGACCGACCACCTCCTGGCCGCGATCCTGGATGGATTTCAAGGTAGGCAGCCAGACCTCGGCGTTCATCAGCAGAGGAACCGCCTGGCCCGGAAAGAAAGGCCGATTTTCCTGCGGGATCACGTGAATGATGTCCGGCAGTACGTCGCCGGGAAGAATGATCTGATGACCCGATTCCTGCGTCGGGGTGTCCTGTGACTGGTCAATGTCCATGGCTTACCGCATTTCGGACCGAAAGGATCTTGTCAGAGATATGGGGGCTGAGTGTGATGATCGCAAGCCCCGATCGCTCGGCTTGCCATCATTGATGCGCTGTGGCTGAATCGCCAGCGTCCAGATCCTTGAAGGTTCCCTCCCTGAGCCGCGCACATCGCAGTCCGGCACTGATCTTTGCAGCGCACCTGGTGCTGTTGGTTGCCGCGGTTCCCGGACTCAGCCGTCTGGAGACATCCGCCGACACCCGGGTGTTTTTCGGCGACAACGCCTACCACCAGGATCTCAAGACCTTCGAGAAACGATTCAACCAGAGCAACAGCATTCTGCTGCTGTTGCGCTGGCCCGGTCACGATATTATGAGTTCGCCCGCCTTCGCCGGCACGTTGCGCGAGGTTACCGACGAGGCGTGGACATTGCCCTACGTGCTTCGCGTCGATTCGCTGGCGAATTACCCCCACGCCAGTTCAACCGACGACACGTTCTCGCTGGAACCGTTGCTGGACGTGTTGTGTCCTGACCAGTGCCTTTCGGAACGCGCGGACCTGCTGGACGACCCCGTGCTGGTTCAGCGGCTGGTGTCTGCAGACGGCACCACCCTCGGCGTCCATCTGGTGTTCGATCTACCCTTTGCCTCGCCCACTGCGGTACAGGAGATCACGGGCTCGGTGCGGCAACTGGCACGTCGGCTGGAGGTCGAGCACGCCGGGCTGCAGGCCTGGTACGTAGGTGCCGTGACCATGATGGCGGCGTTCAATGAAGCGGCTGAGCGTGACACGGGAACGCTGGTGCCGCTGGTGTTGGGCGTAATGCTGCTGATGCTGATCATTACGCTTGGGCAAGCACGGTTGGCATTGTTGCTGGTAGGCGCGGGACTGTACGCCAGCCTGTGCTGCATGGGTCTGGCGGGTTGGCTGGGGGTTCAATTGAACGCCGCAACCTCCATCGTCCCGGTCGTGATCATCACGCTGGTGGTTGCCAGCGGCCTGCATCTGATGTCGAGCTTTGTTCGCCAGTTCCAGGAACGCAACGCAGGTGCTCGTGACGCTGTGGCGATGGCGTTGGAGCTGAATACCCGCCCGATTCTGCTCACATCCGGAACCACGATGATCGGCTTTCTGTCGATGAACTTCGCAGATTCGCCACCGTTGCAGGAACTCGGCAATCTGGTGGCCGTAGGACTGCTGGTCGGTACCTCCGTGCTACTGCTGCCGATGCCGTTGATCCTGGGTCGATTCCGACGCCTGCGCGTGCTCAACATCACGGGCTGGATCGATTCGCTGTTACGCGTCGTGGTGGCAGACCGGCCTGCGTTGCGCTGGGGGGCGGTGCTGCTGGTCATCGTATCGCTGTTGGGGTTGCAGCGAATCGAGATCAACGACGATTTCGTTCGCTACTTCGACGAGAGCTTCGAGTTCCGGCGCGCCGCGGAATTCTCTCAGCAGTACATGTCCGGACCGAACGGGCTGGATCTGAGTGTCGCGGCGGCCGAACCGGGTGGAATTTACGAACCCGACTATCTGGTGCTGGTTCGCGATCTGGGAATCTGGTTGCGGCAGGAGCCGCTGGTCGCCAACGTGGTTTCGCTGGCGGACATCGTCTGGAAAATCGCGGACCAGTTCGATGCGGGCAATGTCGAGACGCTCCGCCGGGACGAAATTGCCCAGTACGTGCTGACCTACGAGCTGTCATTGACCGCCGGTCAGGAGTTGGAGGATTTCCTGGACAAGTCACGCGCGACCACGAGGGTTTCAATTCTTCTTTCCGGCGGTGACTCCAAGTCGGTGATTGCGCTGGAACAGAGGATTTACGCCTGGTTCGAAGCACATGCGCCGCCTGAGTTTGCCCTCACGGTCACCGGAATCAATGTTCCCGTGGCGCACATGTCCCTGCTGAATATCCGCTCGATGCTGGTGGGTATTCTGGTCTCGTTGGTACTGATTGCGGCGATTGTCGGCGGCTACTTCCGAAGTTTTCGCGTTCTGTTGATCACGGCCCCGGCGATTTTTCTGCCGATTGCCATGGGCTTCGGGTTGTGGGGCTGGTTCGTTGTGAATATCGGCCTCGCGGCGTCGGTGATTGCTGCGGTCACGATCGGAATCGTCGTGGACGATGCGATACACATCATCTATCGCTACCAGCACAACCGGAGAACGTTGGGGGTCGCACCGCGCGAGGCGGCCCAGGTGACCGTGCTGACGGTCGGCAACGCGGTACTGATAACCTCGCTTGCGTTAGCGCTCGGGTTTTCGTTTCTGGCGCTGTCCGGGTTCGAGATCAATCGCTCGCTGGGACTGTGCACCATGCTCATCGTCCTGTGCGGGCTGATCGTCGACCTGGTGTTGCTGCCGCCGGTCATGACGTGGCTCGACCGGGACGCCGTTGGCGGGTCGTGATCGCTGGGACCGTCGGGACCTTTGGGACCGTGTTGCAATCGACTTGCAGCTGTCTATGATGGGCGCGCATGAATGATCCACACACGCGACAGGTCCCGGAAGTGACCCACATGGTGACTATTACGCCCTATGCGCCCTTCTCCGTACCCGGGGAGGGCAGAGCCGCCTGACGCGTACGTAACGCTCGAGTGAAGGCGGCTCCCTTAGAGCGTCTTCCACTGCAAACCCCGGAAGGCGCGCCTGACGGGGTTTTTTGCTTTAGGAGTTAGCAGACATGGCGGATTTCGAGCACAGCGGGGAGCCGGCCGAGGGCGCCGCAGCGGAGGACCAACTGTACCGGGTTCGGCACAGCCTCTCGCACGTCCTGGCGCAGGCAGTACTCGAGATGCGGCCTGGTTCGACGCTGGGTTTCGGGCCGCCCATCAAGGACGGGTTCTACTACGACTTCATTCTCAGCGAACCGTTGACCGAGGACGACTTCCCCGAACTCGAGCGGCGCATGAAGAAGATCCTGAAGAAAGGACAGCGCTTCTATCGAGAAGACCTGTCGGCCGCCGACGCCTTTGCACGGATAGACGAGATGGGTGAGCCGTACAAAGCCGAGTACGCGCGCGAACTGGTCCAGAAGAACAATCTGAAGGAGCTCAGCTTCTATCGCAACGGACCGTTTCTGGACATGTGCGAGGGTCCCCACGTCGACACCACCAAGGAGATCGCGCGGGGCGCCTTCAAGCTGCGTAACGTCGCGGGCGCCTACTGGCGGGGCGACTCCGACAACGTGATGATGACCCGCATCTACGCCTTTGCGTTCGAAACCCGGGAGGCACTCGAGGCGCACGTCGCTGCCTATGAACTGGCTCTGGAGCGGGATCACAAGAAGCTTGGTCGAGAGCTGGGCATCTATCGCATCGACAACGAAATTGGCCGCGGGCTGCCGCTGTGGCTGCCCAATGGCACGGTCCTGCGCGATGAGCTCGAGGCGCTCGCCAAGGAGATGGAATTCAAGGCGGGCTATCAACGGGTAGCGACGCCACACCTGGCCAAGGTCGACTTGTATTGGCGTTCAGGGCATTTGCCGTACTACGCGGAGCACATGTACCCGGTCATGGAGGTCAAGGATCGGTCCGAGGGCGCAGGCGACGAAACCAAGGAATCCTACGTGCTGCGGCCGATGAACTGTCCGCACCACCACAAGATCTTTGCGGCCGAACCGCGCAGCTACCGGGACCTGCCGTTGCGCCTGGCGGAGTATGGCCAAGTCTACCGCTGGGAGGACTCCGGAGCGGTCAGTGGTCTGGTTCGAGTGCGCGGAATGTGCATGAACGACGCCCACATCTATTGCACGGCTGAGCAGGTCAAGCAGGAGCTCAAAGCGGTCATGTCCATGTACGAGGAGGCGTATCGCATACTTGGACTGGATTCCTACTTCGTTCGCCTGTCGCGCTGGGATCCGGAAGATCCCAAAGGCAAGGAGAAGTACGTGGACAATCCCGATGCCTGGCGCCATTCCGAGCAGGTTCTGGAAGAGGTGCTGCGGGAGCTGGGGGTCAATTACGTGGACGCGCCGGGAGAAGCGGCGTTCTACGGACCCAAACTGGACATACAGTTCATGACGGTGACGGGTCGCGACGAGTCCGTCAGTACCGTCCAGCTGGACTTCGCACAACCGGGCAATCTCGGCCTGACGTACGTCGGTCCGGATGGCGCGGAGCACACGCCATTCTGCATTCACCGGGCGCCGTTCAGCACGCATGAACGGATGGTGGCTTTCCTTATCGAACACTTTGGCGGCGCGTTTCCCACCTGGTTGGCGCCCATTCAGGTTCAGCTCCTGACGGTTTCCGACCAGTACGATGACTACGCGAAGGAGATCGTAGCTTTGCTGCGGGGCGACATGGTGCGCGCGGAGCTTGCATCAACGGGAGAGACGGTTCCCAAGAAAATCCGTGAAGGCACGACCCGCAAGATCCCCAACCTGCTGATTGTCGGGGAACGCGAACAGGCGAACCGGACAGTCACGCTGCGTCGGTACGGGCATCGGGAACAACACACCATGCCGCTCACCGATTTTCAGGAGGCGCTCGCGCGTACCATCAAGGCGCGCGCCGGCGAGTTCCTGCTGGAGAAGGCGACTTCCTAGCGCGTCAGAGGCGCGTCAGGGAATCTTGGCGGCGTCCACGGTGGCGTCGCCGGCTGAATCGACAAACGCGATCTGGTGCGTAATGCCGATGTAGTCGAGCAGAATATTGGCGCTCTCGCGAATCATCGCGTCTTCGGGATACGGTTCCGTGTCGTCGTCGCTGGCCGCTTGCTCGTCGAGCTCGTCCAGTTCGTCGAGCGACTCGAACTTGGGTTCTCCTTTCGCGATGCGCAGCTGATTCTCGAGGCTCAAGCGCCACTGATCGTCGTCGGCCTTTTCCGCGATGCGCTTCTGTTCGTTGAGCGAGACGTGGGTGCGGCTGCGATTCTCAACACTCTTGCGCGACAGCGCTTGCATGTACAGGAAATCGGGATCATTCGACACCCGGGAATCGTGCTTCGCCTGCAGCATATCGAGAGCGGGTTCGATGTCTCCTGAACGCGGGTAGACCGCCGGGTTGATCACATCCCAGGGCAAGGCACCGTCGAGCGAGCTTTCGCCGATCCGGTCGGTGTCGAAGATCTCTGGAAATTCGATGTCCGGCAGGATGCCCTGGTGCTGGGTGCTCTGTCCGGAAACACGGTAGAACTTTGCCTGGGTAATCTTGAGCTGACCCCGGTTGAGCGGGATCAGCGTCTGGACGGTGCCCTTGCCGAAGGTCTGGCTGCCGACGATCAGGCCACGTTGATAGTCCTGGATCGCGCCCGCGAAAATCTCTGAAGCCGAGGCGGACAGTCGATTCACCAGCACTGCGAGGGGCCCGTCCCAGGATACCTCGTCATCGACATCGGAATAGATGTTGGCGGGTCGACGCGCCGTCTTGACCTGGACCGTTGGCCCGGACTTGATGAACAAGCCGGTCAGCGAATCCGCTTCCTGCAGCGAACCCCCACCGTTGTTGCGCAGATCGATGATCAGCGCCTGCACGTCATCGGCCTTGAGCTCGTCAATCAGGCGCCGCACGTCGCGGGTGGTGCTCTTGTAGTTGGGATCGCCGCGCTGAATCGCCCGGAAGTCGGCGTAGAAGGTCGGGATCTCGATGATCCCGATACGCTGCTCCATGCCGTTGCGATTGATCGTCAGCAGACGCTTATGGGCGGATTGTTCCTCCAGCTGAACCGTATTGCGGGTGATGCTGATCACGCGTTCCTCGCTGGATTCGGAACCGGTTGGGATGATCTGCAGCAGCACCACGGAATTCTTGGGTCCGCGGATCAATTCCACCACGTCATCCAACCGCCAGCCCACGACATCGATGAATTTTCCGTTCTCACCCTGGGCAACGCCAATGATTCGATCGGCCGGTTTGATCAGGCCGCTCTTGTCGGCGGGACCGGCTGGTACCAGGCGAACCACTTCGGTGTATTCGTCTTCGGTTTTCAGCACCGCACCTATCCCCTCGAGGGACAGTGACATGTTGATGTTGAAATTTTCCGACGTGCGGGGCGAGAAGTATTGGGTGTGCGGGTCGTAGGTGCTGGCATACGAATTGACGTAGAGCTGGAACGCGTCTTCGCTGTTGGTCTGTCCGGCCTGCTTCAGCCGGTTGGAGTAGCGTTTGGTCAGCAGTTCCTGGATCTCGTCGAGTTCCTTGCCGTTGAGCTTCATACTCAGCACGGATGCCTTGAGACGCTTCCTCCACAGGTCATCCATTTCGGCTTGCGTTGCGGGCCAGGGCGAATCCTCGCGATCCACGCGCAACTGTTCGTCCTGCGTGAAGTCGACCTTGTCCAGACCATAGTCCAACTGGGCCAGAAGGTATTCGAGCCGCTGGGTCATGCGCGTCTGATACAGATTGAACATCTCGAAAGCGGGGGTCAGATCACCGCGCTTCAATGCATCGTCGAGTACGTAGCGATACTTTTCCAGCTCCCGTACGTCAGCGGCCAGGAAGTACGCACGCGCGCTATCCAGCGAGGCCAGGTACTTCTCGAACACCTCGCTCGACGTCGTGTCGTCCAATGGCTTCTTGAGGTAATGGTTGTGCCTCAGCTGCTCGACGATGGTCAGGCTGGTGCGAGGGTGTACCTCGAGCGGTTCCAGGGTCGATGCGGCGACCGAGTTGTAGCCGACGTGGGGCCCGCCTGGAGTTCGACCGGGAGGCTGGCGTGTGGCTCTGCCTGAGTGAAGCTGCTGGCGCCCAGTAGAGAGGTAACCGCGAGGATCGCCCAGCGGTTGGCGGTTGTCCTGGCTGTCCCGGTGGTTCGCGCCAGCGGTGGCTTGCCTACTTCTGATTTCATAGATTGGTACTTCACTACGTGCACTATACGCACTCGGTCGCTGTTTCGCGTCACGTCTGCTTTGGCGGCGCGTCTGGTGTATTCTGACGCGCGCATTGCGTCCCGGTTCCCCGAGGCCGCAAAATTGTCCCAAGCCCCCAGTTTTCGTACGGGCCACGTCGCGTATCTGTTCGCGTGTGGCGATTCGCCGAGACTATCGGATGCCCCGGGAAGTCAGTATTAAGAAGATGTAACCCGCACGGAGTAAACATATGAAGAATCGAATGCGGCCGCAAGGGGTACGTGGAGTTCTGGCCGGGCTGAGGGGCTGCGGTGGCCTGGTCCTAGCGGTTCTGCTGGCGGGGTGTGGTCTGCCGGCAAGCCCGCCCGCCACGAGCGACGAACCCCAGCCGGCGGTCACGCTCGACGATGATGCGAAACGCGCCAGCTACGGGGTTGGCTTCAACGTGGCCGGCAACGTCAGGACGCAGTTCGGGTCGTTCCTGGACCATGCAGCGTTCCTGGATGGGATTCGCGATGGCGTCGCCGGGAATACCAGACGGGTGACGGATGCTGAGATGTCCGCCGCGTTGAGCGCGATGCAGAGCGCAAGAGACGAAGCCGCCTCGGGGGTCGACGATGCCAATCTGGAGGCCGGTAAAGTGTTTCTCGAGCAGAATGCCCAGCGGGATGGCGTGGTCTCACTTGCCTCGGGATTACAGTACGAAGTGTTGGTCGAAGGGACAGGCCCGATACCGATCGCCACGGACACCGTGACTACCCACTACCATGGCACCCTGCCTGACGGCACGGTGTTCGACAGTTCTGTCGAGCGCGGGCAACCCTCCTCGTTTCCGGTCAGCGGAGTCATTCGGGGTTGGGTGGAAGCACTGCAGTTGATGCCGGTGGGATCCAAATGGCGTTTGTACGTGCCTTCGGAGCTCGCCTACGGCGGTCGCGGTGCGGGGGCCAGTATCGGCCCTAACCAGGTGCTGATCTTCGAGGTGGAGCTGCTGGAGATCGGCGGCGCCTGATCAGCTCACCTGAATGCCCAGGGTCTGCAGCAACGTCAGGCCCTGTTCCAGTTCCACCTGGACATCGGTCAGATCGACCTGTCGTGCATCGAGATTGTTGAATCGGCAGCCGCGGAGATCGGCGCCGCGCAGCACCAGGCCTTTGCCCTCGATGTTGTCCAGGGTGGAGCCGGACAGATTGGCCCGTTCCAGAACCGCATTGTGCCAGACGCTGTGGACCAGCCGGTTGTCTGTGAGCCGACAGCCCGTCAGATCCGTAGCGCTGAAGTCCGCGTAGGAGAGATTGCAGCCGTCGAACGTAGCGTGTTTGACATCGGAACGCTGCCCGACGGCTACGGTGAGGCTGAAATCCGCTTCCTTGAACTCGGTGCCCTGGGCTTGACACTGCTTCAGTTCGAGCCCGTAAGCGCGGGTTCGGGTGAACACTGCTGTGGTCAGGTCGCAGCGGTCGAACATGGTTTCCCGCAGATCCGCGAACGAGAAGTCGCAGTTTGAGGCCGCGTCGCCGGTGAAGAACGTGCAGCGCTCGAACCGGCAATCACTGAGATCACCCGCGCGAAAGCGGCACCCTTCGAACTCGACCTGCTCGAATTGCGAACCGGCCAGCACCCATTGGGAGAAGTCGATGCCAATGCACCGGCCGTTGCGGGCGTGCACCCGCATTTCAGCGGCGTCCATGTCGTGGCCCGGTTGCAGGGTGAAGTCTTCGATAACGCCCCCGCCGGCTCGCTTGAAGAACTGCTCTAGGGTCAGGGTTACCGGGGTTGTGCTCATCAAAGGCTCCGGTGGGTAGAATACCGCTTCTCGTGGTCGTGTGAGCGGTGTGCAGCGATGAGTAGGGCACGCTGAATATGCAGGTTCTTTGTGAGACAGGACACTCGTGAAATGGTGGCGTAATCGGCTGATCCGCAGAACGCTGTTGGGGTCGGCGGTTGCAGGGGCCGCCATTCTGTGGGCGATGCGGGAACTCGACCTCGACCCCCAGATGCTACTCGGTTATCTCTGGGGCAGCGTGCTTCTGGTCCTGGCGGTCGCCGTTCCGGCCTCCCTGGTGGTGCTGATCATCAAGCGGTTCCGGCGCTGAGCCGGAATACCGCGCGCCGCTGATGCGCACGATGACGTGGGGGCACGCCGGCAGCGGACATCAGAGGGGTTCGAAGAACCGATTCATCCGCGGGGCGTAGTAGTTGTCGTAGTTCAGCGAAAACGCGATGGCCTTGGCGCGGCCCAGAATTCGCTCCCGCGCCACCCAACCTATGACACGGTAGTCGCCGCTGTCATCGCGATTGTCGCCCAGCATGAGGAAGTGATTGTCAGGCACCGTCACCGGCGCAAAGCTCTGGTACGGCTGGGCCGGGAAACCCCGTTTGAACATCACGATGTAGCTGACGCCACCGTGTGATTCCCGGACGAATTGGTATCCGCGCTTGTTCGGCAGCTCGATCCGCGAGATCTCGTCGGCGGCCAGCTCTGTGTAGGTTGCGCGCTCACCATTCACGATCAGCTGGTTGTTGCGCATTTCCACGATATCGCCGGGTAGTCCTATGACTCGTTTGACGAACAAGCGCTCGTTCACCGGCGATGGGAACGTAACCACGTCGCCGCGTTCGGGATCGGCCCAGCGGGCAATCCGGCGAAGCGTGAACGGAATGCGCAGATCGTAAGCCAGCTTGTCGACCACGATCCTGTCGCCTACCAGGATCGAAGGCTTCATGCTTCCTGAAGGAACCTGGTTCCAATCGGCTATTGCGGAACGAAACACCAGCATGATTGCGATGAACAGCAGGAACGTGCGCCATTCGCGCCATAGGCTTTTCTGCTTGTCGAACCAGCGACGTTGTGGGCTGGGGGTCTGCACGCGGGCATGGTGCATGTCCGTCTCAGCATGTGCAAGTGAGCGGGTTTGGTTAATTCCGGCCCACTATCAGCCGCAGTAGCTGTTTGATTCGTGGCGGTTTGCCGGTCATGAGAATGCCCGTTTCGAAGATGCGCGCGGCGGCGCGCAGCGCCAGGTAGATCGAGACCAGCATCAGCAGGGTGGTTGCCAGGTACGTTGCGAGCCCCGGTGGGAATGCGGCGCGGTTCATCATGACGAACGGCGTGAGCGGCGGGATCCAGGTCGTTATCTGAGCGAGCAGGCCCGAAGGGTCGCGGCCGATCGGAATGACCACCAGCAATGGAATGAACAGGCACAGCTGCACCGGGATCATCAGGTTCTGCGCTTCCTTCAGGTTATTCGCCAGGGATCCGAGGCTGCACAGAATAGCGGCATACAGCAGATAGCCCAGTATGAAGTACAGCAGGAAGGAGCCCAGGTAGACCGGGTTCGTCACCAGAGCAACGAGGTCCACGGTCATTCCCGCGGGGGTCGGCAGGATACTTGCGGCGGCGATCACCATGAGCAACCAGGTGGTGACGATGGTCAGCCCGGTCGCCGCGATCCCCAGGATCTTGCCGGCCATCAGTTCGAGCGCGGAGACCGAAGACAGTAGCACCTCTACAAGTTTGTTGGACTTTTCCTCGACCGTGTTGGTCAGCAACATCTGGGTTACCGAAAAGATTGAGATCCAGAGCATGTAGACGAACGCCACGGGCGCCCACTGGGATAGCGTATCGGCGATCTGTGCCTCGGCGGTACCGGTGTCGGTCAGCCGAAGCGCTTGAAACTTGATGGGCGCTTCGATCCAACGGGCCAACTCCGGAGCAATGTTTTCTTCGCGAATCCGGCGGCCGCGAACGAGCTGTGTGGCGTGACGGCCATACCAGCGTTGCAGGTCCAGATTGGTCAGCGTGCGCGTGACGTAGTGGGCACCTTCGGTTGCTGCGACGGGATCGTCGGGAATCACGAAGTAGCCGAGCAGCTTCTCGTCCCCAACGAGTGCATCCAGGCGCGCTCGGTCGGCACCGGGCACGTCGATACGCCGGTAGCGAGCCACGGAAATCCGGTCGTTGACGGCCAGCGCCTGGCTCGAGCCGTCATTCCACCAGAGGGCGAGTTGTTCCGCCGGTGTACCTGCATTGGGGCGTATCGGGACTCTGGCCCGGTATCGGGTGATCTGCTCCGTGGCCTGGTCGATCAGCGCGGT
>PVMK01128639.1_pt1 | contig 25120 bp, 18 predicted proteins | sample 1853481 | NCBI WGS metagenome assembly PVMK01 (sample SAMN08533507, study PRJNA380276) | Marine sediment metagenome, whole genome shotgun sequencing project.
TTATCGTTTTCCGGCGGCGGCACGCGCGCCTCGGCATTCGCCTACGGGACCATCAAGGAGCTTGCGGCGCATCAGGCACTGTCTGGCGGTATCGGTAAGCCGCTGATTGACGATGTGGCGTTTGTTTCCGGCGTTTCCGGCGGCTCGGTTCCCGCGGTGTATTTTGCCCTGCATGGCGCAAATACCATTCCCGCCTTCCGCGATAAATTTTTATACAAGGATCCGCAGAGTTCGTTCGACACGTCGATATCGTTGTTCAGCCTGCTTTCCGTTTTTGGCGGCGGCTTGAACAGCAAGATTGGATTTCAGGAATGGCTGGACAAGAACCTTCTCCACGACGCCACCTTTGGCGATCTCGCGCGGGACAATGCGCCGGTGCTGTGGGTCAATGCCAGCGATATATATAACGACACGGTTTTTACCTTCGACGCCGAGACGTTCGCGGCTCTGTGTAGCGACTTAAAGGGCTTCAAGCTGTCCGAGGCGGTGTCGGCCGCGTCGGCGGTTCCAGGCATCTTTTCTCCGATCGTAATCGAGAACTTCGCCGGCCGATGCGATTACGAGGAACCAGCTTGGATTGGCGGGGTACTAGAATCCCCCGACAGCTTCCTGGTAGTCAGAAATCAAGCGCGGACGTTACGCCGGTATCAGAATCGGCAGGAGAGCCGATATCTGAAGCTTTACGATGGCGGCGTTACGGACAATCTCGGCATTCACGGACTCATTACGCATCGCGAGCGCAACGAATCGCTCATCGCGCCGATGGTGCCGCAGCGGGCTGTCAATCTGAGGAACCTCCTGTTTATCGTCGTCAACGCCGGGACGAAGACGGGAGATAATATCCACAAGAAAATCGAGGGTCCGGATGGAATCGACGCCTATAGCGCCGTAGTGGACACTTTGATGTCCACGGCGACGGCGCGCACCCGGGATGATTTTTTCCAAATCATGAAGGATTGGCGGATTGACATAATAGAATACCGCTGCGGCCTCAGCGAACAACGCGTGCGTGCGCTTATCGGCGATCGCCCGGGGTGGGATTGCCGGGATGTTGAATTCCATATTCTCGACTTGAGCTTCGATCAGGTGAAGGACCCAAGCCTTCGGGCGAAGCTGGAAGCGATTCCGACCGCTTATGTGCTGCCGCGGGACCAGACCGACTTGCTCGTGACGACAGCCGGCGAACTGCTTCGAAGTAATCCTCGGTTCAAAGATTTTCTCGAAAGAGTACGGTGATTTCACCGCGCCCGTGCTCTTGCCTCGGAGTAACGGCAATGCATGAGGCGGCGGCCCGCCGCCGGCCGGCCCAATCGAAACCACGCGCTTGATCCCCAGCCAGTCGGACGTTGGACCGATTTCCACGAAGGTGGCTGGCATCAAGGGAAAATCGGATGAATGACGGAAAATACGGGAAAATGGCCATGCAAACGGGGGCCGATCGCCAAATGCGTCCCATCGGATGGCCGCGGTTGGGAAGCAGTTTCCCTGGCGGTGGGGCGGTGATACGATGCCCTCGAATTTCGATGGCATCCGGGGAATGTCGGCTTCTTGACTTCCGGCGCTCCGAAAGTAGAAAATGCCATGGAGAGGATCAGGATTTGATTTTGCGATGACACGAGAGGCTAAGGAGAGCGAGCCATGAAGAGAGCGATCCGGACGATTTTGGCGGTGTTTCTTATTGTCATCGGTGTTGGTAAATTTAATGAAGTTCGCGCCGATCCCTTGGCGCTATCGAGCTTCAATGATTCTGAATGGCGCGTGGATTTCAGTCCCTACCTCTTTTTGCCCTACGATGTATCCGGCGATTCCACCATTGCGGGACAAACCGCCTCTTTTGATTTGGATACCAGCGATATTCTGGACCTGCTGAGCTTCGCTCTCTCCGGGCGGTTGGAGGCTTGGAAAGGGGATTTCGGGCTTATCCTCGATGGGTATTACGTCAATCTGGATGCGGGTGGAAACGTCGACACGCCTGGCCCACTGCCGCTAAATGTCGGCGTAAACGTGGACATACGGCAATATATCGTGGATGCCTTGGGCAGCTATCGGGCCATCAATCAGCCTTATAACGCTGAAGGTGATATGTGGTCGCTCGATCTCATGACGGGCCTCCGCTACAATTATCTCAGACAGGTGGTTGACCTCGAGGTGAGCGGCCCGGGTCCGGGCGGGGCCACGTCGCTGGGCGGTAGCGTCGATTGGGTCGACCCGATTGTGGGGGCCCGAGCGGTGATGGTGCTGAACGATCGTTGGGCTGCCGGATTGCGAGGGGACATCGGCGGATTTGGGGTCAGCGACGCCGATTTGCAGTGGTCGGTCACGGGCGGCTTCGATTATCGCCCCTGGGAAACGACGTCCATAAAATTTGGCTGGCGGTACTATTCCATCGATATGGCGACGACTCTCAGCGACGGTGCCTTCGCCTATGACGTTACCCAGCACGGACCCTATGTCGCGATGACCTTCCGTTTCCAATAACCCGTACCATCATTGTTACCCGGGGTCCGTGCGAACGACCCCGGAGATATCGCCCCGGTGCCGTACCGCCCGCGGCGGGTTCAAGTGCCCATGGTCGAATTCCGACTGTCTATAGGATTTACTCGAAGGCTCTATCGGCCTGCGTTTGCCTTGGCCGGCAATTCCCGGATGACTTCCAGGTTTGCGGAGATCATACTTGCCTTACCACTGTTGTGGGGACAGAGCTTTTTCCGCAACCATCCGGCGGCCTGATTTTTCGGTTCTCCTGTGTCCGGAAAGGCGGTGTTAGCCAAACGCGAACCGGTCTCTGATAATGCGACCTTTTGCCTCCTTATCCGATGCGCGATCGATGTTCCGGCGGATTGCGGCGTTGCTTGCGATCCTTTGGTTCTGCGCCGGACCCGCGCGAGCGGACTGGATGAATTTGACCGGTGCCGAGACGGCACCCAATATCGCCGAGATCACGGTGCTGGACGACCGTGTGCGCCTGGCGCTCGAGATCTATATCGGCGATCTCGACAGCTTCGCCGAGCTACTGCCCGACGACTGGCTGAAGACGGCAGAGGGCGCGCGGCCGGCGCAGGCCGAACGGCTGCGCCGTTTCGCCCAAGAGACCTTTCAGTTCGTCACCGAGACCGGCGAACATCTACCGGCCCGGATCGAGTTGGTCGAGGCGCGCCTGAGGAAAGATCGCGTCTCGCCCTTTGCCGGCATGACCAACCCCATTACCCGGCAGAAAGTACGGGAGGCGCCGACTGACAAACGCGTCGTTTACGCCGAAATCGTCTATCCTTTCGAGAGCAGGCCGAAGGAACTCACCATCATTCCGCCGCTCGACGAGAAGGGCCGGCCGGTGGTCACCATAGGTTTCATCGCCTACCACAAGGCGGTTCCCGTCATCGACTTTCGTCATTTGGGGGCACCGGCGCGCCTGCGGCTCGACTGGGCGGATCCCTGGTACTCGAAGTTCGACAACCCGAACCTGAAGCGCCATCACAAGTCGGCGCTGATGTCCTTCCTCTATGTCGAACCCCGCGAGGTGCGCCACGAAGTGTTGATCCGCGTCCGCGATTTGCAAGACTGGACCGATCTGGACCTTGAGGGCGGTGCCACGATAACCGCCGATGAACAAGCCCGCGTCAAGGACCGCGCGCGCGCCTTTTTTGCCAAACGCAATCCGTTGAAAGTGGACGGTGTACTGTCGGAGCCTGCCTCTTCGCGGGCCGAGTTCCTCAACATCTCGCCCACTGGACTACAGGTGATCGAGGAAGAGAAACCACTGGAATTATCTACGGCAATCATCGGCCTCATTTTGTCCTACCCTGTCCCACGCCTGCCGCAGCGGGTTTCGGTCGAATGGGAGTTGTTCAACAGCCGGACCGACAAGATCCCGACGACGGCAATCGATCCGGCCGGCTCTCTGCGAAGCTTCGTCACGGCCGATGACCCGATGATCGAGTGGCAGAATTTTCTCCTCCAATATGAGGAGCCGAAAGTTTCACCAGTTGTCCTCGATGACGGCCGCTCGATCGGCGTTCCGGTGCTGTCGCTGGTGCTGTTGATCGTCTGTTTCGGTGCGGGTGTGCTCGCGCTGCGTCCAAGACTGTTGCCACGGCGTGGCTGGGCGGCACTGTCGGTATTGGGCGTCGTGGTGGCGGTGCTATCTATCCGTATCGCCATCGTCGACGTGAAAAATCCCCTTGCCGGTCCCCCGGACGAAAAAACTTCCGCACAAATTGTGATGGGTGTGCTGAACAACGTGAACCACGCTTATGTTGAAAAAGAGCCGGGTGCTTTGCGCCAGGCACTCGGGGTCATCGTCGCCGGGGATCGATTTGGCGATGTCGAGACGGAATTGGGGCGCGCCCTTGCCATTAAGGTCGCGGGCGGCGGACTCGCTCGCGTGAACGCGATCGAGAACCTCGTCGTCAATGATATATCCGAGCTGGATGGCGCCTCTGGGTTTCGCACGCTGGCGGAATGGACCGCCAAGGCAAGCGCGGGACATTGGGGTCATATCCACCGGCGCACAATCCGCTTTCGAGCTCTCATGGAACTCGCCGAGGTCGAGGGAACGTGGAAGCTCATCGGCATGACTGTCGTCGATGCGAAGCAACAGAGCTGACCGGTTCGGCCTGTGGGGCCAGCAAATGCCAGCGAAGAGACACAACATGTTATGGCGGATGATCCTGCCGCTCTTTGTCTTGTTTTGTGCCATCGCCCCGGTCAGCGCCCATTTTCTCTTAAACCTCAATGTCCGCATTCTTCACGTCGATCACCTGGCCGACGGCCTCAGAGTCTATTTGCGCACGCCGATGCCCTATCTCGTGGCGGACCGGGTCGGGCCGGTCGGCGCCAACGGCTTGCCGGAGCCGGCGCCCTACACGACCAACCGGATGGAAGCGGACAAGCTGGTTCATTTTGTCGATCATGGCCAGTTGCGCCGGGACCCTATCGGGCTTGGCGTGCTCGCCGCGGAGGGCTTTCGGTTCGATGCCGATGGAAAGGCGCTCGAAGCGAACGTCGAACAGGTGCGCGTTTATCCGATCGGAAAGCAGCCCGAATTCGCCACGTTGGATGAAGCCAAAGCTGCCTTCTCCGGCCGGCTCGTCTATCCGGAGACCACGGGTCCCCTCTACGTTGGCGATGCCGTCGTGGATATCGTTCTGCGCTATCAAGTCGGCGCGCCGATCTACGAATTTGCGTTATCAAGCACCCTCGACCCCGGCCTTCCGGGTCAGGAGGACACGGCCAACCTGATCCTGGACTACGGCCCCGGGGGCACCCAGGTATTCCGCGCCCGTGGTCTGCTGACCGAGCCGGTTGCCATATCCCGATCCGCCTTATCTGCTGTCGTCACTTTCATCAAGGAAGGCGTACGGCATATTCTGGGAGGGTCGGATCACGTGCTCTTTGTGCTGTGTCTTGTGCTCGGTGCGATCCAGATCAAAAATCTTGTCTGGCGCGTCACCGGTTTCACGATCGGCCACACCGTAACCTTGACGGCCGGTTTCTTCGGGTTCGTCCCGTCAGGCGCCTGGTTCGTCCCCGCCGTCGAAATTGGAATCGCGCTGTCGATCATTTACGCCGCGGCAATCGCCGTGCTACCGCGCTCGGAACAGAACGGCGGCGAGCGAAACTTGTTTGCGGTCACCTGCGCGATCGGCCTGCTTCATGGTTTGGGTTTTTCGTTCGTCCTGCATGAAATTCTTCAGATCGATTCGCCGGATATATGGCAGAGCCTGCTTGCCTTCAATGTGGGCGTGGAAATAGGTCAACTCTCGATCATCGTAATCGCCTGGCCGCTGTTCCGTCTGGTCAATCATTTAAGCGAGCGGGCGTGGCACATCGGCCGTTGGGCCGTCGCCGCCGGCTGCGCCGCGGTTGCCGTATTTTGGACAGGCCAGCGCGCACTTTCAGTCGTCGGGACCTTTTAGGAGTATATTTGAACATGCGGGAGAGCCGAGCGGTTTATCAGAATGCCCATCACGGGCATGCCAATACCGACACTCTCGTTTTCGATCCGCGCGAAACCTCCTTCCGGATCGACCGGCTCACCGTTGCTCGAGGCCCTTCACCCTTGACTAAAAAGATTAGACGCCGATGCTAAGCGCAGCTACCTCCATGTTCGCAAATGGCAACAAGGCCGCCGGTTGTGATGAAATCGTCAATTGGATCTCACTTGATCCGCGTTTGTGCCACCGTATTCCTGTTCGTGGCGAGCGTGGCGGTCGCCCAGCCCGGCGATGACGGCGCGCGGCCGCCGCGTCATGTCACGTCGCAGGCCTGCAAGTCTTGCCATGACCAGCAGTTCCGAGATTGGTCCGACTCGCATCACGATTGGGCTTGGCGCCTGCCGAGTCCCGAGAACGTGTTGGGAGATTTCGACGATGCCAGCGTCCACCACAAAGGGGTCACGTCCCGGTTCTCTAACCGCGGCGGGCGGTACTACGTCGAGACCGATGGGCCGGACGGAAAACCCAAAGAGTTCGAGGTCAAATACACGACCGGTGTCGAGCCCTTGCAGCAATACCTGTTGGAGACCGAACCGGGCCGCCTCCAGGCGCTCGACCTGGCTTGGGATACAACCCGCCGGCGTTGGTATCACCTCTATCCCGACCAAGATCTGAAAGGTGGCGATGGGCTCCACTGGACCGGACCCTACAAGAACTGGAACGCGCGCTGTGCCGAGTGTCACGTCACGGGCTATGCCAAGAACTACGATGCGCGGGCGCGAACCTATTCGAGCGTTCAAAGCGAGATCGGCGTGGGCTGCGAGGCATGCCACGGACCCGGCGAGGCTCATGTCGCCTGGGCCAAGGCGCCGGATACCTACGATGAAAGCCGCTTCACCGGAACCGGCCCCAAGGCCTTGGCCGTCGATTTCGCCAACGCCGGTCCAGAGGTGCAGATCGAGGTTTGCGCCGCTTGTCACGCCCGGCGCCAGTCGCTGACATCCCAAGGCAGCGCCCCCGGGGAAGCCTTTCTCGACAACTTCGTTCCGGCATTGCTGCGCAGCGGTCTGTACCACGCCGATGGGCAAATCCTGGACGAGGTCTATGTCTATGGATCGTTCCTGCAGAGCAAGATGCATGCGCAAGGCGTGCGCTGTACCGATTGTCACCAGCCGCACGGGCTTGGCACCTTGGCCGAAGGCAACGCGCTCTGCACCCAATGCCATAATCCAGAGGGGAATCCGCGCTTTCCCACCCTGAAACTGGGTCTTTTCGACTCGCCCTCCCACCATTTTCATGGAGCGGATGGCGAAGGCGCCAATTGCGTGGACTGCCATATGCCGGCGCGGACCTACATGGGGGTGGACCCACGCCGCGATCACAGCTTCCGGGTACCGCGGCCGGACCTGTCGGTACGGCTGGATACGCCGAACGCCTGTACCCGATGTCACGACGGCAAGACCGATTCTTGGGCCGCCGAAATGGTACGAGTCTGGTATCCCGAGGGCCGCTCCGGACGGCCGCATTACTCGGAGGTGCTCGCCGCCGGCCGGGCCGGCGATCCCGATGCGCCTAAGGGGTTAATTGCGTTGGCCCACATGAGCGGCCGGCCGGCAATCGTCCGCGCGACGGCACTGGACCTGCTGCGCCGCTATGGCCCCGCTCAAGCGGATGCCGTGGAAGATCTTCTGGCCGATCCGGAACCGCTGGTCCGGCGGAGCGCGGTGACCTTGCAGGCGTCCGCGCCACCGCGGGCCCGCGCCGCACGTCTTGTCCCTCTGCTGAGCGATCCCCGGCGTTCGGTTCGGATCGAGGCGGCGCGGCAGCTCGTCGATGTGCCGGCCCGCGATATCCCGCCTGCGGCAAGGCCGGCGTTGCGGACCGCGATTGCCGAATACCAGGCCTCGCTATTCACCGCCGTGGACTTCCCGGAGACCCAGATGAATTTGGCCGGCCTCGCGTACCGGACCGGGAACCCGCGCGCGGCGGAGGTCGCGTTGCGTACGGCCCTGAACATGGATCGTCAGCTCGGCGAGGCTTGGCTCCGGCTGGCCGAGTTGCAGAGCATCACGGGACGGAGCAACGAGGCGGAGATGACCTTGCGCACGGGTTTGGCGAACTTGCGAGAGTCCGGCGCGCTTCACTACTCGCTGGGGCTGATCCTCGCGGAACGTGGCGACTACGATGGCGCCGCCAAGCGGCTCGACCGCGCCGCGGGACTCCTGCCGGACGATCCCCGGGTTCACTACAACTTGGCCCTGGTCCTGGATCGGCTGGAACGGCGCGACGCCGCCGAAAGCTCGCTGCGGAATGCCATGAGGCTCGCGCCCAACGACGCCGAAATACTTTACGCCTTGGCTTTTCATTATCTGAATCGCGGGCGCCTGGATGAAGCCGAAACCCTAGCCAAACGATTTGTCGAGCGTCATCCGGAGCGGCCCGAAGGCGGCCAGCTTCTCGACGGGATCATTCGCCAGAAGGCAGCGAAGGAGTAACCGGTGCGGCGGCCATCCGAGGGAAGACCGGCTCGCCGATGACGAAGCCGCCGCTCCGCCGTCCCGAAATGCGGAAGATTTGCGAGGACGTGCCGCTAAGTGTCCGGTTCGAAATAAGTGATTGATTTGAAACTGGAAATCCCGCGTCACTGGCACCACTATGTCACTCCCGCGAAAGCGGGGGTCCAGACGCCAGCATGGATTCCCGCTTTCGCGGGAATGACATGGGACGTCGCGCCATTCTATAAGCGACTGAATACAAACGAACCATTTCGAGTCGGACTCTTAGTTCGCCCTGGCCGCTGGGTGGCGCCATGGCGGACTTAACGGCATTGTGAATAACTCTGTGGAAACAATGGGATATCTTTCTCCCGATCGTCGTTGCCTGGGCCCTGGGCGGTTGTTATGACAGGGACGGCGCGGAAAACCGAGGATCACCCACAGTATGGCCGAGAGCGGACCGCTACGCGAACTGCCCCCGGGCGCCAAGCCCGTTGCCGCCTCCCAAGCCGGGCGCCAGACCGCGCCCCAGACCGGACCCACGACCGGCATCCTGCCAATCCAGGTGCTGCGCGAGCTGCTGCGCGTGGGCGAGATCGTCACCGCCACGCCGCTGGTCGGCAACCAACTCCAGCCCGCCAGCCTGGATTTGCGCTTGGGCGCCAAGGCGCACCGGGTGCGCGCCGGCTTCCTGCCCGGCCGCCGCCGGGTCGCCGAGGCCGCCGCCGAATTCAACCTGCACGAGATCGACTTGACCGGGGGCGCGGTGCTCGAGACCGGCTGCGTCTACATCGTCGAACTGCAGGAGAGTCTGGCGCTGAGCCCGGCGCTGGCCGGCTGGGCCAACCCCAAGTCCTCGATCGGTCGGTTGGATGTTTTCGTGCGCCTCATCGTCGACCACGCCACCGAGTTCGACCGCGTGCCGGCCGGCTACAAGGGCCCGCTGTTCGCCGAGATCTCGCCCCAGACCTTCCCGGTCCTGGTGCGCCAGGGTTCGCGCCTCAACCAACTGCGCCTGGGCCGCGGCTCACCGACAGCCAACGACGCCGCCCTGCGCGCGGTTCACGCCGAGATCGGCCTGGTCGGCGAGGCGCCCAATAGCGCTCCGGGTGGCGCGCTGGGTGACGGCCCCGGGGCGACGACGGTTCGCAAGGCGACCCTGGATCTGACCATCGACCTCTCCGGCGATCCGGCGAGTGGCCCCGGAGCCGGCCTCGGGAGCGGCCCCGGGGCCGGACTGGTCGGGTTCCGCGCCAGGCGCCACACGGCGCTGATCGACGTCGACCGGGTCGGCGCCTACGAGCCGGCGGCGTTCTGGGACCCGCTGCCGGCCGACCCGGCGCGGCGTCTGATTCTCGACCCCAACGAGTTCTACATTCTGCGCTCGCGCGAGCCGGTCAAGGTGCCGCCGGACTACGCCGCGGAGATGGTCGCCTACGACACCCAGATCGGCGAGTTTCGCGCCCACTACGCCGGCTTCTTCGACCCCGGCTTCGGCTATCGGGCCGCGGACGGTTCCCGCGACAATCAGGGCACCCGCGCGGTGCTCGAGGTGCGCTCCCACAAGGTGCCGTTCATCCTCGAACACGGCCAGATCGTCGGCCGCCTGGTCTACGAGCGCATGGCGGGCGCGCCCGACGAACTCTACGGCGCCGGCATGGGTTCCTCGTACCAATCCCAGGGCCTCAAGCTGAGCAAACATTTCAAGGCGTTTTCGCCCTAACGTGGGGGGGGCTTGGGGGATTGGGGGGAATGTGGGGGGGCGATGCGCTAACCCGAGACCATGCCGGGCCAAAAGGCACCTCATCACCGCTTCCCGATATCAGTTGTTTGCCGTGCGCAAGTCCCCGCGGCAGCGAACGATCTCGGCGAGGTTTCCGGAAAGTAGGGCGATATATTTCCGGCGCGGCGCAGCGGAGGCTAATGGGCCTGCTGGCGCAATCTGTACCGCTCGCCATCGAATTCACCAAAGAGCCCTTCGGTAAACGGGTGGACGATTTTCCGCGGCACCTCGGCGGGCGCCAAGTTCTGCTCCGCGACGTAGGTCGTATGAGCCGCTTCATTCACCAGCACGTGATACCAAGGTTCGTCCCTCGGGGGGCGGGAGCGCGCCACTTGCTGGTACCACTCGTCCGTCCCCTGAAAGGTTGGATCGACATCGAAAACGACCCCGATATAGTCGAACAGCCTGTGGTGAACGATCTGCCCGACCTGCAATTTGGCTTCATGTTCCGACATGGCGATCACCGATCCGGCATTAGAGGTTATTTGACGGCGGCGCAAAACCCGGCGGCCCAAAACCCGGCGGGGGCGGTTCCGTTGGGGGCGGTTGCGGCGGTTTGCCGGGGAAAGGCGTGGGCGGAACGCCTGGGACTGGTTCCGGGGGCGGCTCTGGCGGTGGCTTGGGTATTTGGGCTTCGACCATAACAGGCGACGCCTCGATCTGTTTTTTCCCGTCCTCGAACGTCTCTCCCTGTCATATGGGGACAGTCATCCCAGTCGCACGAGGAAAATATTTACTGTCCCCAGATAACAGACCGCCGAATCACTCGCTACTGGAGTCTGACCGGATCGCCTCGGCGGACCATGCCGCCGTGGATCACCGCGGCATAGACACCCACGTGAGCCTGATTGTGTTGGGCCGCCGTCCGAAGGATACCCACATCCTTGGGGAGATCTCCCTGGGGCAGCGTTGTCATGACGCACCGAGGGCAGGGGCCATTGATACTTAGGCGAACCTCATCACCAAGGGCGAGCGTGTGGCCGATCCACGAATTCTCGATAAAGGTTCGCTCGTTGGAAGCAGGCTCCACCACGATATTCGGACGAAACCGCCGGACCTCGAAACGCCCTTCCGGATAAAGTTCCCCGAGCCGATCGATCGTCGCGGTCGTCAGCAGGTGAACGACGGCAAAGTCGAAAAACGTTTCCGGCGGCATTTCCTCTTCGGTGACCGTTTCCCTGTGGTCTAGGCCCTCCACGTCTGGCCAGTATTCCTCCAGGGTCGGGGCCTTTGGCGCGGATGTGCCCAGAGTCACTTCCCGGCCGAGCGCGCCCGAAATAGTTTGATCGATATCGCTCTGCTCGGTCGTAACTATCGTTTTCCCCGGCAGCGTAATTTGGACCGGTGGAAACTTCTCTCCCAGGCGCGGGGGCTCGGTAAAGGCCGCCGCGAATTCGAAGAGTTTGGGCCACTTTCGAGGATTTTTGGCGCTCGCGACCTTCCCGGTGGACGGGTCCATCAGAGCATACGCACGATCCCCCAGCAGCCCACGTTCCGTGACCGCGATGGAATCCAACTCCTCTCCCATCATGGATTTGATGGGATACCGCCATAATGAACCCACTGAACCGACATCGATCTCCGTTGAGTTCGGCATTTCCCTTCTCCCTTGCGTGATGGCATCCCCCTATCTTGGATGGGATACCGCCACAAGGAGCCCACTGAACCGACATCGATCTCCGTTGAGTTCGGCATTTCCCTTCTCCCTTGGTTGATGGCGTCTCCCTATCTTGAGACCGGACCGCTATCCCAGTCCATCCCGTTAATCTGGGAGTAGTCCAGAGATATTCGGGGACATATCCGGGGGCAGTATAGTTGTTTTTCCGCGACCGGCGACGCCCGTTGCGAGAAATCTCCGGCTTAGCTTCTCCTTTCCCCGCCCCAAAGTTTGACAAGCCTCCGCTCCCGCACCGAAGATGCGCGTTCGAACCCGTCCGGCGAGGCGGGACCGGTCATCAGGGAGCGCAACAGATGGCGAAAGATTCCGAGGGCGGCGGCGAAACACGCGCCTTCAAACCGATCTCCGGCAACGTCATGCCGCGGTTTTCCGGGATCGCGACTTTCATGCGGCTGCCCCACATCGCCGACCCCGCCGAGGCGGAGATCGGGCTCGTTGGCGTGCCTTGGGACGGCGGCACCACCAACCGCCCCGGCGCGCGCCATGGCCCGCGCCAAATTCGCGATATGTCCACCATGACCCGCAGCATCCATCACGTGAGTGGCATCAAGCCGTTCGATCTATGCCGCTGCGCCGATCTGGGCGACGTCGCGGTCAACCCGATCGACCTGATGGACACGCTGCAGCGTATCGAGGACTTCTTCGCCCGCATCCACGCGGGCGGCACGATACCGCTGTCGGCCGGCGGCGACCACTTGATCACGCTGCCGATCATGCGCGCCATCGCCGACAAGAATCGGCCCCTCGGCATGGTCCACTTCGACGCCCATACCGACACCTGGGACAAGTATTTCGGCGAGAACCCCTACACCCACGGCACCCCCTTCCGCCGCGCCATCGAGGAGGGCCTGCTCGATCCCAAGCGCACCATTCAGATCGGTATCCGCGGCGCGCTCTACGGCAACGCCGACAACGACTGGGGCATAGAGCGTGGCATCCGCGTGATCACCATCGAGGAATTCTACGAGCTCGGGCTCGACGCGGTGATCGCCGAGGCGCGCCGGGTGGTGGGCGATGGCGCCACCTACGTCTCCTTCGACGTCGACGGCTTGGACCCGGTCTACGCGCCGGGCACCGGCACCCCGGAGATCGGCGGCTATTCGACCTTCGAGGCCCAGCGCATGCTGCGCGGGTTAGCCGGGCTGAACCTGGTCGGCGGCGATGTGGTCGAAGTCGCCCCGCCCTTCGACCCGAGCGGCAACACCGCCATCGTCGGCGCCACCATGATGTTCGAGATCCTCTGCATCCTGGCCGACGCCGTCGCCCGCCGCCGGGACGGCTAGCACGAGGTTCCGCTGCCGCGACTGCGCGCATCGGCCGCTGGCGCGGGCGGCGGCAAGACCTAGGATAGGGCCGGAGCCGCGCCGGAGAGCAGCGCGCGCGGGACGACAACGCGTTACCAGGGAGCACGCACGACATGTCCGATTCCGATCGCAAGAACCGCAGCGCCGAGTGGTTCGGCCTGGACGGCAAGGATGGCTTCAACCACCGCAGCTGGATGAAGAACCAGGGCCTGCCGCACCACCTGTTCGACGGCCGGCCGGTGATCGGCATCTGCAACACCTGGTCGGAGCTGACGCCGTGCAACGCGCACTTCCGTATCATCGCCGAGCGGGTCAAGCGCGGGGTTTACGAGATGGGCGGTTTCCCGCTCGAATTCCCGGTCATGTCGCTCGGCGAGACCTTGATGCGGCCCTCGACCATGATGTTCCGGAACCTGGTTTCCATGGACGTCGAGGAGTCGATCCGCGCCAATCCGATCGATGGCGTCGTGCTGCTGGTCGGCTGCGACAAGACCACTCCGGCGCTGCTCATGGGCGCGGCCAGCTGCGATCTGCCGACGATTACGATCTCGGGCGGGCCCATGCTCAACGGCCGCTTCCGCGACGAGACCGTCGGCTCGGGCACCCACGTCTGGAAATTCGATTCCATGGTGCGCGCCGGCGAGATGTCGATGCAGGATTTCATGGACGCCGAGGCCTGCATGTCGCGCTCGGTCGGCCACTGCATGACCATGGGCACGGCCTCGACCATGGCCAGCATGGTCGAGGCGCTGGGCATGGGCCTGCCGAGCAACGCGGCGATCCCGGCCGCCGATTCGCGGCGCATGGCGCTCGCTCATATGGCCGGGCGGCGCGCGGTCGAGATGGTGCGCGAGGATCTGCGCATGTCCAAGATCCTGACCCGCAGCAGCTTCGAGAACGCGATCAAGGTGAACGGCGCGATCGGCGGCTCGACTAACGCGGTGCTGCACTTGCTCGCGCTCGCCGGGCGCGTGGGCGTCGACCTCTCGCTCGAAGACTGGGACAAGCTCGGCCACGACGTGCCCTGCCTGGTCAATCTGATGCCTTCGGGCGAATACCTGATGGAGGATTTCTTCTACGCTGGCGGCCTGCCGGCGGTGATCCGCGAGATTGGCGAGGTGATCGACAAGGACGCGCTCACGGTCAATGGCCAGACCCTCTGGGACAACAGCAAGGACGCGGTCTGTTACAATCGCGAGGTCATTCACACGCTCGACAAACCGTTCAAGCCCCAGGGCGGCGTCGTCGTGCTGCGCGGAAATCTCGCGCCCAGCGGCGCCATCCTCAAGCCCTCGGCGGCGACGCCGGAGCTCATGCAGCATCGCGGCCGCGCCGTGGTGTTCGAGGACATCGACCATTACAAGGAACGCATCGACGATCCCGATCTCGACATCGACGAGACCTGCATCATGGTGCTCAAAAACTGCGGGCCCAAGGGCTATCCGGGTTTCGCCGAGGTCGGCAACATGGGCCTGCCCACGAAACTGCTGCAGAAGGGCATCGAAGACATGGTGTGCATCTCGGATGCGCGCATGAGCGGCACCGCCTACGGCACCGTGGTCCTCCACGTGGCGCCGGAAGCGGCGGCCGGCGGCACGCTCGCGCTGGTCCAGGACGGCGACATGATCGAACTCGACGTGGCCGGACGACGGCTCCATCTCGACGTGTCGGACGCGGAGTTGGAGCGCCGCCGGGCCGCCTGGCAGCCGCGCCACGAGACCTATACGCGCGGCTGGGCCCAGCTCTACACCGAGCACGTAACCCAGGCCGACACCGGCTGCGACCTCGATTTCCTGGTCGGCGGCAGCGGCCACTACGTGCCGAAGGAGAGCCATTAAGGGGGGCGGAAGGCCCGCTCGCTCACAGTCCCCGCAGGCCGTGGCGCTTCAGGAGCGCGAGCAGCATGGCCATGGCGCGGTGGCGGTGGCGGGTGTGGATTTCGCGGGCCTTGCGGGCATCGCCCTTGAGGATCGCCCGAACCAGCGCGCGGTGGTCCTTGTTGGACGGCCCGGGCCAAGGTCTCAGGTGGAGGGTCGCCATGCGCGCCCGGTGCGCCTGATCGAACACGGTGCGCGCCATCTCGGCCAAGCGGCGATTGCCGGCGAGCGCCACCAACTGGCGGTGAAAGCGGTCGTCGGCCCGGGCCCAGGCCTTCAAATTTCCCGCCTCCAACGCCGCCTCCATGCGTTCCAGGGCGCGGGTCAGCGGCGCCACCGATTCCGGCGTCGGCTTGCGCTCGGCCAGGCGTTCGGCCGCGCGCGCTTCCAAGGCGGTAAGCAGCTCGTAGATTTCGGCCATGTCCGCGGCCGAGATCGGCAGCACCCGCATGCCGTGGCGCGGCAGGATCTCGACCAGGCCCTCTTGCTCCAGGCGGATCAGGGCCTCGCGCACCGGGGTGCGGCTCATGCCGAACGCCGCCGCCAGGTCTTGCTCCAGGACCCGCTGGTCGGGCCGCAAGGCGTTGCTAAGAATTCGGCGCTTGATCTTACCGTGGGCGCGCGCGACCAGGGTATCGCGGCCCCCCGATCGCATCTTGACCGCCGCGGCGCTCACCCCGCGATCTCCCAATGGGGCAGGGGCCAGCCGGCGACCGGCGATCGGAAGCGAGCCAGCGAATCGCCGAGCAGGCAGCCGAGGGTGACCGTCTTGAGGTCCGGGCCGCCGAAGGCCAGGCTCGAGACGTTCCGGAGGCGCCGGCTCGCGGCCCGGTCCAGGTGCGGCCGGCCCAGGGTGCCGGCCTCGTAGGCCGCCTCGACCCAGGCCAGGTGCTCGGCATCGCTGTCCTCCAGAAGGATCTCCTGGCGGCCCTCGCGATCGACCCGGATCACCCGGTTGCTGACGATGCTGACCACCCAGGCCGCGCCCTCGCAATCGAAGGCGAGACCGTCGGGAAAGGTTCCAAGACCAAACTCGGTCACGGTCTGGCGCTCGGAAAGGCCGCCGTTCGCGCCGATGCGGAAGCGGCTCAGGCGCCGCCCGAAGGTCTCGTTGACGTAGAGCCACTCGCCGCTCGGGTCGATCTGGACCTCGTTGGTGTAACCCAGGTCCCGGGCGACGACCCGCGCGCCACGCTGGTCGAGCAAGACGATGAAACCTTCGGCCAGGTCGCGGCGATAGCCCAGGTCTCGGGGCGCGCGCGGCGTACTGACCGTAATCCACAGCCGTCCCAGCGCATCCTCCATGACGAAGTTGGTCGGCGGCAGGGCTTCGCCCGCGACCTCGATCAGCACCGGTTCGAGCCCGCCATCGCGGCGCAGGCGGAACACGCCGCCCTCGGTCTCACCCAAGTGGGCGATCAAGAACGACCCATCGCGGGATAGCGCGATGCCGTTGGGCCGCAGGCCCGCGCTGGCCGGGGCGAGAATGCGCTGTTGCCCACCATCCGGGCCGATCCGGGTGACGCCGCCGTCCCAGTCCGAGACAAAGAGCGCGCCGGCCTTGGTGCAGAGCACGCACTCGGGCCGCGCCAGCCCGGTGCCCAGGAACTCGACATCGTCCAGATCGATCGAAAAACCGGTCATGAGCCTCGCCTCACCTTTCTCCGGATCGCGATGACTCCTTGCGCGGAGTCATGGGATCATTCATAAATAACGTATACGTTATTTCTACGGGGAGCGATAGCCGAAGATGCACTTTGAAGCCGATCCAGAGAGGCACGGCCGGCCATGCCCGTGAACTCGGAATTTCACGTCGCGGTCATGCCGGGCGACGGAATCGGTGTGGAGATCATGCCGCCCTGCGTCGAGCTGCTGGAGCGCTTGGCGCGCGACTTAGGCGGCTTCTCGTTCCGATTCGAAACCCTGGAGGCCGGCGCGGCCCACTACCAGCGCAGCGGCACGGCGCTGCCCGAGGAGGCGCTGGCGCGCGCCGAGGCCGCCGACGCCATCCTGTTCGGCGCCATGGGGCTGCCGGACATCCGCTATCCCGACGGCCGCGAGATCGCGCCGCAGTTGGACATGCGGGAACAATTCGAGCTGTTTGCGGGGGTGCGTCCGGTGCGGAGCTTCCCGGGTCTGCCGGTGCCGCTCGCCGACCCGCGCGGCCAGAACCTCGATTTCGTCCTGATCCGGGAGTCCACCGAGGGCCTGTTCAGCGCGCGCGGCAAGACCCGCTTTGAGGACGACCGCGCCGCCCACGATACCATGACCATCACGCGCGGCGCGTCGGAGCGGCTGTTCGATTTTGCCTTCGATCTGGCGCGGCGGCGCAAGGTCCGGGGTGTGCCGGGCCGGGTCACCTGCGTCGACAAGGCCAACGTGCTCGGTAGCTTCGTTTTCTTCCGCGAGATATTCGCGGAACGCGCCGCGCAGAATCCGGACATCGAGGCGGATTACGCCTACGTCGACGCCACCGCGCTCAATATGATTCGGAAGCCCTGGGCTTTCGACGTCCTGGTCACCGAGAACATGTTCGGCGATATCCTCTCCGACGCCGGCGCGGCGCTGATGGGCGGCATGGGGATCGCGCCCTCGGCCGATATCGGCCTGCGCCACGCCTTGTTCCAGCCGTGCCACGGCAGCGCGCCGGACATCGCCGGCAGCGGTAAGGCCAATCCGACCGCCATGTTCCTCTCCGCCGCCATGATGCTCGACTGGCTCGGCGAACGGCACGGCCATCAGGGATGCCGGGAGGCCGGCGCCCTGCTTGAACGGGCGGTCGAGGCGGCCTTCGCCACCGGCGGCTTGCGGCCCCACGAGATGGGCGGCACCAGCGGGCTCAAGGAGATCACCGCCGCCGTGACCGAGGCGCTGGGGGCATCCGCCTTGGCGCGGCGAATGTCCTAGCCGTGGCCGCCCCGCTCCGGGTTGCCGTCGCCGGCGCCGGTTACTTCGCGCGCTTCCACTATGAGGCTTGGGCGCGTATCGGGGAGGCCAAGCTCGTCGCGCTCGCCGAGCCGGACGGCGCGCGGGCCGGCGAGATGGCGCGCGGCTTCGCGGTGCCCCGGACCTTCGAAACCTTGGAGGCGCTGCTGGCCGAGGTCGAACTCGACCTGCTCGACATCGCGACCCCGCCCGAGACCCACCACGCGCTGGTATCGCAGGCGGCGGCGCGCGGCCTGGCGGTGGTGTGCCAGAAGCCGCTGGCGCCGAGCCTCGACGCGGCGCGGGACATCGTCGCCCTCGCCGAATCCGCCGGGATTCCGCTCATCGTGCACGAAAATTTCCGCTTCCAACCCTGGTACCGCCACGCCAAGGCGTTGCTCGATGCCGGACGCCTGGGGCGACCCCACGCCATCGCGTTTCGCCTGCGCCCCGGCGACGGCCAGGGCGCGCAGGCTTATTTGGATCGGCAACCCTACTTCCAGAAGATGCCGCGCTTTTTGATCCACGAGACCGGCATCCACTTCGTCGATGTCTTCCGCTTCCTGCTCGGCGAGGTCGCGGCGGTCACCGCGCGCTTGCGCCGCCTCAACCCGGTGATCGCCGGCGAGGACGCGGGCTATGTGGTGTTCGAATTCGAAAGCGGCGCCGGCGGCCTATTCGACGCCAACCGCCTCAACGACCACGTGGCCGAGAACTGCCGCCTGACCATGGGCGAGATGTGGCTCGAAGGCTCGGACGGGGTGCTGCGGCTCGACGGCGGCGGCCGGCTCTGGCTCAAACCCCACGGCGGCGCCGAGCGCGAGGAACTCTATCCCTGGCAGGACCGCGGCTTCGCCGGCGACTCTGTCTACAACCTGATCCGCCACGTCGTCGATCACCTGATCCGCGGCACGCCGGTCGAAAACGCGGCCCGCGACTACCTGCGCAACATCGAGATCGAAGACGCGATCTACCGCGCCCACGAAACCGGAAAGCGGGTCGAGCTAGCGCTCGCTCAATAAGTCGCCCTTCCGCCGGAGATGTCGAAGACGGCGCCGGTCGAGAACGAGCACTCGCGGCTGGCCAGCCAGGCGACAAGTCCGGCGATCTCCTCGACGGTGACGAAGCGTCCGCGCGGGATCTTGGACAGCATGTAATCGATGTGCTGCTGGGTGATCTGGTCGAAGATGCGGGTGCGCGCGGCCGCCGGGGTCACGCAGTTGACCGCGATGTCGTAGCCGGCCAGCTCCTTGCCGAGCGACTTGGTGAGCGCGATCACGCCGGCCTTGGCGGCGCTGTAGGCGGAGGCGTTGGGGTTGCCCTCCTTGCCGGCGATCGAGGCGATGTTGACCACGCGGCCGTAGTTGCGTTCGATCATGCCCGGCAGCACCGCGCGGCAGCAGTGGAACACGCCGTCCAGGTCGACCGCCATGACCTGGCGCCAGTCCTCCAGCGGATACTCCCAGGTGACCGCGTTGGGCCCGGCGATGCCGGCGTTGTTGACCAGCACGTCGATGCCGCCGAGCGCGGCCTCGGTGTCCGCGACCGCCGCCTCGACGGAAGCCGCATCGGTCACGTCGACGGTCACGCCGTGGACGCTGCCGCGCGCGGCGAGGGCGTCACGGGTCTCGCCCAATCTGTCCGGGTTGAGGTCCCAGAGCGCGACCGCCGCGCCGTTCGCGAGCAGGCGCTCGGCGATGGCCCGGCCGATGCCCTCGGCAGCGCCGGTGACCGCGGCCCGCTGACCGTTGAAGTCGTAGGTGTTCATTTGTGCCACGGTTGGTTCTCCCCGAGGGTTCAGGCGTCCAGAAAATCTTCGATGTAGGCCTCGACAATCTCGTCGAGGTTCGCCTCCCGCGGCAGACCGAGGGCGGTGGCGCGCGCGAATTCGGTCTCGGTCGCCCAGGTCGCGACGATGGCTTGGATGACCGGGTCCGGCGCGACCGTGATCTCGCCCAGGAGGCGGGTGCCGGCGACGCGCTTGAGCGCCGCGATCATCTCCTCGACCGTGGCCGCGTGAGCCGGGAAGTTGATCGCCCGGTCGTCGCGGGTGCCGGCGACGCGCTTGAGCGCCGCGATCATCTCCTCGACCGTGGCCGCGTGAGCCGGGAAGTTGATCGCCCGGTCGTCGCCCAGGTCGTTCGCGTCGGCCTCGTGCAGCGCGATGAAGCCGGCCACCGCCGAGCGGTAGCCGAGCACCGGCATGACGGTGTCGAGCGTAACCGGCAGCGCGCAGGGCACGCCGTTAAGCGGCTCGCGGAACACGCCGCTGGCGAAGCTGGAGGCGGCGGCGTTGGGCTTGCCCGGGCGAATCACGATGGTCGGCAGGCGCGCCGAGCGGCCATCGAGGAAGCCCTTGCGGCTGTAGTCGTTGATCAACAGCTCGCCGATCGTCTTGGTGACGCCGTAGGTGGTCTGGGGGGTCCGCTTGGTGGCATCGCCGACCACCGCCGGCATGACGTCGCCGCCGAACACCGCGATCGAGGAGGCGAACACCACGCGCGGGGCGCCGGCGCGCGCACGCGCCGCCTCGAGCACGTTGATACCGCCGGTCAGGTTGACCCGGATCGCGAGGTCGAAGTCTTTCTCGCCGCCGCCGCTGACCACGGAGGCCATGTGGAACACCGAGATGTCGTCGCGATCGACGAGACCCGACACCAGGTCGGTATCCGAGATGTCGCCGACGACGATCTCGACGCGGCCGTCCAGGCCCTCAATCGGTGCCGGCGGCTTGAATGCGTCGAACAGGGTGATCGCGTCGACCTCCTCCGGGTTGCCGGAAGGACCGGTCAGGGTGCCGCGTTCCAGAATCGCACGGGCCAGCATGCGGCCGATAAAGCCGGTGCCCCCGGTGATGACGACTTTCATGGGATGTCCTTGCCTCTTCTAATCCGGTCTCATAGTGCCACGGTCAGGCCGCCGTCGGCGACCAGTAGGTGGCCGTTCACATAAGAGCTGGCGTCGGAGGCCAAGAACAGCGCCACGGCGCCGATCTCCCTGGCCTCGCCCCAGCGGCCGAGCGGTGTGCGGCCGCGCACGAAGGAATCGAACTCGGGATCCGCTTGGAGCGCGGTATTCATATCGGTGACGATATAGCCTGGCGCGATTGCGTTGCTGTTCACGCCCTGGGGCCCGAACTCCACGGCCAGCGCCCGGGTCAGCGCCGCCAAACCGCCCTTGGAAGCAACATAGGGCGCGATCCCGGGGCGCGCCACCAGGCTCATGATCGAGGCGGTGTTGATGATGCGGCCGTGGCCGCGCGCGGCCATGTGCCGGCCGGCGTCGCGCGACAGCCGCATGACCGAGGTTAGATTGGTCTCGATGACCCGGTCCCAGTCCTCGTCATCCAACTCGGCGATCGGTTCCCTGTGGTTGATGCCGGCATTGTTGACCAAGATATCGAGCTGGCCGTGCTCGCCATGGACCGCGGCCACGGCTTCGGCGCCGGCGGCCCGGTCGGCGGCGTCGAAGGCCAGGGCTTGGGCGTTTTGGCCGCGCTTTTCGAGCTCGGCGGCGCGGTCGTCCAAAGCTGCCTGGTCGCGCGAAGACAGCACCACGTGGGCGCCGTGTTCGGCGAGCGCCTCGGCGATCGCCCAGCCGAGCCCGCGCGAGGCCCCGGTCACCAGCGCAACTCGCCCCTCGAGCGAAAACAGGTCCGACATGGTTTGCCTCCCACCCTATCTCGGTTCCGATTGGGGGGCGGCAAGTCGTACCATCCGAACCGCCCCACAGAGCACTAGAACAGGCCTTCGATCTGGCCTTGTTCGTTGAGGTGGATGGAGTTGGCGGCGGGCACCCGCGGCAGGCCCGGCATGGTCATGATCGCGCCGGTGATGACCACCAGGAACTCGGCCCCGCTAGAAACCCGCAGCTCGCGCACCGGCACGGTGAAGTCCGTGGGCGCGCCCTTGAGGTTGGGATCGGTGGAGAACGAGTACTGGGTCTTGGCCATGCACACCGGGAAGTGGCCGTAGGGTCCCTGCAGCTCGTCGAAACGCTTGCGGATCGCGTCGTCGGCGGTAATCCCGGAAGCGCCGTAAAGCCGGGTCGCGATACGCTCGACCTTGTCCCAGAGCGGTAGCGAGTCCTCGTAAATCGGCTTGAAGTCGGCAACCCCGGAATCGGCTAGCTCGGCGACATGGCGCGCCAGATCCTCGGCGCCGGCGCCACCGTCGGCCCAGTGCGCGCAGAGGATCGCCTTGGCGCCCTGTTGCTCGGCGGTTACGCGCACCGCTTCGAGCTCGGCATCGGTGTCGCCCAGGAACTGGTTGATCGCGACCACCACCGGCACACCGAAGCCCTTCACGTTCTCGACGTGGCGCTTGAGGTTGGCGCAGCCTGCCTTGACCGCCTCGACGTTCTCCTGGCCGAGGTCGTTCTTGCCAACCCCGCCGTGCATCTTGAGTGCGCGCACCGTGGCCACGATCACCGCGGTGGCGGGCTTGAGCCCGGCCTTGCGGCACTTGATGTCGAAGAACTTCTCGGCCCCCAGGTCGGCGCCGAAGCCGGCCTCGGTGACCACGTAGTCGCTCAGTTTCAGCGCCGCCTTGGTGGCGATCACGGAATTGCACCCGTGGGCGATGTTGGCGAACGGCCCGCCGTGGATGAAGGCCGGGTTGTTCTCGAGCGTCTGCACCAGGTTGGGCGCGATCGCGTCCTTGAGCAGCACCGCCATCGGACCCGGTGCCTTGACGTCGCTGGCGTGCACCGGCTCGCGCTTGCGGTTCTGACCGATCACGATCTTGCCTAGACGCGTTTCCAGATCCTTGAGGTCGTTGGCCAGGCAGAAGATCGCCATCACTTCGGAGGCGACCGTGATGTCGAAGCCGTCCTCGCGCGGGAAGCCGTTGGCGACCCCTCCCAGGCTGCCGACGATCGAACGCAGCGCGCGGTCGTTCATGTCGACGACCCGGCGCCACGAGACGCGGCGGGTGTCAATGTCGAGCTGGTTGCCCCAGTAGATGTGGTTATCGGTAAGCGCGGCGAGCAGGTTGTTGGCGACACCGATGGCGTGGAAGTCGCCGGTGAAGTGCAGGTTTATGTCCTCCATCGGCACGACCTGGGCGTAGCCGCCGCCGGCCGCGCCACCCTTCATGCCGAAACAGGGTCCGAGCGAGGGCTCGCGCAGGCAGACCACCGTCTTCTTACCGATCCGGTTCAGCGCGTCGCCCAAACCGACCGAGGTCGTGGTCTTGCCCTCGCCCGCCGGCGTTGGCGTGATCGCGGTCACCAGGATCAGCTTTCCTTCGGGTCGGTCCTTCAGGCTGTCGATGAAATCGAAGGAGATTTTCCCTTTGTACGGCCCGTACTGCATGATCGCATCGGCCGGAATGTCCAGCTTTGCCCCGACTTCCGCGATCGGCAGCATGCTGGCCTCTCGCGCAATTTCGATATCGCTCTTTGGCATGGATAAATCCCCTCTAGGTTTGCCCTAGGTGTCTGGTTTGACGGATGGTGTCGATTGTTAGGTCTGGCCAGGCGCACTAATCGAGCCGCGCTAACCGAGGCGCGCTCCCTTGGCGAGGCCGGCGCCGGTGGCGAACTCGCCCGCCGCCATCTTACCCTCGCCCTCGGGCCGGACCCGCTTGACCAGGATCGCGCCGCCCTGGGCCGCGATGGTGATGCCGTCTTCGCTTACCCCGGTAACCTCGCCCGGCGCGCCGGCGCCATCGGATAGCCTGGCGGAATCGAATATCTGCAGGGTCTTGCCGCCCAGGGTGGTCCAGGCGCCCGGCTGCGGATTGGTGCCGCGGATCAGATTGTAAACATCATCGACTGATTTGCTCCAGTCGATCTCGGCGTCTTTGCGCTTGCACCAGGATTCGTAGGTCGCCTTCGCGTGGTCCTGAACGATACGCGGCGCATTGCCCGCGGCGATTAGATCCACCGCCTCGATCATGGCGTCGACGCCCAACTGAAAAATCTTGTTGAAGTAGATCGTGCCCAGGGTGTCGTCGGGGCCGATCTCGACTTCCTTTTGGAGCAGAATCTCACCCTCGTCCAGGCCGTCGTCGGGGTAGAAGATAGTCAGCCCGGTCTTGGTCGCGCCGCCGATAATCGGCCAGTTGATCGAGCTCGGACCCCGGTGCAGCGGCAGCAGCGAAGGATGGAAGCAGATCGAGCCGTGGGTCGGGATGTCGCGCGCGGCCTCGGGCACGAAGATGGTGACGAAGGCCATGACGCAGAGGTCGGCTTGAAGCGCGCGCATCTCCGCCAGTGCCACCTCGTCCTTGAACGAGACCGGCTGGTAAACCGGCAGACCTTTCTCGATCGCGCATTCCTTGATCGGATCGGCCGGCCGGCCGTCCTTGTCCGGCGCGCAATAGACCGCGACCACCTCGTCGCCGCGCGCTAGCAGGCTCTCGAGCACCGCCTTGCCGAAGGCTTGTTGCCCCATCACGATTAGCCGCATTCTTTTGTCTCCGTCTGGATGTCGCGCCGGTCAGATCGCCCCGTCCGCCCGGGCCGCGGTGATTTCGTTGTCGCCGAAACCGAGCTCGTGCAGGATTTCGTCGGTGTGCTCGCCCAACAACGGCGAGCGCTCGACCTCGGTTGGCGAGTCCGACATCTTGATCGGATTGCCGACGGTGAGATACTTGCCGCGCGTCGGATGGTCGACCTCGACCACGGTCCCGGTCGCGCGCAGGCTCGGCTCCTCCGCCAGTTCCTTCATCGACAGGATCGGCCCGCAGGGAACATCGAGCGGATTGAGCGTGTCCATGACATCGAACTTGGTCTTGGTCTTGGTCCAGGCCTCGATGGTGTCGAAGATCTGCTGGATTTTGGGCAGGCGCGCATCCGGCGTCGCATACTCCGGATCCTCGATCCATTCGTCCTTGCCGATTGCTTTGCACAGCTTGCCCCAGATCGCGGCCTGGGTGATGACGTAGACGTAGGCGTTGGGGTCGGTCTCCCAGCCCTTGCATTTGACGATCCAGCCAGGTTGGCCGCCACCCGAGGCGTTGCCGGCACGCGGCGCGGCGTCGCCGAAGGTGCCGTTGGGATACTGCGGATACTCTTTGAGCGGGCCGTGCGCCAGGCGCTGTTGATCGCGCAGCTTGACCCGGCAGAGATTGAGAACCGAGTCCTGCATGGCCGCCATGACGCGTTGGCCGCGGCCGGATT
>PVMK01187791.1_pt1 | contig 25118 bp, 29 predicted proteins | sample 1853481 | NCBI WGS metagenome assembly PVMK01 (sample SAMN08533507, study PRJNA380276) | Marine sediment metagenome, whole genome shotgun sequencing project.
ATGCTTTCGCAGCAGTGCCCTGAGTTGATTGTAAGTCAGCCGAGGAGTGCCGCGGCTTGTGGCTGGCGATAGCGGCTGGCCTGCATGGCATGATCGATCAGTCGTTTTTCCAGTGCCCCGACCTGGCCCTTCAGATCCGTCGGCAGATCCGCGGGGCTCCCTTCGGACAGCGGCCTTTGCTCTGCCGAATCGATTTTCGTTTCGGCCGCAGGTTGTTCGGACTCCCCGCCGCGATAGGCGGTCGCGAACGGGTCGAACACGATGCGCGAAATCAGTGCTTCCGGATCGGTGCTGCGGTTGACCGAGCGCTCGACAGAATTCTTCAAACTCCGCACGTTACCCGGCCAGTGGCCGGCCAGCAGTTCCTCGCGACACTCTTCGGTGAAGCCGGGAAAAAATTCCCGGCCGAGTTCGCGGATGACGTTAATCGCGAAATGTTCGGCCAGCGGCAGGATGTCTTCGCGGCGATGCCGCAGTGGTGGCACGTTGACAACGTCGAACGCGAGGCGGTCCAGAAGGTCCGCGCGAAACACACCCTGCCGTGCCAGGTCCGGCAAGTCGGCATTGGTCGCGCCGAGTATGCGCACGTCGACCTGTATTGTTTCTGATCCGCCGACGCGTTCGAACTCGCCGTACTCGATCACGCTCAGAATCTTTTCCTGCATGCGCGCGGGAATGGTCGCGAGTTCGTCGAGCAACAAGGTGCCGCCGTCGGCGAGTTCGAAACTGCCGTCGTGGCGCTTCGCCGCCCCCGTGAACGAGCCGGCCTCGTGACCGAATAATTCGGAATCGAGCAGGCTCTCCGTCAACGCCGAGCAATTAAGCTTCACGAGCGGCTCGTCCCAGCGCGGGGAGAGATAGTGCAGACGGGTGGCGACGAGTTCCTCGCCGGTGCCCCGCTCGCGGTTGCTCAGCACCGGCTTCGACAGCGTCGCCACGCGCGAGACGTGCTCGAGCATCGCGACGAATGCGGGTGATTCGCCGATCATGGGGGTGGTTTCCGAGATCGGTGTCGTCATTGGTTAATTTCACCAGTGTTTAGGTAATTTAGCCGGAGCTTAGCAGATCTGACCAGTCCAGGCCATGCACTGGCCGTCCCGTCCTGGACGTTTTCTTTCATTAATTCAGCAGCTTGGCGGAATTCAGGCGAGTTGGCACGGGATATGCAATGTATTTCGTAAACACCGGACATTAAAACGAGGATCAGGACATGGGTATTTTTTCCCGCATGAGTGACATAGTGAACGCCAACATCAACGTGATATTGGAGAAGGCCGAGGATCCCGAGAAGATCGTACGCCTGATGATTCAGGAGATGGAGGACACGCTGGTCGAGGTGCGCTCGGCCGCTGCCCGCACGATCGCCGACAAGAAAGAGAACCGCCGCAAGCTCGCCGGCCTCGAAGCCGAGGCGCAGGACTGGGAACAAAAGGCAGAACTCGCCGTCTCGAAAGGACGCGACGACCTGGCCAAGGCGGCGCTGGCCGAAAAGGCGGCCGTCGAGCGCATTTGCGTCTCACTTAAGGATCAACTCGGCCAGGTCGACGACGGGCTGGAACAGCTGAACGGCGATGTCGGCAGGCTGCAGGAAAAACTCGCGGACGCGAAGGCGCGCCAGAAGGCGCTGTTGATGCGGCACGAGACCGGCAGCCAGCGCCTGCGCGTGCGCGAGCAATTGCACCGGGGTAAGGTGGACGACGCGCTGATGCGGTTCGAGAAGTTCGAGCGCAAGATCGAAAATGTCGAGGGCCGCGTCGAAGCCTACGATCTGGGCGAGCGCCCCAACCTGCGCCAGGAGATTCAGAATCTCGAGGGCGAAGAAAAAGTCGAACAGGCGCTGAAGGAACTGAAACAGCGCATGCGCGACAGCGATTCGAAAGAGGGTGGGAAAGGAGATGCGAAATGAAACTCAAGCATCTCGAAAGCAGCGCCTACGTCATCGCGTTTTTTGCAATCGGCCTGACCTACATGGAGTGCCTGCTGGCAATCACATGATTCGCTCAGGCTTGATCCACTCAGGCTTGATACGCTCAGGCCTGAAACGTTCAAGCCCGACGCGACACTATATAAAGAGTAAGACGGAGTAATAAGATATGTCCGACGCTTTAGGGATCATTGCGATGACCATCGTGGCACCGATCTGGATCGTGAGCCACTACGCCACCAAGTGGAAACTGTCGAAGGGACTTTCGAAAGACGATGCCCATATGCTCGAAAGTCTGTGGAAGACCGCGCAGGCCATGGAGAACCGCATTCAGACGCTGGAAGCGATCCTCGACGCCAACGTCAAGGGATGGAGGAACAAGACATGAACGCGAGCCGCTTTGCTGAATTTTCAGGCGCGCACGGCAAATTCAGGCGCAGACCGGGCAACGCGATTGTCATGGGCGTATGCGCGGGCGTTGCCGACTACTTCTCGCTCGACCGCACCGTCGTGCGACTCGTTGCCTTGCTGCTGTTGTGGTTCTTCACGGTGCCGACTCTGCTGCTGTACCTGCTGCTGACCTGGCTCGGGGACGCGCGATGAACGGTAACGGGCGCCGCGATGCGAATCCGCGCCGACTGTATCGCGATGTCGACAACCGCATGATAGCGGGCGTCTGCGCGGGGATCGCGGACTACTTCGGATTCAGTGTCAGGGGATTCAGGGTGCTGACCGTTTTGAGCTGCGCCTTCGCGCTGCCCGTGATCTTCATGGGCTACCTCTTGGCCTCGTTCCTGCTGCCGCGCAAGCCGACCGGCATGTACCACGACGAAGGCGAGGAAGCGTTCTGGCGCTCGGTCCGGCGCGACCCGCATTTCACGATGGACGACATTCGCACGCGGTATCGTGACCTCGACACCCGACTGCAGGGCATCGAGCAGTACGTCACTTCGCCGCGATTCGATCTCGATCAGAAGTTCAGGGATCTGGAGTGAGAAAAGGTGGCGGATTTATTTTCCGCGCCGCAATAAATAAATCCTGCACCTTATTAATAAGGGAAGAAAATAAATCCTGTACCTTTTTCACTAGATTTTTTTTCAGGGCAACACCGGCCGTATTTTCAGGTATCGTGAGTTTGAATATTCATTGCCCGCGGGGAAGGTTCGATGCTTTCGAGAGCCACGGTATTCGCTGCGCTGATCGCGCTGTTGTCCGCGTTCACGGCTGTCGCCACCGCCGCGCCGAAGGATGAACTCGTGTTGGTGGCCGGTGCGACCGGGCAAACGGGGCGACAAGTCGTCGCGCAGCTTCAGGAGCAGGGCTATGGCGTTCGCGCACTCGTCCGCGATGCCGCAAGCGCTGTAGAGAAGCTTGGCGCAGACGTTCCGCTGATCGTGGCCGACGTTCGTGATCCGGAGTCCCTCGTACCGGCCTTTGACGGTGTCACGCCCGCAACCGGTGACGTCGATCGCTGCCAACACGGATGGCCCGTGCCCGGGCGACATGCGGAAATCCAGCTCCCCGGGTTCGCAAGGGAGCGCGCCGGTCATGGCCCAGTGTTCGTTGATGAGCATCTTGGCCTCGGTGCCAATCGAGAGGCCTTGGGCCAGGTTGGCGGTATCCCGGGCGCCACTCATTCCGAGGAACCCCAGGCCCCCGTTGAAGTACACCAGCAAGGCGATCACAGGCGCGAACATTGTCAGGAGCTTTTTCACGAATACGGCCGATCCGGATTCCGGAAACATCCGCGAATTTTACCGGCGGGTCAGGCGTTCATTCTGTGATGCAATGCGGGAATCAGGGGCCGAAAATCGAGCCGGCGCCGGCGCTGACCGGGCCTGTCAGGGCTTTCCTGAAGGTGCTCGAAACCGAACCCGAAGCGGTATTTCGGGCGATGCGAAATTAACTGCGGTTCGACCCTGTTTATTCTTATAACAAAGGGTCATTTGGTGTCTGACACCGGGAACGAATGAGTTTCCTGAGCAATGGCCTGCTTTCCGGGCTCGATCACAACGCTGGCGGCGGTCAATCTGCCTCGATGTTTCCTATTTACTGGTATACGGCAGTGCCGTATAGTGATATGGTTTTTATCGAGTCGAGCTTGTTCGAACGCTATCTGCCCCGTTATTTCTCGGACGAAGAGTTTGGCCGGATGCAGATGGCGCTGAGGGAAAACCCGACGGTGGGTGTCGTGATTCCGGGTAGTGGCGGAATCCGAAAGCTGCGTTGGCGCCGGCAAGGTATGGGCAAACGCGGTGGCATGCGCGTTATTTACTATTTGAATCGCCCGCACGAGATCTGGCTGTTGACGATTTACGCCAAGGGCGAAGTGGAAACGATACCGCCGCATATCCTGCGCACATTAAAACGCGAGATGGAAAATGGGCCAACGAAAAATGAGTAAGAGAAACATCGGCCAGGAAATGATCGACTCGCTGCGAGAGATCAAGGCCGGCGGCGGACGTCGTTATCGTTTCACGGCGCCCGGGGAGATTCGACAGATTCGCGAAGGCGTGGGCGTGAGTCAGGCGAACTTCGCCCGCATGCTCGGCATATCATTACGCACATTGCAGGACTGGGAACAGGGCCGGCGCCGGCCGAATCAGGCAGCGCAGTCGTTGCTGGCCGTGGCGGCGAAGCGGCCGGATGTCATGCACGACGTGTTTGGGTAAAGCAAAAAAGTACCACTCCTGGCGCAATCGCCCGGCCCGGCGCAGAACCTCGGCAAGTTCCTCGACAAGGTGAGCATCCTCTTCTTCGATGTTTCGCACCGACAGGATGATGTCTTCCGTCACCGCGACACGCGTTAGCTGTTCGCGGTTCGGCCCGTCGCCGTCAGGATGACAGCGGCTTCCAACGTATGAATGCGCGCCGGCGGAGGATGGGGGGTTAGTTTGGTGTCAGACACCTCATAGCGGACGGTTATATGGTGTCTGACACCAATGTACATAAACTCCGCATAAAATGCGGAAAATCTCCTTGCGCTTGCGGAGAATAGGCCCCATAATCTCCGCAATAAACGCGGAGATTATTAATGTATATCTGGGAACAACAAGGCTGGCCCGCCCTCACCTGGGACGATCCGCGCCTGGCCCCGTTGCTCAACAAGACACATCGCGAGCAAGGCAGGCTGCTCGGCAAAATGGAGGCGCTCGGATTCGATCTGCAGGGCAAGGCTTATCTGGAAACGCTCACCCGTGACGTCGTCAAATCCAGCGAAATTGAAGGCGAGCAACTCGACGGCGATCAGGTCCGCTCCTCGATCGCCCGTCGCCTGGGCATGGATATCGCCGGGTTGGTTCCCGCCGACCGCAACGTCGAAGGCGTCGTTGAAATGATGCTCGATGCGACCCGGGAATACGCCTCGCCACTCACCGGTGAGCGGCTGTTTGACTGGCATGCCGCGCTGTTTCCGACCGGCCGGACCGGCATACGCCCCATCCGCATCGCCGAATGGCGCGATGATAACGATGGCCCGATGCAGGTCGTCTCCGGCCCGATCGGACGCGAGCGAGTACATTTTGAAGGCCCGCCCGCCGATCGAGTTGCCGACGAAATGAAGCGGTTTCAAAACTGGTTTAACGCGCCTGGCGATCACGACCCGCTGCTTACCGCTGGGCAAGCACATCTCTGGTTCGTCACCATCCACCCGTTCGATGACGGCAATGGCCGCATCGCACGCGCGATAACTGATATGGCGCTGGCTCGCGGTGAGAACAGCGCGCAACGTTTTTACAGCATGTCAGCGCAGATTCAGCAGGAGCGCGACGCATACTTTCAAATCCTCGAGCACTCTCAAAAAGAAACACTCGATATCACCGAATGGCTGGCGTGGTTTCTCGGCTGCCTGACGCGCGCCGTCGATGCAGCCCATGTCATGCTGGACGATGCGATTTGTAAGGCACGCTTTTGGGACCGCTTCAACCAGGAACCCCTCAACGAACGACAGATCAAGGTGCTGCAGCGAGTGATGGACAACTTCGAGGGCAAACTGACCAGTTCGAAATGGGCCAGGATCGCCAAGTGCTCGCAGGACACAGCCGGCAGAGATATCGCTGATTTGATCAAACGCGGAGCGTTGAAGAAGGATTCTGGCGGTGGGCGAAGTACGAGTTACTCCGTAATCCTGGAAGGGAAGATGGTGTCAGACACCTTATAACAAAGGGTCATTTGGGGTCTGACACCAACCCACCCCTTTCTTAACATTCAGCCCCGAATGAGGCCTTTTCCAGGTATACGTCATTGACGTATACCTGTTAGATGGTCATCATAGAAACTAGGCATTTCGAGCGCATCAGGGATCAATACCTGACCGACGATCAGTACAGCCTGCTCGGCTGGTACCTGGCGCGACGACCGGAAGCCGGCAACGTAATTCCGGGATCAGGCGGCATCCGGAAGCTGCGCTGGCCGTCTCCCGGTGGAGGCAAACGCGGCGGTTTACGGGTGCTGTATTACTGGATCGCGCCGCGTGGCCAGATCGTGATGTTGACTGTTTATCGAAAGAGTGAATTGAAGGATCTGACTCGTGCAGATATCAAATCCTGGGCCGCGGTGGTGAAGAAGCTGAAATCATGAAAAAGCGAAACATTGTCGAAGAAGTCAGGGCAGGGCTCGAAGAATACGCGAGCAATCCCGATGCGCTGACGCGTCGGGTTTTTCCCGAGCCGGACCCGGCCACAATTCGCAGGTCGCTGAGCCTGTCGCAACGTGAGATGGCAGTCCTGATGAATGTCAGCCTGCGCACCTGGCAGAACTGGGAACAACGACATCGCGCACTGACCGGTCCGGTCCGGGCTTTCCTGAGAGTGCTCGAGACCGAACCCGAAGCGGTCTTTCGGGCGATGCGAAGTTAGATGCACGAGGTGTTTGGCTAAAATTTATTTGGGGTCTGACACCAACTGCTGATTATTCCGGATCACCAACTGGCCGCCAGCGCGCGCCGCGGCCGTGGCCTTCGGCTTTCAGACGGCCCTCCTTTTTCATCTTACGCAGCACGAGGCGAATGGTTTCGCGACTCACGCCAGGCACTTCGCGCTCGAGATCCGCGATGCGGAAGGGCACGATCTTGCGGGCAACCGCCTCGCGCACCCGTTGCGACTTGGAACCGCGTCCGGCGTCGACAGTGCCAACGCGGTCCTGGAACTCTTTATAGGCGCGAATCAGCACCCCCCAGAAATACGTCATCCAGGGCATCACATCCTGCTGATCTTCGTGCCAGCCCCGGGAGCTTGCTTCCAGCGTGTCGTAATACGATTTACTCGATTCCTCGAACAGTCTTTCGAGACTGATGTAACGACCGACCTCATAGCCCGCGTGATAGAGGAGTAACAAAGTCAGCAGCCTCGCGACGCGACCGTTGCCGTCGCGAAAAGGATGAATGCACAGGAAGTCGAGCACAAACAATGGAATCACGATCATAGGGTCGTGACCGTCATTCAATGCCTGCTCATAGCTGCTGATGAGATCTTCCATTGCCTGCGGTGTTGCCACCGCGGGCAGTGCCTTGAACCGCACACGGATGACATTGCCTCTAGCATCCTTCTCAACGATCTCGTTGTCGATTATTTTCCAGTCGCCTCCCTCTTCACCCCTGTAACGGTTGATGGTTTTATGCAGTTGTCGAATCACGTTGACGGTCACAGGCATATCAGCACCGTTTTGGTGTATGAGCTCGAGCGCATCGCGATAGCCGGCGATCTCCTGCTCGGAACGATCCCGCGGTTCTGTCTGGTGCTCGACTAATGCCTTGACTCGTTTCTCGGGCGCGGTGATGCCCTCGAGCCGGTTCGACGCGTCGGTCGATTCGATGAGCGCAACCGTGCGCAGCCCGTCCAGCGTCTCCGGACGTTGTTTAACGTAGAGTTCCTGCTTGCCCAGGTGTTCGCCAAGACTTCGCAAGGTCGCGGCATCGGCCGGACCGAACGCCAGCGAGGCAAAAAATTCGGGTTTGAGTGAATGCATGGGTCGTGGCAAAGCCTGATGAGTGAATGGTTTGATGCCGCGGCTGACTATGGAGTAAGCCGCTCAACGGGCTGTATTGTACCTAATTAGGGTAATTTAGTGTCTATTTTACCTCCTTTTCTATTGGAATGACCCTCGTTAGGAGATAAGTTATTGATTATTATCACTATGACGCTGCCGGAGGCACCCCCGGAACCGGCCTTGTACGTACCAGGTTACACAGTGTGTAACAAAAAAGAGGTGAATTGTCGCCTTCAATACCCCTTATAGTGACCCAAATACCCTTATTCAGTCTCCGACCCACGCACCCATTGAGAACCCAATAGCTCAGATCTTGCAGCATCAGCCGCCCGTCAGGCCCCTATTCCCTCGGCGGCGAATCCAGCGTCGTCTCCGAGCCATCGTGCCGATACGAACGCCCGTTCTGCTCGATCGTGAATTCGTCGAAGACCTTGATCATGCCGGCGATACTGTCTTCGATCTCGACCATGCCCTTCTGCATCGAACCGCCGTGGGTGGGCACCCGGCCCGGGCTGATCGTGATGACGCGCACGCCATCTCTCTTCCCCTTGCGGGCGACGTCGAGCATCAAATTGTCGATGGCTGCTTTGCTGCTCTTGTAATACGCGAAGCCCAGGATCGGTATGCCGCGCGGCCCCTGACCGGTGGTCAGGGAGGCAACCAGGCCATCGTCGCTTGCCTGGACATGCGGCCAGAAGGCTTCCGTGACCTTCAACGGGCCACGCGTATTGGTGTGGTACCACTCGTCGAACCAGGTGTAATCGATCGAACCGAAGGTCTGTCCCTTGTCGGGCCCGCGCATCAATGCGGCGTTATTGACCAGGACATCGATCGGCTGGCCGGCATACTTATCGGCCAGCGCATCGATACCGTCGAGATCGACCAGGTCCAGGCGCTCAACGGTCACGTTGTCGTTCGCCGCGGCAAACGCGTTGAGATCATCGGCTTTGTCCGGGTTGCGACAGGTGGCGATGACCTTCGCGTCTTTGGCCGCATACTGTTTGACGAACTCGAAACCGATGCCGCGGTTGGCGCCGGTGATCAATACGGTTTGCGGGTCGGATGCGGGGTATGCAGCGCCGCTGGCGAGCAGCAAACTGATCGGCAACAGGGCAAACAGGGGCGAGATGCGATTCATTGTTGTTGTCCTCTGGTTTTATTCAGATGGGGACAGTGACCTTAATTCAAAAAGCGAACCAGGACACGTCGTTCATTGGTGTCAGACACCTTATAACAAACCGCCATATGGTGTCTGACACCGAAAAAGGTGCCGGGTTTATTTTCGACAATTGGGGTCAGACACCAATTCCCGCCCACAATTAATTGGGGTCAGACCCCAAATTCGTCAGCACCTGGCCCCGCCGGGAATTTTCACGAAACGCGGTACAGCCCTTGAGCCCGGCCTGCCAGGCGAACTCATACAGCCGGGCAAACTCATCGAACGGAAAGTCCTCGGCGACATTGACCGTCTTCGATATGGCATTGTCCACGAAGGGTTGCAGCGCCGCCTGCATCTCCAGGTGAGCGTGCGGATCGAGGTTACGGGCTTCGATGAAAGCCTCCGGAGGTGATTCCCCGGCGTGGCCGCGGTGCCAGAGGTCCCACGCGAAGTCGCGCACTTCGAGCGTGCAGTATGACCCGTCCCGATCGAGCAGCTGTCTCTCTCCGTCGAGGGAGAAAATCGGTTCTATTCCGCTGGAGACGTTGCCGGCCAGAAGACTGATCGTACCGGCCGGTGCGATCGCCAGCAGGTGACTGTTGCGTATGCCGGTCGACGCGATCACGTCGCGCTCGCCGGAAGACAGCCGGTGCGCGAATCCGCCGGCCAGGAAACCGTCCGGATCGAAGTCCGGAAAAGCGCCCTTCTCCACGGCCAGTTCAGCCGACATCCGGTAGGCCGCATGAGAAATCGTGCGCATCGCCTCGGTCGCGGCCTGTCTTGCCGCATCACTGTCGTATCGCAACCCGAGCATCACGAGCGCGTCGGCGAGGCCGGTAATCCCGAGTCCGATGCGTCGCGATCGCCTGGCACGTTCAGCCTGTTCGGGAAGCGGAAACGACGAGACATCGATAACGTTGTCCAGAAACCGGACCGCCAGCGCGGCATCGTGCGCCAGCGCGCCGAAGTCGAACGATGCCCGGCTCCCGAACGGCTCGACGACAAACGCGGTCAGGTTCAGGGAGCCCAGGTCGCAGGCCCCGTAAGAAGGCAGCGGGACTTCGCCGCACGGGTTGGTCGCAGTCAGATGCTCCTGGTAGGCGAGATTGTTCTCCTTATTAATAGTGTCTGTGAACAGGACTCCCGGTTCGGCGCAGTCGTAGGCCGCCCGCATGATCTTTTGCCACAGTTCGCGTGCGGAGACCGAACGCTCGACGCGGCCTGTCCCATCTGCATCGCGCTCGCCGGCCGGAAAAACGAGCGGCCACGACCGTTCCTCACGGATCGCTTCCATGAATGCATCGGTGACCTGCACCGAAAGATTGAAATGCCGCAGGGCCCGCGGGTCCCGCTTGGCTTCGATGAACGCCTCGATGTCCGGATGATCACAGCGCAGCGAGGCCATCATCGCGCCGCGACGTGAACCGGTGGACAACAGGGTTTCGCACATCGCATCCCAGATGTGCATGAACGACACCGGGCCGGAAGCCATGGCGCCGGTCGTGCGAACCGCGGTCCCGGCGGGCCGCAGTGTCGAGAAATCGTAACCGACGCCGCCACCCCGCTGCATCGTCAGGGCGCCCTCTTTGATCGCATCGAAAATACCCTCCAGGGAATCATCGATCGCGCCCATCACGAAACAGTTAAACAGCGTGACGCAACGCCCGGTGCCGGCGCCCGCCAGGATCCGTCCGCCGGGCAGGAATCGAAAACCGGTCAGCAGCTCATAAAATCTTTTCTGCCACGCATCGCGGTTCTGAACCTCGGCTGCGGCGACCGCGGCCGCAACGCGTTGCCAGGTGTCGGCGACAGATTGCTCGCCGTTTGACCGATACTTGTTGGTCCATACAAATTTCGCGATCCGGGACTGCAATTCATCTTCGTGATTCACGGCCTTGCATGCCCGCATCCAGTCGTCAGGACTTGTGCAGGCCAAATGTCAGATGCTCGGCCTGGTCCAGCAGGTCTGCGAACGCGGCGCCGGTCACCCGGATCAGTTCTTCATGGTCACCCGCCTCGAAGTAAACCTCGGGCTGCTTCACGAGTGAATCGTCGACGACCGTCGGTATGTCATAGGCGGGCCCCAGGGCGGGCACGGCACCGAGCGCGCAATCCGGAAAAACGCCGGCCAGATCGGTTTCCGGGGCAAGTTCCACCGGTCTGCCGAGCAGTTCCCGCAGTGTACCGACATGAACATTGAAACTCGCGGGCAATACGGCCAGCAAGTAGCCCTCCTGGTCTTTCAGCAAGACAGCTTTCGCGACCCGCTCACCGCTGACCTGCGCCGCTTCCGCGGTGCGCATACTCGATTCGGAATGCGGGTGCGATACGACCGAATAGTCGATATCGCGGGAGTCCAGAAACGCGCTGATCGTTGCGGGTATGCCCATGTCGGTGCCTCCGGGATAGCCAAAATACTGTCGGGTGACCATGAATTTCATCAATAGCCCACTGTATTCTCTATCCTGTCGCGCGGACAATGCAAGAGGGGTTTGCCGGTCCGCTCATACGCAGAACTACTGATAGTTTGACGGGTCCGGGCGCCTTAGATTTAAGTGTTGTAAGTGGGGATTTGCGTCTTTTTTTTGCGGTGCAAGGTCACCAGGACAATTTCGATGCCTTCATTTGATGCACAAAGAGAGTCGATGGTCGATCGGCAAATCGCGTCGCGGGGCGTGCACGATGCGAACGTCCTCGCAGCGATGGGCACCGTGCCGCGCGAGCGTTTCGTGCCGGACCGGGTTTCCGAATTCGCCTACGAAGACGCGCCGCTGCCCATCGAGGAAGGGCAAACGATTTCACAGCCGTATATCGTCGCGGTGATGATCGAAGCCCTCGAGCTCGGGCCCGCCGATCGCGTGCTCGAGATCGGCGCCGGTTCGGGTTACGCTGCGGCAGTGCTGAGCCGGATCGTCGGCCGCGTATTCGCGGTGGAACGGCATGCGTCCCTCGCGGAACTCGCGCGCTCGCGCATGAGCGACCTCGGCTACGACAACGTCGAGATATTGCATGGCGACGGCTCGCTCGGCTGGCCGGAACACGCCCCTTACGACGCGATCGTGGTTGCAGCCGGAGGCCCCGAGGTTCCGAAGAGCCTGCTCGAGCAGCTCAGCATCGGGGGCTGCCTCGTGATACCCGTCGGTGACACGATGAGAACCCAGGATTTAGTGCGCATTCGGCGCGCGAGCGAACACAGCTATGAAGAAGAGTCGCTCGGGCGTGTCCAGTTCGTGCCACTCATCGGCAGCCAGGGTTGGTCACTGGACGGCATGCCGGTCACGCCGCGACGCGCCCGCGAGCCGCTGCGCATCATACCGCCAATGCGCCACAAACTCAGCGGGCTTATTTCGGAACGGTGTGAGCCCTTTGACGATATCGAGCACGCGCCGTTGACCGGACTGCTGGATCGTATCGGCGACGCGAAGATCGTATTGCTCGGCGAAGCGAGCCACGGCACATCCGAGTTCTACGAGATGCGGGCGCGCATCACCCGCGAACTGATTACGCAGCGCGGATTCAATGTGGTCGCGATCGAGGGCGACTGGCCCGACACGAACACGCTCGATCGTCATGTCCGCGGCCGCGACGACGGGACGCTACGCGTGCCCGCTTTCTCCCGGTTCCCGACCTGGATGTGGCGCAATCGGGAAACCCAGGCGTTCGTGAATTGGCTGACCGACCACAATGCCCAGGTCGGCGAAGCCGAACGGCAGGTCAGCATGCACGGCCTCGACCTGTACAGCCTGTATAACTCGATCGGCAGCGTGCTCGATTATCTCGACGAGGTCGACCCCGAGGCCGCCGAGACCGCGCGCGTGCGCTACGGCTGTTTCTCGCCCTGGGAAATGGACCCGGCGACTTATGGCCGGGCCGCCGTCAGCGGCCGGGTGGCGGACTGCGAAGCGGAATCGGTCGCCTCGCTGCTCGACTTGCTGAAGCAACGGATCAATTACGCGACCACGCATGATGGCGAAGAATTTTTTAATGCCGAACGAAATGCCACAGTCGTTCGCGATGCGGAACGTTACTACCGCACGATGTATTACGGATCGCGCGAGTCCTGGAACCAGCGCGACAAACACATGTTCGAGACCCTGCAGGCCGTACTCGCTCACCGCGGTGAGAGCGCCCGGGCAGTCGTCTGGGCGCATAACTCTCACGTCGGCAACGCCGCGGCAACCGAGATGGGCATGCGCGGTGAGTTCAACATCGGTCAGCTCGCGCGGGAACACTATGGCCAGTCGGCTTACTCGATCGGCTTCGGCACCGATCGCGGCACGGTCGCCGCCGCGTCGAACTGGGATGAGCCGGTCCAGTTCATGAACGTGCGCCCGGCGCACGAAGACAGCTATGAGCGCCTCTGTCACGAATCGGAGTTCCCGGCCTTCCTGTTACCGTTGCGCGAGGCAGATTCGCGTGGCCTCCGGGAAGAACTCCTGGCCCCACACCTCGAAAGAGCTATCGGGGTCATTTACCGGCCGGAGACCGAGATATTGAGTCACTATTTTCAGGCGGCGCTGCCGGCCCAGTTCGATGAATACATCTGGTTTGACGAAACCAGGGCGGTGCAGCCACTCGAAACCGAGAAAGGCCCGGGCGTCCCGGAGACCTATCCGTTCGGGTTGTAAGCCTGCTCATTGCGGCACGGAGCACGCAAAGGATTGGTGTCAGACACCCATCTCACGCCGTCAGTCGTGAAGCAGGGTCTCGCCGAGAAGCTCGCGCGCCTTCTTGCGGATTCTACTTTCCGCACCGCGGTTGACCATTAGGCCAACTTTCACCGCAGCCGCGACCTCCGCCCGGTCGATACCGAGTTCATCACACTTGCCGAGGTGGTAGTCCATACACGGGTGGCAATTTGCCGCTGCTGCCGCACCCATGGCTACAAGTTCTTTGGTCTGTTCATCCATTTGCTAGCTCCTCGTTAGTCTCCACCTTTTTTGCCGGTCGCGGTCTCAGCCGAGTTGAAATCGCCGCCGAAGTGACCAGGCAGCCGCGTGCCGCATGCGGCGCAACGGCCGTGACCGTCGAGGCCGCAACGGCCGAGCCGGTACCAGTCGCGCTCGATCAACAATTCGCCGCAGGCGTGACAAAAAGTACTCGCGCCGGCCGAATCGTGAACGTTGCCCATGTAGGCATAGCGCACACCGTTCGCCATCGCGATTCCGCGGGCCCGGGTCAGGGTGCCGGCGGGCGTGTGTTCGATATCCAGCATCTTCCAGTCGGGGTGAAACGCCGAAAAGTGCATCGGCACATCCGGGCCGAGATGCTCCACGACCCAGCCGGTCATCTCGTCGAGCTCCTTGTCGGAATCATTCTGACCGGGGATCAGCAGCGTCGTCAGCTCCAGCCAGGCGCCGGTTTCCTGCTTGATGTACGCGAGCGTGTCCAGTACCGGCGCGAGATGCCCGCCGCAGATCTTGTGGTAGAAGCGATCAGTAAACGCTTTCAGATCGACGTTGACCGCATCCATCGCGTCGAAAAACTCGGTGCGCGGCTCCGGATCGACGTAACCGGCCGTGACCGCAACCGACTTGACCCCCTGCGCCCGGCACGCGGCGGCCACGTCCACCGCATACTCCAGGAAGATGATCGGATCGTTATAGGTAAACGCGATGCTCTTGCAGGACAACTCCGTCGCGCGCTCGGCCAAACGTTCGGGCGTCGCCTGGGCACTCAGCGTATCCATTTCGCGCGACTTGCTCATGTCCCAGTTCTGGCAGAACTTGCAGGCCAGGTTGCAGCCGGCGGTGCCGAATGACAACACGGTGCTGCCCGGGGAAAAAATGGTTTAAGGGTTTTTTCTCGATCGGATCGACACAAAAGCCGCTCGACCGGCCATAACTGACGAGACTGATTTCATCGCCGATGCGCTGACGCACGTAGCACAGCCCGCGTTGCCCCTCTCGCAGACGACAATGGCGCGGACACAGGTCGCACTGGAGCCGGCCGTCGTGCAGGCGATGCCAGTATTTAGTGGCAACAATCGTTGCATCCATGCTTGTTAAATGGGACTCGCGACCCTATATATCAAGGTGTGGAAGACAAAGGATGTTACGCCGAAACGCACTGACATGAACGCGCGCGAACCCGCCGTTGCCGGAATGTTTTACCCTGCCGAAGCCGGGCAGCTCGAGCGTGATATCAGCGTGCTGTTGCGCAACGCCGGGACGCAATCCGGCCCGGTGCCCAAGGCAATGATCCTTCCCCATGCGGGTTACGTGTATTCCGGACCGGTGGCCGCTCGTGGATACGGATTACTGAGCGCGGCGCGACAGGACATCCGTCGCGTCGTGTTGTTCGGTCCCGCGCATCGCGTGTACCTCGAGGGCATGGCGGTACCGACGAATGATGGTTTCGCGACCCCGCTGGGCACTGTGCCGGTCGACCGAACGATGATCGCCGAAATTGGAGAACTTCCCGGCGTGTGGGTCTCGGACGTTGCGCACAAAGATGAGCACAGCCTGGAAGTGCAGCTGCCGTTTCTGCAGACCGTGCTCGAAGATTTCGCACTGGTGCCGGTTGTCGTGGGCCAGTGTGCACCGGCCCTCGTGGCTGCAGTGATGGATGCGGTATGGGGCGGACCCGAAACCCTGATCATCGTCAGCTCGGATCTCTCGCACTACCTCTCATACAACGAGGCACAACGGGTCGATGCGAACACCTGCAGCCGAATCCTGAACAAGGCGACGATGCTGAGCGGGCAAGAGGCCTGCGGTGCGCATGCCATCAATGGCTTGATGCAGGCTGCACACTGCCGGCCCCTGCGGGTCGAGGCGGTCGACGTACGCAACTCCGGCGATACCTGCAGCGACAAAGACAGAGTAGTGGGCTATGGCGCATTCATACTGCATTGAACTGGCACCCGAACGGTCGGCCAAGCAAATCATGCTGGAGTTTTCGAGTTCGACCGGGCTTCGTCCGGCCGCAGCCGCGCCACGCCGCTACCTGTGGACGGACGCGTTCGCGGTCTGCAACTTCATGGAACTCTACGCGCAGACGAGCGACGAAAAATTCCTGCGCCTGGCGCTCGACCTCGTGGAGCAGGTGCACCGGGTGCTCGGACAGTTTCGCGAAGACGATCCCCGCGACGGCTGGATCAGCCATCTAGATACGCACGAGGGCGGATTACACCCGACCGCCGGCGGCCTGCGCATCGGCAAGCGCTTACCCGAGCGCCGGCGCGAAGAACGTTTCGATGAGCGGCTCGAATGGGATCGTGACGGACAGTATTTTCACTACCTGACGAAATGGATGCACGCCCTCAAGCGTGTCGGCGCCGTGACCGGGCAAACGCATTTCCATCGGTGGGCGCTGGAGCTTGTGCGCGCTGCACACGCCGCGTTTTTCTATGTACCGCCGGGTTCACCGGTCGGGCGCATGCACTGGAAGATGAGCACGGACCTTTCGTATCCGCTGGTCCCGTCGATGGGCCATCACGATCCGCTCGACGGCCTGATCACTTTTCAGGCACTGCGGGCATCCGGCGACGATGCGTTGCCGGATCTCGGCACGGAGATTTCCGACCTCGCAAAAATATGTTCGGGCATGGACTGGGCCACTGATGACGTCCTCGGCCTCGGCGGGTTGCTGTCGGACGCCTGCCGCATTACCCAACTCATGGCGAAAGGAGTCCCGGACCTGGCCGGCCTGCTGAGCGGCGTCCTGGACGCGTCCGTGTCCGGACTAAGATTCCTGACGGCCGGCGACAGTCTTCATTATCCGGTCGAACACCGCCTGGCGTTCCGCGAACTCGGTTTATCGATCGGCCTGCAGGGCGTCGGCAAAATGCAGGGCGCACTCGATCGGAACCCGGACGCGTTTCGCGATCTAACATCGCTGGGCGATTCGCTGCACACTCTGGCGACGTTTGCGTCGGTTGGGCGGCACATCGAGGCGTTCTGGCGCCAACCCGTGAACCAGGCCGCCGGTTCGTGGGTGTCGCATCGCGATATCAATGCGGTCATGTTGGCGACCAGCCTGGCCCCGGACACTTTCCTGAAAATATAAGTTGATGAAAAGCAGGTTAGAGACATGACCCGGAACACGACAAAGCAAAGCGACCGCCGGATCTCCCACGCCGTATCTGATCTGCGGTTGTCGGCCATCAAGGAAATGGCCATGCTCGGCGCGCAGACGAAGGACGCGGTTTCGCTGGCCTGGGGACTGCCTTCTTTCCGCACGCCGGCACACATTCGCGCCGCCGTGGCCGAAGCGCTCGAGGACGATCCGGACATCGGCAAGTACACGTTGCCAAACGGCCTGCCCGAACTCCGCGAGCGCGTGGTCGAGCGTCATCGCGCGCAGACTGGCATCGACGTCGACGCCGAGCGGAATGTCTTCATTACGGCGGGCAATATGCAAGGCATGAACTCCCTGTTCCGCGCCATCATCGATCCCGGCGACGAGATCGTCGTGACGGATCCGGGGTTCGCCTCGCACATCCAGCAGATTCGCATCCATGGCGGACAACCCGTGCACTGGGTGCTCAACGAAGATCGTGGCTGGAAACCCGATCTGGCTTCGCTGCCGGCGCTCGTGACGTCGCGCACCAAGGCGATTGTGCTCGTCACGCCGTCGAACCCGACAGGAAAAATATTCTGTGAAAAAGACCTGATCGCGATCGGAGAATTTGCGCTGGAGCACGATATCCTGGTTCTCCTCGACGATCCGTATTCCCATATCGTCTACGAAGACTCGGAGCGATTTTTTAATCTCGCGTCACGACGCAAATACTTCGAACACCTCGTCTATCTGTTTACGTTTTCGAAAATTCATGCGATGAGCGGTTGGCGCCTCGGTTACATGATCCTGCCGGACTGGCTGCGCGGCGAAGTGCTCAAAGTGCACGACGCGACCATGATCTGCGCGCCCCGCATATCGCAGGTCGCAGGCCTCGCCGCGCTCGGCGGCCCCGCCGAACACGTGGAGACATTCAGAAGCGTCCTGACAGGCAGGCGAAAACTGATCTGCGAACGACTCGACCGGGTGCCGCACGTGTTCGAGTACGTGAAGCCCGACGGCGCCTATTACGTGTTCCCGAAGATCGTCACGCCCCACGAAGACTCGAGGGAATTTTCACTGCGTCTGCTCGACGAGGCCGGGGTCGCCGTGACCCCGGGCAGCGCCTTCGGCCCCCACGGCAGACATCACGTACGACTGGCCTATTGTGTAGACGATGCTGAGATCGACGAAGCGTTCGACAGAATCGAACGCGCCTTCCCCGCATGAATCGAGATGGACAAGTCGTTTAACCGGAAAGTCTCGGACCTGCTCAGGCAGATGGCCGATGTACTGGACCAGCAGCAGGCCAACCCCTATCGAATCAGCGCGTACCGGCGTGCGGCGGAGGCCGTCGCCTCGCTCGAAACGGACGTACGCGGCGTCCTCGAAAGAGAGGGTACCGAGGGTTTGATCCGCCTGCCGTTCATCGGTTCCGGCATCGCGGCGTCTATCCGGGAAATCGCCGACACCGGACACTGGTCACGGCTCGAGAGGTTGCGCGGCACGCTGGAACCTGAACGGCTGATGCAGACCGTGCCCGGCATCGGACCGGAGCTGGCGCAGGCGATCGGCAATCAACTGCACGTGGATACGCTAGAAGCGCTCGAGATCGCCGCGCACGATAGCAGGCTCCAGGCGATCAGGGGGGTCGGCCCCCGCCGGGCGGCAGCGATTAGAGCCAGCCTGGCTGACATGCTCGGGCGACGGCGATCGCCCCGGCGAGCCGCGAAGAATCCGGGCATCGGCGCCCTTTTGTCCGTCGATCGCGACTACCGCTCGAAGGCACGGGCCGGGACTCTGCAAAAGATTACCCCGCGGCGTTTCAATCCCGATGGCAAAGCCTGGCTGCCGATCCTGCACACGCAACGGGGCGAATGGAATTTCACGGCGTTGTTTTCAAACACTGCGCGCGCCCATCAGCTCGGGCGCACAGGCGACTGGGTCGTCATCTATTATTACGATGGCGACCATCAGGAAGGTCAGTGCACAGTTGTCAGCGAAACACACGGACCGCTGCGCTCGATGCGCGTTGTCCGCGGCCATGAAGCGGAATGCCGCCGTTTCTACCGCAGTGGCGGACTCGGATCTGCCGGCCGATCGCGCGCTAACTCAGCTTGATGCTGTACTTTATGGAAAATAAACCCGGCACCTTTTTCCGGCACCTCAGACCAGCGCGCGGTACCAGGATTCGATCGCATCCATCTTGAACGGCCCCGGCGGCGAGCGATGGCGCACGATGCCGTCGGCGTCGATCAGGTACAGCCGCTCGGGTGAACCGGCGTAGCGCGTATTAGCGCTGTTGTTCATGCCGTCGACCGCCACCGGCATGGTAATGCCGCGGGTCTCCATGCACTCGGCCGCGATCGCGACACGCGCCTCGAGCGTGGCGGGCTGATCGTAGACGATGTTCTGCGTGTGATTGATCTTCACCTGCCAGCCGTCTTCCGGGTGCGCCTCACGGTTATAAATGAGCAGAAAGTCGAGCTCGTGACGCAGCTCATCAAAGATCTCGTTAAAGCGCCCGGTCTGACCGCGGTAGATGGGACAGGTGTAGTTGCCTAACAGCAGCGCCAGCGGCCTGTCCCGGTAATCGGCAAGGCTGATGTGCTCGCCGGTCAGCGTCCCGTCGGCAGCAAGACGTTGCACCGAGAAATCCGGTGCCGCTTCGCCGGCCTTCGGTGCCGCGGCTTCGATCGGCGCGCGCTCGGCCGCGAGCTGCTGCATGAACTCGTCGGGCGGCAACTCGATGACCTCGAGGTAGGCATCGATTTCGGGTTCGAGTGTCCAACGGTTATCCGGCATGGGGTGACTCCTCAGACGTTGCTCCGACCGGTTGTTTGAGCGCCGCGCCGGGTCGAGGTTCCCGGTCGGGCAGCATCGCTATTCACCCGACCGGTGGGCGGTCGCAATTGGGAGGTGGTGCATGGTGTCAGACACCTTATGGCCGACAGTTATATGGTGTCTGACACCAATGCTCTTCGCCCAAATCCTTCTTATACTCACGACAAACGGAGTTCGAGAATGGAAACTCAATATGCTTTCAGGCGTTACCGCCCTGCCGTCACGATGGCGTGCACCGTCCTGGCGGTATTATTTGCTAATCCCACAAGCGCGGATGACGTTGCGCCGGGTGATCCGCAACTGGAACGCGGCCGGTACCTGGCGGAAACCGTCGCGCTTTGCGCGCATTGTCATTCTGCCCCGAACAACGAGATCGACGGCAGGCCGCCGCTTGTTTCCAACTACGCCGGCATCGACTGCCCGGTATGGGCAAAGGATCAGAATCCGCGGGGCAAAGACTCACCGGATTTCGTGACCTCGAAATTGTGCGAGCCCAATATCACGCCGGATCCAGCGACCGGCATCGGTGGCTGGTCCAGGGCCGACATCATCCGGGCGTTCCGGGACGGGTTGCGACCCGACGGCGCACCGCTTCATCCCAACATGTGGCTGAACCTGCATGCGGTTAGCGACGAGGATGCCGAAGCCATCGCAAGTTATATCCTGACCCTGCCCCCGGTGGTTCATGAACAACCGGGCCGCGGTCAGGTCCTGAGTCAGCGCATACACACCGTGGCACTGGCAAGTCTGCCGCCGTCTCCGGCGCAAAGTCCCGATCGGTCCGACGAAGCGGCCTACGGAAAATACCTGACGGACATCGGTCGCTGCCGGTATTGCCACACGCCCAACGACGGGCCGGGTCGAGAACGCAAGGGCAAGGCGTTTACCGGTGGCGCCCAATACTGGGTCGGCGGACGTTACCTGCCGGGCGCGAGAGTCATTGTCACGCCCAACCTGACCCCGCATCCGGAAGGGATCGGTGATCTCAGCCGGGCAGATTTTATTGCCCTGTTCAGGGCACGCGGCAGCGGCCGGCCGGTCACGCTTGCCAGCAATACGGTGATGCCGTGGGTGGCATTCGCCGCCATGACGGACCAGGACCTCGGGGCCATCTGGGCTTATCTGCAGACGCTGCCGCCGCAGCCGACATCACAACCCGGCGATTACGATTTCTAGAACAATGGGGTCAGACCCCACTCACACCCCTGATTACGCCAGGTGCCCCGTCTTCACCCAAACACCGTCTCCCGCTCCACCCACGGTTCGTGCACGCTCATGTGCGGACTGCGAATCCAGGTACCCGCCGGGAGCGGCCGTGTTCGTCGATGAATTCACCGGAGAGGATAGCCGGTCAGCACGAAATCCTGCCCCGGGAAGCAGACGATCCGGCCGGATGTTCGGCATTCCCTGCAGCCAGCGAACCGTCGAGCACGGGATCCAGGAACACGCGGACCGGCCAACCGATATTCGTGTGTGGCCCCGCCGTCGGGTGTTGACCGGATTCCTGCGCCGCAAATTTCTTGTAGTCACCGCCCTTTAAGATTGCCACACGCCCAACGACGGGCCGGGTCGAGAACGCAAGGGCAAGGCGTTTACCGGTGGCGCCCAATACTGGGTCGGCGGACGTTACCTGCCGGGCGCGAGAGTCATTGTCACGCCGAACCTGACCACACACCCGGAAGGGATCGGTGATCTCAGCCGGGCAGATTTTATTGCCCTGTTCAGGGCACGCGGCAGCGGCAGGGCGGTCACACTTGCGAGCAACACGGTGATGCCGTGGGTGGCCTTCGCCGCTATAACCGATCAGGACCTCGGGGCGATCTGGGCTTACCTGCAGACGCTGCCGCCGCAGCCGACATCACAACCCGGCGATTACGATTTCTAGAACAATGGGGTCAGACCCCACTCACACCCCTGATTACGCCAGGTGCCCCGTCTTCACCCAAACACCGTCTCCCGCTCCACCCACGGTTCGTGCACGCTCATGTGCGGACTGCGAATCCAGGTACCCGCCGGGAGCGTCCGTGTTCGTCGATGAATTCACCGGAGAGGATAGCCGGTCAGCACGAAATCCTGCCCCGGGAAGCGGACGATCCGGCCGGATGTTCGGCATTCCCTGCAGCCAGCGAACCGTCGAGCACGGGATCCAGGAACACGCGGACCGGCCAACCGATATTCGTGTGTGGCCCCGCCGTCGGGTGTTGACCGGATTCCTGCGCCGCAAATTTCTTGTAGTCACCGCCCTTTAAGTATTTGAACAGCTTGTCCTGATCGGTCGGCACGGCGCTTTTGACTTTGGCGGTCTTCGCCGTGGGCTGAAAAATCACGCCCATCGCAGCCGCCATCCCCGTCGCCATCTTGTCGAACGTTTCATTATCCTGATTCATAGAGCGCCCTAATTACACCGCACGCCCTTGGCGTCAATTATCGGTCGGCGGCCTTGGTTATTAGCCCTACCTATTTACAACCTGAGTTATCCTCACCCCACGGCATCAAAGTTTTGCAAATGATGGCATCACCTAACTTGGCATCTTTCAAGTTGGCATCTCTCAAGTCGGCCCCACTCAAGTCGGTATATCTCAAGTTGGCCCCACTCAAGTCGGCCCCACTCAAGTCGGCCCCACTCAAGTCGGTATATCTCAACTTGGCCCCCTTCAAGTTGGCCCCACCCAAGTCGGCCCCACTTAAATCGGCCCCACTCAAGTCGGCATATCTCAAGTTGGCCCCCTTCAAGCCCGCCCCACTCAAGATGGCCCCTTTCAAGCCGGCCCCACTCAAATCGCATTCTTCGCAGGCATTGAGTATCTCAAGTTTTTTGAGATCCATGCCATCAAACGCGATAGCAGTGGAGCTGCCACAGAGGATGATTGCCAATAAAAGAGAAACTGTAGGTTTTTTCAAGTTATATATTTTCTTTACTACGCGATGCTTGTAAGTATATCGCGAACGTCTGCTTCGGGTCGTCTCCTGCCCTACAGCTGCAGGGGTTCTAGCTGACCGCTATACGCTCCAATCCCGCCCCTCAGACTAAGATTTTCAATTTCCCAGATTGAACGGCAGCTTTCGCGCAATCACCGGGCGGTCAGATCACCAAAAAATCATCGCTGTCACAGACAGCTCGCGGCCATTAGCAGACGTTGCTTAGAGTCGATTATGTATGGACCAGATACAGATACCGGCGAAGCTCATCAGCTTCCAGTGCCGGCAAGAATTCCTCATTTGCCTCTCTGAGCCAGTGTTCACAGATATAGCCGTTTCCCTCGCGCTCAAAATCGTCCTTTAGAGCCAGCATCGTCTGCTTAGCTCGTGGCCAAAAGCTACTGAAGGAATCGGTTAGGTCGAAACTTTGATAATTTAGCTTTAAATCGTCGAGCGCCGAAGCAATGTAAGTCTTGTCGATTTCCAGTTCCTCCGGGGCATCACAATACTCGAGAAGGTGAACGATGAGTACTGCCAGTGTGCCGCCAGGCTTAAGCGTTTCGACAATCCTTGCCAATACGTCTTTTTCATTATCGACCCAATAAATCGCATCAACCACAATCGCCGCGTCGAATGACTTGTCAGGTAAATCGAGCGTGTTCAAGTCGGCCTCGACAAAGTGGAGCCTAGACCGTTTTCCCTGGGTTCGGGAAAGAGCAGTGGCGATCGCAACAGTGGAGTAGTCGACTCCCGTGACCGCTGTGCCGGTCTGATCAGAAATCCACTCTGATATCCCGCCAGCTCCGCATCCCAGGTCGGCAACTTGCTGACCTGGTTGGATTGTGAGCTTGTCAATCAGAAGCTGGACAGACTCCATATCCGTCATTCCCTCCTGACAGAGGTCTAGACCGTACACCCGCTCACAAAACTGGGAATGTGCGTCGCTGGAATTCGCCGCTTCATAAAAATGCTGGTAGAAGTACCAGTAGTAGTCAGGTCGCTCCTTGAAATAGCACTCTGCGAGGGAACGGGATTGCTCGTTTAAATGATATCCGTCATCGTCTCCGTCGATGAGCGCCTTGTTGACAAGACTGTCAAATGAGTGTGACCAATCTTCACGGAAGATCCAGTAGCGTTCTTGCCCCCGCGATTCAAGTGCGGCTTTATCTGTAGGTTGCTTGTCCGACTCAGCACCAAAGACGCTCGCCAGTACTTGGATTTCTGCTTCTTCAAGGTCCATATTTTGGTCCGTGTCGAGGGGCAATCACCCATTGTAACGATTGCTCATGCCGACCCGGAAATCGAACATATGGATGTCCGCTATGGGTCGGAAGCAGACATTAGCCAGGGGTGGCCAGAGATCAGGGGATTAGGGTCCGCTTTTAGGCGGAAAGCAGCCTTTCCGACGCAGTACAAGGGACTGAACCGCCTTCTCGGTATGCTCACAATACGCTCTGGCTGTATTCGGCTTCGGCGTCCGGTATTCCTCGCAATCACATTCCCAACGCTCGCCCAGGCCGCGGTCAAGTGGTTAGTTTATGCAGAAATAGGTCTGCGCCGTCGAATCGAATAAACGGCCAACGTTAGAAAATACAGTGTAAATACGTCAAGGCTAGTGCCACCTGAGTTAACAGGATTGGGGTCGGCTATTTCATTCGGCGGGGTAACGGGATTGGGGTCAGCTATTACCTCTGGCGGGGTAGGAGGATCAGGGTCAATTATTACGCCTGATGGGGTAACAGTTATCGTTACCAGTGCCGTCTCCATGACCCCATTAACATCTTCCACCTGATACAGAAAGGTTTCGGTCCCGAAAAAGCCCGATGGTGGTGTATAGGAAACGGTGACCCCTGCTCCTGGTCCGGGCGAACCGTTTACCGTTGCTGTCCCTCCCTGGTCAGGACCGGAAATAATCACCAAAAACACCGGGTCCTTAAACGCGACATCATTTGAATAAATTTCAAGGAGTTTGTTGCTAACGTCCTGCTCTACCGAAAACATATCGTCTCTTGCTTCGGGTATCGGAGCTGGGGCGGAAACTGGAATGACACCGCCAAGTGGCAGCCGTCCGGCCACATCGCAAGCGGCTGGCATCTCGATGGCGCCCCGGGATGGCGTGTTTGAGCGCCTGACACCGCAATAGTCGGCGACCACGCCAGGCAAAGGGGCGCTGGCAGCCAGGGCTCCCGCCCCGACGCCAGCCGATAGATCCAGGGCATCGGCGTTGTTGTAGAGGGCGGCGAAGTCAGCGTTGGTAATATTGTCGCTGGTGACCAAGTTGTTGTG
>PVMK01143189.1_pt1 | contig 25114 bp, 27 predicted proteins | sample 1853481 | NCBI WGS metagenome assembly PVMK01 (sample SAMN08533507, study PRJNA380276) | Marine sediment metagenome, whole genome shotgun sequencing project.
CTTCATGCGCTTGTAACTCATCGCCTTGTGCTTGCTTGCGTTCGCCTTGACCTTCGAACCGTCGACCGCCACCGTACCGAGTTTCACGAGACCGACTTCCTGCGCCGTCTGCACGACCTGGACGAACAGGCCGTTGAACTCAGGCAAATGGCGCTTGCGAAAGTCCGCAATCGTACGATGGGCGGGGAAATTGTCCGAACCCAGGACGCGGTACGCCACGTCTTCGTGCAACTTCGCTGCGATCTTGCGAGAGGAAAAGGTCCCTGTGGCGTAGGCGTATACCAACACCTTCAGCATCATTCGAGGATCGAAGGCTTGGTTGCCAGGCCCCGCGTCGCCGTACCGCTCATCGAACGCGGAGACATCTAGCGCGTCGATCGTGTCGGAAATGAAGAACGCCAAATGCTCTTCCGGCAGCCAATCGCGGACTGAAGGCGGGAACAAGAGGGTTTGATCGGGCTCGTAGGTACGATAATTTCGAGACATGACGCAATATAGAGTATATCCAGACAGGTTGCTACTGTTTTTTCTCTGCCGCGCAGACTCCTAGGCGGCTAATCCGCCCATATAAGCCTGAACCAGTTAATGCAGGCACGTCACCGCAGCCCTTGGATCCGATTGTTTGGGGTTTGGGTCTACATTGGTAGTGGCCCCACACTGGCACCACGTCTTCCATTGCTAAGTACCTGGAATTGCTAGGTGCGAGGCGGGTTCGATTCCCGCGTCCGCATGACGCGGCAAGCTCGGCATCTCTTTGGAAGACCTCGCCCGCTATGCGGGCGCAGTTGGCGTCGAGGGCGGCGGCCCGACTAGGGCAATTGACGAACGTTGAATCGGGTTCGACCCGGGAGAGCCAATCGTTTCGTCGGGACGCTGCGGCGTAAGGCGCAGAGATTTTGGCGCATCACCGGACGCGCTCTGCTGGCCCGAAATCGGCCAGTTGCGGGACGCCTCGATCGCCGGTTTGAGGTCTAGGAAATTCGGGGACTTCGGCAACGGTAGGGCGGGAATATCGGAGGGTACTTTTGGGACGCCCTGCAGGTCTATTGAGCAGCGGCTCTCTTTTCTGCTCTCGTGCGTGGGCCGCGGCAGGGCAAGAGATTCGCGGGGTTGCGGGCTTACCTCCTACACTTCAGCGTAACTTGCCGATCTTGGTTTCAGCGGCCTCGCCCAGGGGGGGCAGCACTCTGTCTTTGTACGGGTTCGGGCCGCACGCCGATCCGGTTTCGCCGGGCGGTAGTGCCCATGTGTTCATCTACAGCCCTTGTCCACGAAGCGTCGCAAAATCCCGTAACACACTGGTTCCGCAAGCAATAGCTGGAACGCGGCATCTCGTGAGTTTTCGCTTGCCAGCGAAGTGACCGGCGAGCGAGAATAGGCCCAGCCCGATGACGTCAAACCCACAACACGGGAGTGACTCATGCAGAACGAGACGATTCGTAATCATTGGCTCGCACATTACCTCGGCATGATGGTCTCCCTGGCCCTTCTTGTGATGGCCAGCGAGGCCGCTGCAGACCCGCTCTTTTCCGCTCCCGCTAGCTTCGTCGTAGCGGGCGATGCGCCCGAATCTGTCGCGGTGGCCGACCTCGACGGAGACAACATTCCCGACATCGTCACTGCCGATCGCGGTAGCGACAATGTGAGTGTGATGCTGGGCAACGGAGATGGCAGCTTCCAGGCCGCCGTCTCGTTTGCGGTAGGCGATTGGCCAGAGATCTGGCCGTGGCCGACCTCGACGGCGACACCGTCCCGGACCTCGCTATCCCCAACCAGGAGAGCAACGACGTGACCGTTCTCTTCAACCTCTGCGAGCCGCCTGCACTCCCGGTCGATCTCGACATCAAACCCGGCAGCGATCCCAACTCCATCAACCCGTCCCTCGCGGGAGATCTCCCGGTGGCGATCCTCGGTTCCGACATCTTCGACGTGGCGGACGTGGATGTGACTACCCTGACCTTCGGACCCGATCGTGCTTCGTTCGACCACAGTCAGGGGCCGCACTTCGAGGACTGTGGACGGCGACGGCTTCGCGGACCTACTGGCGCACTTCCGGGTTATCGAGAGACCGGGATCGCGTTTGGCGACATGGAGGCGTGCGTCACCGGCGAGCTGTTCGACGGCACTGCGCTTTGGAGGCTGCGATGCCGTGCGCACGGTTCCCGACATGGACGCGATGCAGCTGCTCGACGTGGAGGAGGCAGCCATCGGGACCGACGCCCTGAACCCGATACCGACGGCGACGGTTACGAAGACGGCCACGAGGTATCTCGTACTGGGAACGGACCCGCTGGACCCGCTCGATCCGACGCCGGTGCCCGAGCCCGCAAGCTGGCTGATGCTCGTCGCGGGTGCGGCGTTCCTTGGTCTGCTCTACCGGCGACGTGCTCGGGGATTGCGGTTCGGTTAGCGGCGGCACCGTGTTCGACGGCGGCAAGTTGGCCTCGCCCGGCCTCGTGCCGTTCGTGTCGGTTCGTGCAATTGAGCTTGACCGGGTTCGCGGCCAAAAACGCGGCGTGGGACGCTCGTGGGACGGAATTTCGCCCCATGCTCGTCTGATAACCTCTTGATTCCATTGCACTTCTGTCACGAACCAAACGGGTTCGAGTCCCGTGTTGCTTCCACCCGAATTTTCCGCCTCGAGAGAGCAGCTATGCGTCTAGAAACTGTTGCCGTCGGGGTGCCGTCTGCCATCCCCGGTGCCGCGACAATTTCTTGCTAGCTCCATGCCTTGCTGGATTTTCAGGTCCGGCGACCATCTTACTCCTGGCTTGCCTCTCGCAATATCTGCTCGACGAAGCTGACATATTCCTTCGAGTATCCGACCTTCGTGCGATCCCAGGCTCTTTGAGCATAACCCGAAGAGGCAACGGCATCGCGGACAAAGTCGCCAACAGACTTAGGTGTGTTCTCTCCGAGCATTCCCGCATTATATTGACTAATGACGTTGTCCTGGTTTCTGTTTGATGCACGGAACCACGAAAGGTAACGCATCCATTCTTCGTCAGACAATTCTTCGCCAATATTGATCTTGAGCAATATCGAAGGTAGGTAGTCTGAATTGAACAACTGCTCATTGCTGACCATGGCGGCATCGGCACGAGCTTGGTTGATCTGAACACGCATTAGTTCTGAGTTCTGGCGAATCTCGTAGGTCAAGAACGCGAGGCCCAGTATGACACCACCCGCTGCAACAATCGAAAACCAAGTGTTTAGTCGATCGGTATCCAATGACCCACGCCTATTTGATCTAGAGCCCCGAAATGCTAGCGAATGATGGAAGTGAAGCCTGAGGAATCGGGCTGCGGGGCTTTACTCGCGGGAATAGCGGTTCCCACATGAAAAAAATCTAGGCGGGCACCCTCAATCGGAGGGCTCGGGCCGGGGGTTTCCGTTGTCGCTCCGCAAAATCGCAACTTCTGTTCGGTGTCCGCTGCAATGCCTTATTGGCTGGCTAGTTCGGAGGCGGGGTGTCGTCTCTGAGGTCTTCGTGCAGTTGATTTAACCAGCGCGAGTTCTCTTGGTCGTTCAGCTCGTCAATAGCCTCATCGATCATCCTTACAAACTCGGAGTTGTAACTACGCTTCCTCTCGTGCTTCCACCACGTCTTTGCGAAGCGATTGCCGAAATAGAAGCTCGAACCATCCTTGATCTCAGACTCGGTCGATCCTGCTGGCAACAGACCTTCGTCCTCAAGCATTCTTATCCTTTGCCATTGGTACACCTTATTGATCAACCACCCGTCTACCACTTTGATCTCTGCCGAGGTTAGATTGCTCGGCTCTTCGATGGCCTTCGCCCATGCGATTGACCCATCGTCACCAAACATCGCGATGTCGAGAGCTTGGTTTGTTGCAATGTTATCCGACAATATTTGCACCCTCATCAGATCTGCGTTCTGTCGTAGTTGTACGGCAACCAGTACGAGACCCGCGATTAGTCCCAGGTTGGCACCGATTGATATCCATTTATTTACGGCTTCGGTCTTCATGTTGAGTATTGTCGATCCCAGTTGATCTCGCCTATAGGCGAACAGTCACGGCAGCGCACCGCAGCCGGAACCGAGTCGCCAATTACATTTGAATACTACCACTCTCGACGATGCCTGGTGCTGCGGGGTGAGTCATCGCGAAGGCGGCATTCCGACTCAATATCGGGTCGGATGCTTCGGTTCTTGGCGGTCTAGGGAAACTGGGCACCCTCGGCCTGAGGGATCGGGCTGGGGGTTCGCTTTACTCGTGAGAAGAGTGATTCCCTCTTGGGAGCGGGATGCTGAGGGTGGTGGCAGCCTGCCGCTTCACGCGATCACCGAATCGCATGAGTGGCATGCTTATGCGCGGCTGCTGGATGGCGCGACATCGTGGAGATGTCGCTCGTTGGTGTCGAATTTGCGAGGACTCGCTGTTTCCAACTCGTTTCCAAAAATTCGCTAGCAACTCCACTACGTAACTATCTGGAAATGTTGGATTTTGATCACCCACGTCGTGGGTTCGAATCCCACCACCCCGACCAAGAATTCTAGTTTGGCCTGCCTGCGTTAACGGGTCTAAGGGTGAGAGTTGGTTTGCGCGGGTCTAGCGTGAGCGAACTTGCGTAAATGGACCGTGGCGGCGGCTGTCGGCGCAGCCGAACGAAGCGGATATTCGGGTGGTGTCGGAGCCGGATATGTTGTTGGTGTTGATTGCTGGGTTGGCGTTGCTCGCAGTGGTCGGCCGATGGCGCAGCGTTTGACACTGAAACGTCAACAGACCCGCTTCGTTCACATACCCTCTCCTCACCCCTGACTCTCGCTTTGAGAGCCGTACTCTGTTGCGCAGGGCGGGGGGAATCGCCCCACCTTAAATCGGTTAAGCGACGCTCATTGGTTTACGATTCGCCGCAATGATACGTAACACATTGAATTGAAAGACAATAGTTTACATGTGTCTATTTTGCGGAATTTGTCTTGCAAAATAGGAGAGCGAAGAAGAGGATGTTGTGTAGCGCTTGAACGATTCGGGAGTGTTTGGGATGTCCCTGATCATCCGCGCGATGGTTGTCGCAATTGCGTCGGTTCGAGTAGGCGACGAGACCGAAGGCTTCTGGGTCGACGTGAACGCTCTCGATTATTTAGGCGAAAGTCGTGCCTCTAGAGGAAGAGGCTAGGGAGGCTCGCATTGAGGATTGTTGGACGAAACATCGGAGGAGGCTGCGGCACGTCGTTCCTTCGAAAGCGGAGAGGGTCAGAACCTGAGTTTGGAGCCGCTAGAACAGAAAGGAGTAAAAAGGTGTCGACGCAATCTATGAGGGAGTTTCCGTTTCGAATCGTTTCATCCGCTTTGGAGGTTTCAATGAACGGGAAGAGAACGCGAATTGGTGTGTTGTTGTTCGCCGCGCTCGTCGTGGCGCTCATGTCCGTCGGGATCGCGAACGCCCAGGAGTGGTCCACGGCGCAGAAAGAGGTCTGGAAGAGCGTCGAGACCTATTCGGAGCTAGGGGCCAAGGAGGATCTCGACGGGTTCATGAGCTACTTCGCCGACGATTACCTTGGCTGGTCGACCAGCTCCGCGATGCCCGGAACCAAGGCCGAAGCCCGCAAGTGGATCGCGCACGCGTTCGAGACGAATCAGACAGTCTTGCAGACGCTCAAGCCGGTCGGGATCGCGATCCACGGGGACGTGGCATTCGTGCACTACTACTTCACGTTCCTCGAGAAGAACGCGAAGGGCGAGGAGGAGACGATCCAGGGCCGCTGGACCGACATCCTGAAAAAGCAGGGTAATCGCTGGGTACTGATCGGCGACAGCGGCGGCAGGACGTCCCAGAGCGACTGACGACTGCTCGCCGTCAGCTAAGTTTGGGTTGACCGAATTTATGACCGACACGCTCGATCACAGAGGCGGGTATCACCGAACCCACTAACCCCCCACCGACCGTGGCGGCGGCTGTCGGCGCAGGCGAACGAGGCGGATATTCGGGTGGTGCCGGAGCCGGGCTTACTGCAGGTTTTGGTTGCTGGGATTGCGTTGCTCGCGCTTATTAAGCGTCAGCGTCGAGGGGTGCGCGCCTGACCGCTGGGGCCGGGAGCGAGGAATAGATTGAGCGTGGCGATCGAGACATCGAGATTGTTCACCTTGCCGTCGCCGTTCAGGTCGTAGTTCGGATCATAGGTGCCGTTCTGGACCGCAAGCCCGATCCATTCCACGTCGCCGCACCGGGTGAGGGGATAGATCTCGCCCCAGGAAGTCGTCACGATTCCGTCTCCGTCCACGTCCGCGTCGCAAATGTTGCCGAAGCCATCGCCGTTGGTGTCCCGTTGCTGCGGGTTGGGGATCGCGCTGCAATTGTCAACTGAATCCGCCACTCCGTCGTCATCACGATCGGAGTTCCTGCCCTCACTCGCTCGCGGGATCGTCATCAGCGGGTCGCCGATGTAGACGTTCGTCCAGCCGAGATAGGGGATGCTGCGATAGTAGGCCTCGACGGCGCGCACTCCCTGGGCGTAGGCGGGGAGCAGGATGTGGGGGCGGGGGACTCCCGCGAGCATTGGCTCGAAGACATGACCCGTCGCGCCGGCGGCGCCGAGGCGAATTAGATCTGCGACCAGAGATTGCCCGTAGTGGGGCGGCCCGAAGGAGCGCGCGTCGCTGCTCACGAATCCGATGACAACAGAGCGGGGCGCGAAGGTGCCGGGGTAGAGCTGTCCGTCGATCTCACCGTAGAAGGGCACGCCCGGAGTGTGACTGTCGTTGCTTCCCCAGGACGCGTAGCCCTGGATCGACTCCGCGTCGGATACGAACGCCTCGTGCTCATCGAATTGAATATCAAGACCGAGCGCGCGCAGGGCACCGGCCGTGGGATTCAACAGGCTGATGTTGCCCGCATGTTTCCCGTCGTCTTGGGAGAGGTTGCTATCGATCAGCCACTGCTCGGGCTTCGATCCTGGCTCGTTAGGCTTCTTCAACCCGCGGTCGATCAGCGCCTGGACATCCCGGGGAATCGACGTCTTCGGGTCGGGCTCGTCCGGGTAGCCCGTCAATCGAGCCACCATGTAGCGAAGTGGCGATCTGGGATGAGCGCGGCGAAATTTGCGGAACGATTGGCCGGAGTCGAAGAAGGGATTGACGGACTCCACAACACCTGCCGAACCGATGAGATCGGAAAAGAGCAGGCTGAGTTCCGCGTCGAGGGAGGACCGGATGGCATCGCGCAGCAAGATCTTCACCGGGCCGCTGGTTCCCTCGACGCGCAGGGGAACGCCCTTGGTCGTGACGATGATCTCGATCGCGTCCACCAAGCCTCGCTCGACCAGGATGGTCTCGAGGGGCTTGCGCACCTTCTCATCGAAATCCTCGCGCAACAGGGTCTCGTGGCTGTCGTCGGCGAGGGAAGGATCGAGTATCGGGATCGTGAGGGCGACGACGTTCTCGGCCGGGATCCCGCGTGTTGCGGCGTAGCGCTCGCCGATTGCGACTGAGATCGGGCTCGCGTCGTTCACCACCACGAGGACTTCGGGGATGTCGTTCGGCGGCACAGGCGGTGAAAAGGATCAGAGAGGCCAGACCGATCACAGCCGAGTCGAAATTGTATTTCGCCCGCCTCAGCATGAAGGTAGCGGGGATGCTCCGCCGATCTCCCGAATTGCTCCGATGGCTTCCCCGTTCACGATTGCCTCGAGTAGCGCCTAACAGTCTGGCGCGCAGCCGCACCAAACAGGCTAACCGTTAGCTCTGGGGCAGGAGCGAACGCCAACGGAACGCTATCACGCACCCCCCCTCGCCCCTGTCCACTCCCGAGCCGGACACCCCAGAACGCCTGAGCTGGCGAGTTACTTGGGTTGATTTCGGCGGGAAGTTCTTCAGCATCTTGTTCATCTGCTCCCGCAGTCGCTTGCGTCGCTGGGCCTCGGGAGTCGCGATGTCGGCACCGGTCTTGATGAACCCCACCCAGGCGGATCGATCCGTCTTTGTATCGACCAGGGTCAGGGAAAGTGAGGCGTAGGACTTTACGGAGCCCGGCTCGAGTTTTCTGGCCGATGCCGACCTGGTAGTGGACCCGGAACTCGGCCTTTCCGCCCGCCGGGGCCAGCGTGTAGCCACGTTTGGCCAGGCCTTCGGTGATTGCCTCCCGCACGATGCTCCGGATGTTCAAGGTTTCCATCGAAGGATCCGTCGGGAATCCTGTTCAACTCCTCGTTCCACGTCCATTGCGCGGTCGCGGGGAAGATCACAAAGGGGTCGTAGGTCGCCCCGATCTTCTTCGCACAGCCGCTGATGCCGAGAAGGGACGATGACAGTGAGGACGAGGGTGCTTCGCTCGAGCAGGCGCATGTATGGACTCCATGTTGAGGCGGTTTGGCTTGTTGATTCCACCGCCGATTCCCCATTCCGGTCGATCGACCCGGGGGAAGCTACGGCGAAATGCCGCATCGGTGCCACATTTTCGCGTCAGCGAAGTTCAGGATGCCCTCGACGCTCTGGGTCCCACGTCGCTGGGGCGACTTTCACGACCGGGATCATTCGCTCGGCCTTCTAAAAAAACCTGGCATCCGGCAGACGCGATGGCCTCCGCACCTCCCGCGCACAGGTTTCGAGTCCCGTAAGTCATTGATTTTATTGGGTTGATGCTCCGGCGTCGTGGTTTCGAGTCCCACCCTCCCGACCAATAAATTCTTAGGGTTAGACGGGTAGGACACCACCCGCAGCGTGTTTTCAAATGGGTGCCAAAGCCGAAATCTTTCGACACGGTTGAATGTCATTTTTGAATCAGGGTTCGAGCACGGCCGACGTGCCAATCGGAGTACCGTTGTCGCCTCAATCCACACCGCCATGCGGTCGGTGACGCAAAGCACCCGAACGTCCTCTTTTTGGGTCGTCTCCACTGGGCGCGTTCGTGCCCCGGTCCATCGCATACCGCAAGGTCACGGGCGAGAAGCGATCCAGCCGGGCCTCTCCGGCACCGGGCACAAAGCGTTTACCCTAATGTTCTCCGAGGCGAGTTCCAGCGCCAAACAATGTTTCCAAACGAACCAGACCTGCACGATCGCCACCGTCTGGCACCAGCACACGCTGCTCGGCCGACGGTGCGTGCTGCCTTCTGACCGAAAACGCGATTTCGGTCAGGGAAATAACGATCGGCCACTTTGTAACCCGCGGGGAACGGGTATTGAGGCAGATCCTGTGGTTTTCTCGGCGGTAGGAACCGCTTCGCCTCCGGTGATTCCCTCGCGCCCGCTGTATAGTCTGGCGTTGCATCCAGAGGGGTGATTCGCTGTTGTGCGGTCGCTGCAGGATGCCGCGGCGCCGTACACGAAGGCGTGACGAAAGGAATCTAATGCATACGGAAGCTCTTCTCTCGGCGAACTCGTTTAGGCGAGCGTGCATGCTGGGCATTGTCTTATCTGTGGCGATCATCGCCACCAATGCTGAGGCACTCCCCGAGCCCAAGGTGACGATCACATATAGTTTGGAGGCCGTCGACGGCGGGGCTTACCGGCAAAAGATTTCGGATACGTTATTAGGAGCCGGAGACGCCGATTATGTCTTCGATACGGTGGACTCCGGGGACCCGGCTGTGACCATCTTCGTGGACAATCCCCTCGAGGTTACCATCGAGTACACCGCAGATTCGCCGGGTGGCAATATCGTCGATGGGCCCGTAGAGATCACGGATACACACTTCGAGCGGGAGTGGGAGATCGATTCGGGCGTAACCGTTGTGACTACGGTCCTCAGTACCCGTGCTGTCGCGGACGGGAACCGGCATGCTTTCCGGCTCGACGATTACCTGGGATAACGCGGTGGGTGTGAACACATACCAGGAAACGGTCGTCGGCGAGGGAAACTGCGTGGGCGATCTGTGCGGCTTTGTGGGTACGTGGCCGAGAGATCTGGGCGGAATCAACGAAGTCATTCTGCCGACCTTCACCGTGCTCACGATCAACACCTTTGGAGACGCCTTCGTGAGCGATAACGGAACGCCGAACGACCCCTCGGACGATATCGATCGACCTGACCCGGACGCTACGGTGAAGGACACCTGGGAAGGCGTTCCCGAGCCCAGTCGCGAGATCCTCCTGTTTGCGGGTGTTCTCGGGCTCGCGGGGCTCAGTCGCCTGCGCGAGCGCGGCTGCGCTTCCGTCTGATCGCTTCGATATTCGGCGTCCCGCGCGCGGTCGACCTGGGACACCTGTAACGACGACTTTGCGTGGTGGGTGAGAGTGGGTCTTTGATGAGGTGCAATGATCGCCGGCGCGGCCATGTCTGGCTTCTTGTCGTCGCGGTCGTGTTCTTTCCGTTAGGCGCGGGAGCGCAGGACGAGGGGCTTGAGGATGATCTCGACGAATCCGAAATAGCGGACGTGAGTGCCGACGACGGGTTGCAAGAGGGCATTGAAGAGATCACGGTCACCGTACAGAAGCGCTCACAGACACTGCAGGAGGTGCCCGCTGCGGCGTCGGCCATCGTGGGTACGCAGCTCGATGCCGCCGGCATCACGCAAGTACAGGATATCCAGATCTTCATTCCAAGCATGCATTTCGGCCAGGAGCGGGGCGAGGCGAAGATCACGATCCGCGGTGTTTCGAATGCCCAGGGCACCGATCAGTCGACGGCGGTCCACATCGACAGCGTCTATCAGAACCGCGCGAGATTGATCACGGCGCTCACCTTCTTCGATGTCGAACGCGTCGAGGTTCTCCGCGGACCCCAGGGCACCCTCTACGGCCGCAACGCCACGGGTGGCGCGATGAACATCATCTCGCGTCCACCAAGCCAGAACTTCGAGGCTTTCGGCGATTTCCAGATCGGCAACTACCACCAGTTGATGATCCGCGGCGTGTTGAATGTGCCGGTCGTCGAAGACCTCGCCGCTTTGCGTGTGAGCGGCTTCTGGGAGGACCGCGATGGCTACCAGGAGAACTTCAGTTTCTCGGGCTCCGATCAGGACGCCGACGACGCCGACGACTTTGCCATCCGCTCCCAGCTGCTGCTGACACCGCTCGATTCGCTCGACATGACGTTGCGCTTCAACTACGCGCAGAAGCGTGGCGTTGGCTATGCGCTGAAACGCGATGGGCCATTGCCCGACGAGGTCGTGTATTTCCCCCCGATCGATGAGCAGGATATCTACGCCGGAGCCACGGAAAATCCCGATAACGAGCGGCGCGTCTACCTGGATGCAAAGGGTGACATCGACAACGAGACGTTCAACGGCAACACCGACATTCAGTGGCAAGTGCCTGAGCTCCCCTTCTTCGGTGCGACGAATCTGCGGGTTCTGGGCTCATACACCGACTTCGACGACTACAGCGTCAACGATCAGGATTACTCCGATAAACCGCTCGCGGTTGCCTCGCAATGGTGGTCGGGCAACGAGTGGGTGGCTGAAATCGACTGGTCGTCCGACTACGGAGAAGATAGCGGCTGGCTCCTGGGGGTCTTCCATTTCGGAACGACGGGTGACAACACCATCGATGCGCCCTCGGTCATACCGCTCGTCGATTCTGCAGGTATGCTGTTCAATATCCCCGTACCCTTTCACCAGGATTTTGACTCGAACGCCTATTCGATCGCCGGCTTCCTGAACGCCTGGTATCACATCACCGACAAGCTTCGGATCGAGGCCGGATTCCGCTACAGCCACGACTGGAAGACGTCGGACCTCACGAGTCCGACCATCTTTCTCGAGCTGCCGAGCGGTCGGACGGACTTGGTGCTCTTTCAAGGGATCGATGATGACCGCTCCGATGACTGGAGCGAGCCGACCGGCAGCGTCAGCCTCGACTACCCGATCACGGACGAATCCCTCTTGTACGGCCGCTTCGCAAAGGGTTACAAGGCGGGTACGTTGAATAACGACATTGCCCCGATCGGCGGCAAATTCGGCGACGATCCGGATTGCGACCCCGACCCCACCGCCGCGAAGTGCGACGGAATTTTCTCCCCCGGAGGTCGCCGACCCCGAGAACATCTACGCCCTCGAAGCCGGCTTGAAGAACACGCTGCTCGACAAGCGACTCTTGGTGAACGTAACCGCGTTCATCTACTGGTACGACGACCTGCAGGTGAGCCAGCTCTTCGAGGCTCAGAACTACGTAGAAAACGCAGCGAACGCCCGCATCTTTGGCATCGAGTTGGAATCCACCTGGCTCCCGATCGACTCGCTCACGCTCGAAGCTCAGTTCTCATTTCTGGACACGAATTACACCGACTACGAGAACTGCCGCGACGCAAAGGATTTCTCGGTGCAGGACTGCACGGGAAACCAACTATCCCGCGCACCTCAATTCTCGGGCAGCTTCACCGCGACGTACGAGTTCGACTTCGAGCGCTTCGGCAGCGTAACGCCCTTCGCGCAGGTTTATGCCTCGGACGAGGTCTTCTTCCGCCCGACCAACGAGCCGGCCGATACCCAGAGCGCCTACTACCTGCTGAACTTCCGCCTCATGTGGTGGAGCGAGGGCCGCGGCCTGGGCCTGGACCTCTTTATCGACAACGCCTTCGACAAAGACGTGGCCACGACCAAGCTCGTTGGGTCGAGCCTTCTCGGCTCGCCCCTCGTCGATGCCTACGACCGCCCGCGCACGATCGGTGCGCGCGCCTCCATTGCGTGGTGACCACGTCCTGGTGTAATGCGTCGGTTGGTATTTCGTTCGATTCGGCAGCTTGATGTCGCCACGCACAGCAGCCTGAACCATCAAATGTAGACGAGACCGTGATGAGTGAAGTGGAAATTCACACCTGGGCAACCTGGCTCGAGATTCTGCTGGCGGGGGTGACCTTTCTGGCGCTGCTCTTCATCACAGCGCCATACGGCCGTCACCAGCGCTCGGGTTGGGGACCCACGGTTCCCAATCGCGTTGGCTGGATCCTCATGGAGATGCCCGCAGTGGTGCTCTTTGGCTGGATCTTCATGCAGGGGGAGCATCGCGCCGAGGCCGTGCCCCTGGTCTTTCTTGGCCTTTGGCAGATCCACTACATCCACCGCGTGTTCATCTTCCCCTTTCGCTTGCGTACGGAAGGAAAGCGCATCGCCCTGTGCATCGCGGCATTGGCCATCGTATTCAACAGCCTCAACGCCTATGTCAATGCGCGCTGGATTTCGCATTTCGGTGCGTATGGAAACGACTGGCTGCTGGACCCTCGTTTCATCGCGGGGGTAGCGGTATTCGCGCTCGGTTTTGGCATCAACCTGAAGGCCGACCAGATCCTGCTCAACCTGCGCAAACCCGGGGAGACGGGTTACAAGGTGCCGCGAGGATGGCTTTACGAGTATGTGACCTGCCCCAACTATCTCGGTGAAATCCTCGAGTGGCTGGGTTTCGCCCTGGCGACCTGGTCGCTTGCCGGTTTGGCCTTTGCGCTCTACACGGCAGCCAATGTCGGGCCGCGCGCCTTTGCCAACCGCCGCTGGTACCGCGAACGGTTCCCCGACTATCCAAAGAACCGGAAGGCATTGGTTCCGTTCTTGTTCTGATCGTCTCGAGCCCTGGGAGATAGTGGCTCCTCAACTGGTTAAGTGGGATTTTCCAGTTGAACTGGGCCCTGGGAACGCCACACGGGGGCGATTGGAATTTTGCGGATCAAGTTTGTGCCAGAACCGAATTCGCTTCCGGCGTTAGTTCCGATTCGCGGCTTCTACAACGCATCCAGCGGCACCCACGGGGCGGCGGGGTGAACGGTATTCCGGGCCTTCAGGCGTTCCGCCAGGCCAAGCGAGACGGGGCGATTCGCCGGGGCTGAAGCGGCGGCGGAGCGCGCTCGAAGTGAGCCACCCGTGGCGCCTGCGTGATATCGGCGCAGAGCAGGCGCTACGCGGACGTAGAAGCCTCTGCGCGTTTTGGCTCGACCCTGCTGGCCGTGATCGCCAGAATCACGGTGAGCACGCCGGAAGCGACGGTGATCCAGCGTATGCTACTGATCATGATGTCGAAGAGTCCTTCGATCCCGTATTCCTCCGTGTAGTACGCCGGGTCACTCTCATACCACGGCAGGAAGAATGACGCGATGAAACCGACCAGCGTCATGGCGCCGAACATCCACATCATTCGCTTCGTATCGCCGACGCCCAGCCCGGTCCTCGAATTCAGCGGGTACTTCACCGGGTCGATCTTCGTCAAGCCACCGTAACTTCTCTTGAAGACGTAATACATCATCGGTCCGGTGACGAGAGCGGCCATCCCGCCCACGAAAAAATCGGTTCCGCTGATGAAGAAAGCGATGAAAATGATGATGAGCGAAGGGATACACATCGCGATGAAGACCTTCGTCCCGATCGGAACCCTGAAGGGTCTGGGCAAGCCGCCCTCTTTGATCCGCAATATGCAGGCAGAGATGAAGATCAACGCATAGGCGGACATGAAGAGCATCACGTCCACAACCACGATCTTCTTGAATGGAAACATGCAGATGATCATGCTGAAGATACCCAGCGACAGCACCGCGACATAGGGGACACCGCGCTTCTTGCTGCACTTGACGAGGATCCTGGGCGCCAGATTGTCTTCGGCCAACGCGAAGAAGCCCCTCGAACCGGATGCGATGTAGGTATTGAAGATCGAGAACTGGGCGATGATCGCTATGAATACGAAGAAGACTCCGAAAGCCGGCTCGATCTGCCCCAGCACACTTCCGTAGGTCAAGGCTCCTTCTACACTCTCCGTAGACCATAGATTCCAGTTCCCCAGAGAAGCGAGTCCGCCCATCGTGGGCAGTATGTAGACCGCCATGATCAGGGGAACGGTTATCAGTGTGGCCCTCGGAATCACCTGCGGATCCTTGATTTCCCCGGCTACCGTCGACATCGACTCATAGCCGGAATACACCCACATCCCTATGGCAAGCGCGTACCCGACACTCTGAAGCATGCTCTGATCCGGTGGAATGAAGGGAACAAAGGGATTCGTCTGCCATTGCGCAAAGCCAACGGCGGCAACCAGAGCGAAGGCTATCAGCACGAGCACGGAGATGAGTGTGCTTACGAATCCCACATCCCGGATGCCCCGGATATTGATATAGGTGAAGAAGATGATGATGGAGACCTTGAACAGATACTCCTGTAGTACCGAAAGGTCTAAGACCGAACCCAGATAGGATCCGGCGAGCACGACATAGAGCGTATTGTCGAAGTAGACGGAGATCGTCCGCCACCAACCGGCCTGAAAGCCCCAGAATTCGCCGCAGGCCCGCTGCACCCATTTGTAATATCCGCCCTCCTGCGGGAGGGCGGATCCGAGCTCCGCCGCGACCAGCCCCATCGGGGTGCTCCAGAAAAAGGGGAGCACGATCAACATGACGAGCGTGAGCCCGGGCCCTGCTTGCGGGATCATCTCTTCGATCCCAAAGGCGCCGGCGGCAGTCAGACAGAAGATCATGAAGACAACGGTGGATGTCTTCATCTCGTACTGCTTCAGCCCGTGCTTGGCGGGATCGATTTGCACTGCGAGTTTCTCTGAGGCCGCCATTTCAGGTGCAACTCCAGCTGATGGGCTTTCCGTCCGGGTGCGCACAGCGTGCGGCACGGGCGCGCAGCTCTCCCGTTTGGCCGGGGTCGGTACTCTATAGGATCATGGGTTTTCAGACGAGGGGATTTCGCCGCTACTCGCAGGGTGGGATCAGGATATGTAGATAGTCGTTATTGATCGTCTTTTTCGCGATTCGGGCCAGCCGAAGCGCAGGCCGCACGTTGCGGAAGTGCTGATTGACTCGGCTCCTCGAGCGCCCGGGTGGGCCCGAAGGCTCAGATGGGCGTGCGCGTGGCATCGAGCCTCATGCAGTTGAGTTTTGGCTGCAAACGCTCCCTTGAGCGCCATACACCCATTGAGGAATTCCAAAATCGAAACAGCTCAAGTTCACCAGGGGGGCCTCCGATCCGATCGGTTGAATCTTATCGAGGGGAAACCATGTCTGTCACCAGAACGGCTGTTTTTATTGGGATCATGTGCGCGGCGTGGATGGCATCCCCTCTGACGGCGAACGCAGTGGAATTTAAAAAATTCGTAGGAACCTCGGACAAGGCATCAATCAACGTAAAGAAATGTATTGGTGGAGAGCGTGTTGGAAAATCAGGCAAGCGACGTTATTCCAGTGGGGTAGCGCTTAATGTTGGATTGGAAATCGATCTTGCTTATGGCGATGGTCTCGATCGTGACGATAATTTTGATGCTGTTCTCTTTTTTGGCCAATCCGGTACACCACTATTTAGCGGGGCCTGGTCCAGAATCAACGAGCGCAATGGGGTCGTGACGTATCAGCTGACTCCGAGCGGTGACCTGGCTGCATTACCACCATCCGATGGATGGAAGGATTTGTTGGATTTGATGAATGAACTGGCTGGAGATGCCTGCGAGATGGTGCCGCCGGCTAAAGTTTATTGGGCACTTTCTGAGCTCATGAAAGGCACTCTTGTGGTTAATACCAACCCAGAAGGTACGATCGCCTGCCCCGCAGATGAAGGCTCGTGTAGCAGGGCATGGGTTCACTTGGACGTAAAATCCTTTATGGACGACGGAAGTGATGGTTGGGGCTCCCCGAAGACGGATTCGGTTAAATTCAAGTACGAGGGCAAGGGCTACGTTGTCTCGACCGGTCTGGCGGCCACACCGACTCCGACCGCGACGCCCACAGCGACTCCGACGCCCACTCCCACGGCTGTTCCCTAGATCGCGCGGCTCTTCGGCAGGATTAAAACGGGGAGCACTCGCGACCCATCGATCCGAGCACCGGCGCTGCGGCCGTCGAGTGTTCGACATCGGCTGACGAACGCCTGGTGGGTGCGCTCTTCATCGCAGCATGCGGAAGTGTTGATCGACCCAGCTCCCTATGGGTCGAAAGCACCCCATAGCCAGAACGACTCAGGCGTGACATGAACTCCCCTGTAGTGAGTTTTGTCTGCAAGCGCAGCCTCGTGTGTCCCGCACCCATTGAGGAATTCAAAAAATCGAAACTGCTCAAGTTCACTTAGGGAGCCTCCGATCGGCTCAGTTGAATTCAATCAAGGGGAAACCATGCCTGTCACCAGAATGGCTGTACTTATTGGGATCATGTGCTCGGTGTGGATGACGTCTCCTCTGACGGCGAACGCATTTGACTTGAACAGATTTGTAGGAGTCTACGATAGAGGATCAACCAAAGTAAAAACCTGTGTTGATGAAAAAGGAGGCAGGGCATCTTTTTCCAATTCTAAAGAGCCGGGGGTTGAGTTGAGGATCGCGCTTTCTAATGGTAATGGGCTTGATGGAGATGATCCTTTTGTTGCCTCCTTTTATTATAATGACGTTCCCGAAACACAATTATTTAGCGGAGTCTGGTCCAAAATCGATGAGCGCAAAAATGGGCGCGAGACTTACCAGCTGACTCCGAGCGGTGACCTGGCTGCATCACCAACATCCGATGGATGGAAGGAATTGTTGGATTTGATAAATGAACAGGCGGGAGATGCCTGCCTGACGGCGCCACCGGCTACAGTTTACGAGGCGCTTTCTGACCTTGTGAAAGCCACTCTCGTTGTTGAGGACAAGGAACCCAAGTGCGATCCCGACGACATCGATTGTCTGGGCGCGTGCGGTGGAGGCTCCTGCAGGAAGGCAAAAGTCCTCTTGGATGTGAAGGCCTTCATGAATGATGGCGATACTGATACCGCGGCCGAGGTGAAGACGGACTGGGTTCGATTCAGGTACAGGGCCAAGGGCTACGTTGTCGTCACCCCGTAGCAATCCGATCTAGATTGATCAGCCCCTGCTCCGAGTGTTGAACGCATATCCGATACGATGCTTCGCAGGTTCGGGATTGGCATTCGAGCTTCGGGTGCATGCGGCCCCGGAAGCCGATCTCAATGGGCGCGCGCTCGACGTTGGAAGTCTCGTGCGAGGATGCCCATCACCCGAACTGCGGTTTCCGAGTAGACGTTGGTCCCCTCGAAGCTCAGGTCCGATGAGAGATGCGCCTCGCGCGCCAGCGCTCGGCCTCGCTTCCGCGTAAAGCGCACGATCTCCTTCCAGGCCCGCTGCTCTTCTCCGAGTGCCAGATCGTGGACGTACTCGAAAATGATGCTGCGCGCCTCGGGATCGAGCACCCTGAGGACGTCGTCGTCCACGAAATCGCTCTCGTGGCCTTCGACCGGGGTGGGCTCGTTGTGCTTGAACTCCTCGGCGAGCCCCCTGCAGGCCTCACGGGCTACGTAGGCCTCGCTGGCGTGCGCGCCCCAGAAGTGGCGCCAGTAGTGGCTGTGTTGCTCCGCAATGTCACGCGCGTGAAGCCAGGCGTCTTCCTGGGCGTGCTGTCTGACCTCCGTTTCGCAACGCGAGAGCAGCTGCTCGGGAATGTCGTGGACGTGTTCGGTGTGCCGGGTGAGCCAGTCGAGTACTTCATTTCGTTCCATGGGGTCCTCCGATTGACGAGACGTCGAAGGCCGGAGCGAATCGGGGCGGCGGGATCAGGGGCTCCGGAGATCCGGCGCCATGGGGAGAGTATATCACGGTCACTTCTCGTGACCGAGCCCCTCAAACAGGTCCAGTCTGGTCCTCTTCTTCCAGACTCGTGAAGCCGATCGCGAAAAGCAGCTGTGCTTTGACAATGAACTATCATGGACATCGGGCCTTGTAGAGCGGGCTACGGGGTAGGGCCCCGCATCGGGTGTTCCATCGCGATCTGGTTTGGACCCTGTCTCTGAGGCCTGGCGTTGTTCCAGCGCGGAATGGGAGTCGATCGAGATGAGTGCCAGGCCGACGCTGGGATTGGTCCTCTCCGGGGGTGGCGCGCGAGGTATCGCCCACGTAGGTGTGATCGACGCGCTGCGGAGCCACGGGCTGATGCCAGATTTCATCGCTGGATCGAGTTCGGGCGCCATCGTAGGTGCGCTGGCAGCTGCGGATCACTCGACGCAGACGATGCTCGAGTTCTTTCATAGAGCCAGCCCGTTTCGGCTCTCAGCCGTCACCGTGCGCAAGGCGGGGATCCTGGACACCGGTAAGGTGGTGGAGAATTTCCGCGAGTACTTCCCGGAAGATTCGTTCGAAGCGCTGAAGATCCGGCTCTTCCTCACCGCGACGGACATCGTCAACGCCCGGCTCAGGATCTTCGAATCGGGCCCCCTCATCCCCGCAATCCTGGCTTCGTGCTCGATGCCGATGGTCTTTACGCCCACCGAAATCGACGGACGCTGGTACGTGGACGGGGGTGTGCTCAACAACTTCCCCATTGAGCCGCTGCGCGGCCGTTGCGATGTCGTGTTGGGCCATTACGCGAGCCCGCTGCGAAGCGTGCAGCACGACGACATCAACGGCGTACTCGCGGTCTCGGAGCGCGCGCTGGAAGTGGGAATGCACTTTACTTCGAAAGAGAAGTTTCACGAGTGCGACGTGATGCTGCGCTGCCCGGAACTCAATCAGTACGGCCTGTTCGACACCAAGCACCACGACGAGATCTTCGAACTGGGCAAGCGAACCACACTGGCTGCGATGGACTCGATCAAGCAGGCGCTCGACGCCATCTCCTGAAGGGCGGCCCCTCGGCGGAGCCCGTTTCCATCAGGCGGGTCGCGCGGTTTTCCAACGAGCCTTTCGACGCGTGGCGTGCTCGCGTCTCGTTCACTCAGCCAATCCGCTGTCTTACGCGGGCAGCAGATTCTTCGCCAACTCGACGGCGCCCGGGGCGTCCGAGCTGTAGCCATCGGCGCTGATCTTGATTGCGAAGTCCTGATTCACGGGTGCGCCGCCGACGAGGATCCGGGCACCCATGTTGGCCTCTTTGAACTGTCCGATGCATTGCGCCATCACCGGCATGGTCGTGGTCAACAGGGCGGACATCGCCACGAGTTCCGCCTGGTTCTCGCCTGCGGCATCGAGGAACGCCTTCGGCTCCACATCCACACCGAGATCGACGACCGTGAACCCCGCACCCTCGAGCATCATCGCGACCAGGTTCTTGCCGATGTCGTGCAGGTCGCCCTTGACGGTGCCGACGATGACCGTGCCTCGGGGATTGATGTCGGCTTCCACGAGCAGCGGCCGGAGCACTTCGAGACCGATCTTCATGGTCTCGGCGGCGCGCAGCATCTCGGGGACGAAGAGCTGCCCATCGCTGAACTGGTCGCCCACTTCTCCCATGGCGTTGATCAGGCCTTGCTCCAAGATGACGCCGACGTCCGTCTTGGCATCGATTTCTGCCTGAACGAGATCGGCGATCTCGCCGCGCTTGAGCTGCAGGATGGATTGGAAGATGTCCTCTATCGACATGGCGTATCCTTTGATTGGTTTCGCTTCATTTCAGTTCCTCGTCCGCTCTCCGCATGATCTCGTCGAGCTTTCCGATGACATCATCGGGCAGTGGGTTCTTTTGCGGCGTGGCGAGGATCTCTTCCACCCGCTCTCTGGCCTTGGAATAGATATCCGATCTTCCCAGCTCGGCCCAGCGCTCGAAGGTGTGGCGGTCGAACAGCTTCGGAGCGTAGAACTCATCGCTCCGGCAAGCGTCCAACGTGCTGTCCTGCATCAGGAAGTGACCACTCGGCCCCACATCGGCAATATCGTCGAAGAGGTTCTTTGTGTCGGACAGGTCGATCCCCTCTCTCATGCGCTTGCAAATACCGCCAATCTCCTCATCGACGACGATCTGCTCCAGGCAGAGCAAGCCGCTCGTCTCGAGGCAGCCGGGCCCCTGCACGAGATCCGCGCCGCTGAGCACCAGAGGCATCGTGGTGAGCAGCTTCTCCAGGACGGCCTGGGGTCCGGGCTCCTTGGCGTCCGTCGTGCAACCCTGTTGCGTGTTGGGCAGGCCGTAGAACTTCGCCATCTCTCCCCGCGCCGCCGTCATGAGCACCATTTCCGGCGAGCCCTCGAGGAAGCCACCGCTCGCGAAGTCGGTACTGCCGGAGGCATCGCCGAAGATGAGTGGTGTGCCCGGATGGGCCATCTGGAAGAGCACCAGCGATGAGAGGGCTTCGGCGTTACCCATCGCGATGTTCGAAAACAGGCTGCACGGCCCGGTCGATCCCGTGCACGGCATCGGATAGATCAGGATCGGCGCCTCGAATTCGATCATGTCCAGGTAGGCGTCACACATTCCGCCTTCGTGCACCAGCGGCGCCAGCGTGCAATACGTCACCGAGTAGAGCTTCCTCTCCTTGACGGCATCTTCGCTGCCCAGGATCGCCGCCATCGCCTCGAAGATGTAGGGCACCTCCTCCGGCTCGCCGAATTCGTCCTGAACGTGCAGGGAGCTGTTCATGAACGAGTGGAGGATCAAGCGGATGGAGTCCGAATTCGGCGTATCTCCCTCTACCGTCGAGTGGGGCCACACCACCGAGCTCAACGCCATCTCGTCGAAGACCCGCATGGCGTCGTTGTTGTCCTGCAGCGTGGCGTACCTTCTCTCGCCGGTCTTGAAATCGCGGGTGAACACGCCGCCCAGATCGAGCACGTAGCCGGCGGTGGGGCGCGGCAGCTCCACGTCCCGCGCGGGATCCCTGCCACCCAGCACGAACGATTTCGGGGCGGTCTTCAGCGCCTGCTCGACCATTTCGGCGGGGATCTTCGCGATGCCCGTGTCCTGGTCGACCTTGGCGCCGTTGTCTTTCATGATCTTCAGCGCCCGCTGACTCAGAAACTTCACGCCCACCTGTTCGAGGATCTTGAGACTCTCCGCGTGAACTCTCTGTTTCTCGTCCTCGGACAAGATCTGACACTGTGCGCGCATGATCACATCTCCCTTTGCCCCGATCGCCAGCTGCAATTGTGGTGCCAGCCCACCGAACAGGCGCAATCCGCTGCTCGCGCCCTCCCGTGCGGGGAGCACGGTGTAGGGCGGTATCGCCGAGCGCGCAGATTAGTCCCGCTGAAGCCGCTGCGTCAATCGGTCATGGGTCTACAGCAGCTGAGTCATTCTGCCTCAGTGAGCCTACTAGAATTGCAAGATCGAATGGCAGGTAAGCGAGAAGATTGATCGTGGGTGTCGTCGAAGTTACGGCAAGACCTCTTGCAGCGGCGTACCCACTGCGGAGGAAGGCGGCTTCACCCCGAAGTAGCTAGACAGCGTCGGTGCGATGTCCACGGGGTGGACACGGCGTTGGATCGTCTGGGGTGCGATGCCGGGGCCGGCGAAGAGGATCGGCACGAAGGTGTCGTAGCGCCACGGGGATCCGTGCATGGCGGCGATCGGGCCCTTCTCGTAGAGGAACCAATAGGGTTCCTGCACGACGTAGATGTCGCCGGAGCGGGAAGGGTGGGTGTTGCGCCGGATCCGGGCGACGAGGTCGTCGTCCGTCAGTGTTGGCATGGCACTCCGCGCCACCGCGAGTGCGATGCCGTCCATGCCGGTGAGCGCTGCCGCGATCGCCTGCTCCACTTCGTCCGGGTCCGCGCCCGACGCCTGGATCTTTTCCCGTTCCAGATAGAGATAGGGGCGAAAGAAGAATTGGACGGCCTCCTCGATACCGAAGCGGCTTCGCGCGGTTTCGTTGGCGCGATCCACCACGTCCTGGGGGTATAGGCGGCCGGCGGGAAGACCGGCTTCGGCCATGGCTTCCGGCATCTCGGGCATGCCGTGATCCGCTGAGAGCACGACGAGGGTGCGCTCGAGCCCGACCGCCTCGTCGATGAACCGAAGCAGATCCGCCAGGGTGCGATCGAGCTGTAGCACGACGTCTTCGTTCTCCAGGCTGGACGGCCCGAAGAAGTGGTTGACGGCGTCCACCGAAGAAAAGGAAATCGACAGGTAGTCGGGGGTCGCGTCCTGGCCCAGTTGCTCGGCGGTGACGAGTGCCTTGGCGAAATCGAGCGCCAGCGCGTCGCCTACCGGGCTCACGATCAGGCGGGTGAAGAAGAGCGGGTCACCGAGTTCGCCGAAGGGGTGCGGGAAGACCCGCCCGTAACCCTTCAGGTCTGTCTCGTAGGGGCGGTCGTCGGACGCGGCCAGCAGGTAGGTCGAGGTGTCGTTGAGCAACGTCCAGCTGCCGCTGGAGTGTGACTCGGCCTGGCGGCGGGTGTTCCACTCGACCACCCAGTCCGGATAGGCGTCGTAGTAGTAGTTGCTGGTCACCATGTCACCGCTGTCGGTCGCGTACCAGAAGGCCTTGCCCACGTGTCCCGCCATCGCCACGGCGCTGCGGTCCTTGCCCGACACTCCGAACACCTTCGCGTCACCCGCGGTGTGCATGAAGAGTTCGTCGCCGAATGTCGAGGCCAACAGCGAATTCGGCGAGCGGCCCTTCGTGCGCGATTGCATTTGCGAGGGGTCGAGCTGCGCCCCTTCCATGGCCTTCTTGCGGGTCGGCAGGATCGGGTGCTCCGGGTCTTCGATGTTGTACGCGAGTTCACCGGTTTCGCGATCGAACCAGACGTTGCCGATCATCCCGTGCTGGTCCGGCGAGGTTCCCGTCGCGAGTGTCGAGTGACCGACGATGGTCTCGGTGTTGGCGTGCTGGTAGTGGGCGTTCGCGTAGACCGCGCCTTTCTCGAGCAAATAGCGGAACCCGCCCTCGCCGAAGCGGTCGCCATAGCGGCTCAAGAGATCCCCACGCAGGCCGTCGACGGTGATTTGAAGTACGAGGCGCACGGGCTCCGTCGCGCGATCGCTCGCTGGCGCCGCGGTCCCCGGTGACTTGCAGCCAAGAACAGATACGAGTGCGAGTGCGATGGCGAGCGCGCGACGATGATTGCTCGCGGGTGAATACATGATTCTCGTTTGCATGGGGCCTCTCAGGTGCGGGCCAGTCAGCTCCCGCGTGATGCAGGCTCTCTAGTGAATGACCTGTCGTCCGTTCAACGGCTGAGGGCCACGTGCATCCTCTCCGATGATTCTCACGAAATTCGCCACCTGCTCTTTGGATACGGAGCCAACCGCTTTTACGACCAACCAGAGAACCCCTTCAGTGCACGGCGGTGTGGTGAGTGAGCCGTTGTAACGATAGTGGGATGTATTTTCCGGCACGATCTCGAGGTTGGCGATCGGCGTGTCGAGGGGCTTGCTCGTCCCGGCCTTCTCGGGTGCGGCGGCCCCGATCGTCGCCATGGCGCGGCTTCGATCTCCCATGCGAAACAGGATGGCGACGACAGCGAGTTCACCCCGATCGTTTTGATGCACGAAGTGAGCCTCCATGGCGAACAGCTCCCCTTCGATACGGTGCTCGCTGGGGCTGTGAAGATGAAACTGGAGCAACTTGAATGTTTTCCCATCGACCTCGAGCGTATTGTCCCGGCCGACGTCGATCTGCAGCGTGTGTCCGTTGTTCACTGCGGCGGTCGTCGACCCGCGATAGGAGAGCACGATCGGATCCAGGCCCCTGTCGATCGGGTCGACGATGTCGATCGGCGACTGGCTCTTGCCTTCGCTGCAAGCGGCGAACGCTTTTGAGAGTTCGCCCCAGTGTTCGGGCCCGTGTTCTCCCGAGTACGTCCAGTGAACGTCTTCTTCAGTCGAGGCGTTGCCAGCGAAGGCCACGAGAGCGAGAAGCAGTAATACGATCTGCCGCATGGAAGGTTCCTCTTGGGTTTCAGGTAGTTCGGATCGCGAGCTGCACGCCGTCCGATTGGAGGCAAAGAACGCTACCAGCCTGTCTATGGGCTCGCAAACACCGCTCAGCCGCAAAGTCGCAGAAGGCGACAGCCGACTTCCTCGCATCGCGACGCTGTCAGGAAATGGATTGACTGCGGCTTTCGCGGCTGGGTAGACTGGTCGGCGAGGAGGTCCTGATGAAGATTCTGATCTGTGCTGTGCTGACGATGTCCATGCTTCTCGCCGCTCCCGCCGCAATGGCGGAGCCCGACGATGCTCCCGTTGGAATGAAGATCCTCGATTTCGTGCTGGTCCGACCGGTCGCTTTCGTGGTTTCGCTGGCTTCGACGGGTGTCTATCTCGCAACCGTGCCGCTGACGTTCCCGATGGGTTATTCGTACGACCTGGGGACGTATATGGTGACGGTCCCCTGGCGCTACACGTCGTCGCGTGAGTACGGGAGTTTTTCCGAATACCGCGATAACCGCACGAGCAAGGGAAGGTTGGTCGCCGACGCGCGCTGACGCTTATTGCGGTGCGCGCCCCGCGCGATCAATAGTCGAGGTTGGCGCCGAGTATTCGGAGCGCGACATCGTGGAGCCGTGCGTGGCGGCCGGTGCGGGTTTCGATCGCGTCGGCGGCGACGG
>PVMK01122233.1_pt1 | contig 25104 bp, 27 predicted proteins | sample 1853481 | NCBI WGS metagenome assembly PVMK01 (sample SAMN08533507, study PRJNA380276) | Marine sediment metagenome, whole genome shotgun sequencing project.
CCTCGAAGTGAAGAATGTCACCCTTTGTTGCGAGCCAGGTGTCGCCTGCTTTCCCGATGCCGTTACGACTCGCGGACAAAAACATCTGTGTGATCTGATGGAAGCCAAGCAAGCGGGCTGGAGAGCGGTCATCTTTTTTCTGGTGCAGCGCGGTGAGGCTGAAGTTTTTAAGCCAGCGGATGAGATTGATGCCGAATATGGTCGCTTGCTCAGGGCAGCGGTCAGCTCCGGAGTCGAGGCCCTGGCGTATCGGACGGTCGTGTCCCACGAAGAAAACCGCATAGACAAACAGATAGCTGTTCGACTATAGAATATTAGGCAACTCTTCAGCACAACCGGAATTGTTTACAAAAGCGTCTGTCATCCCCGATAGAACCATTCGGGGATCCATGATTTTAAAGGCTGGATTCCCGATTACACCCTCGGGAATGACAGTATTATATAATACTGAATAGTTACGAATTTGATTGTTAATGAGTTGGCTGCTAGTTGTTGTGGCAGTGCTGTAGAATAGAAGTATAATGTCACCAGCGGAACTAATCGCCACCAGATACATAGAAAGGATTTCCCATGCGCGTCGAAACCGATTTGAAACTGGGCTTTAAGGATGTACTGATCAGACCCAAGCGTTCGACTCTGAAGAGCCGTTCTCTGGTTGAACTGGAGCGGACGTTTACTTTCCTCCACAGTAAGAAACAGTGGCGCGGTGTGCCGATCATTGCCGCCAATATGGATACCATCGGCACTTTTGAGGTCGCCGAGGCGCTGGCCAGGCACCGCATGCTCTGCGCCATTCACAAGCACTACAACCTGGCCGACTGGCAGGCGTTCATCGACCGTCAGCAAGACGATGATATCTTCGAGCGGGTCATGGTCAGTACCGGGGTTGCGGATGAAGACTTTAACAAATTGTCGCAGGTTCTTGCCCAGCATCCGAAACTGCATTTCATCTGTATCGATGTTGCCAACGGTTATGCCGAATCTTTTGTTGCATATGTCGTCAAGGTCCGTCAGGCTTTTCCCGACAAGACCATCATTGCTGGCAACGTTGTCACCGGCGAGATGGTGGAAGAATTACTGCTCTCTGGTGCTGATATTGTCAAGGTTGGTATCGGCCCCGGATCGGTCTGTACCACTCGTGTCAAGACCGGAGTCGGCTACCCGCAACTCTCGGCTGTGATCGAGTGTGCCGATGCCGCTCATGGCCTCGGTGGTCGGATTATCGCTGATGGTGGTTGTGTCTGTGCCGGAGACGTGGCCAAGGCTTTCGGCGGCGGAGCAGACTTTGTCATGCTCGGCGGCATGTTCGCCGGTCACGACGAGAGCGGCGGTCAGTTGGTCGAACGTGGTGGCCAGCAGTTTAAACTTTATTACGGTATGAGCTCAGAAACTGCGATGAAAAAACATGCCGGTATGGTTGCCAACTATCGTGCTTCCGAGGGCAAGACTGTCGAGGTCCCCTACCGTGGTCCTATTGACGAGACAATCAAGGATATTCTCGGTGGACTTCGCTCGACCTGCACCTATGTAGGTGCTTCGGCTTTGCGGGAGTTAAGTAAACGAACTACTTTTATCAGGGTGATGGAGCAGGAAAACCAGACGTTTGGATGAATGGAGCAAGATCGCTGTAAAGCTGTGGGTCTGTAAGGAGTTGTTAAATTGCAAGCCGGGTATCTGATGTGCGTATAGTTGGCCTGATCACGGAATATAATCCTTTTCACAACGGGCACCTGCATCATCTCCAGGAAAGTCTGCGCATCACTGGTGCCGATGCCAGCGTCGCAGTGATGAGTGGGCATTTTCTGCAGCGTGGTGAACCAGCTCTGGTCGATAAATGGGTGCGGACCGAAATGGCGCTCGCTGCCGGGGTCGATCTGGTGCTGGAGCTACCTTTCCCCTTCGCCTGTAACAGCGCTCCTCATTTCGCCATGGGCGCGGTACAAACCTTGAATGCTTTAGGAGTTGTTGATGCTCTCTGCTTTGGCAGTGAGGCTGGTGTGATTGATCCATTGCAAACCATTGCACGCCTTTTAGTTGATAAGTCGGCTGCAATCGAGGAGGGAACGCGTGAGCGTTTGCGGTGTGGTATCAGTTATCCCGCAGCGAGGGCGGAGGTCTTGACAAAACTGTGCCCTGAGCTATCTCCAGAGGTGATAGCCTCGCCAAATAATATCCTTGGCATCGAATACCTGCGGGCGCTGCAAACGACTTCCAGCCAGATGCATGCTTTCACAATTTCGAGGCTTGGCGCTGATTATCACAGCACCGATGTTTCAGGTAATATCGCCAGTGCGACCGGTATCCGCAAGCTGATTGCCGAGGGTGACAAGATTGATCATCTCTTGCCGACAGACAATCATCAAATTCTTGAAGGGGCTCTCGCTGAGGGCAGATCGCTGGATCATGAACGACTTTTTATGGCCTTGCAGACCTTTTTACTGCAGGAGCAGGAGCTGCTCGAAGGTCTCTGTCAGGTAAATGATGGTCTGGAGAAACGCCTGGTCGAAGCGGTGATGACGGCCGAAAGTTACACCGACCTGGTCGCTTTGATTAAATCACGCCATTGGACGATGACCCGTATTCAACGCATCTTAAGTTACGTGCTGTTACAGCTTTCCGGTTCTGAAATGGCCAACTTCCTCGAAAGTGGGCCACTCTATCTGCGGTTGCTGGGTGCTACGGAGCAAGGGCGGAAAGTACTGGCCAAAGCGCGTAAAAAACGATCATTGCCGCTGATTAGCGATCCGGCCCGGGCGAGGGCTACGCTGCGCCGGTTCTATCAGGGGCAGCCAACGCTGGGTCAGTTGGCGGAGCGGATGCTCAATTGCGATCTGCGCGCAACTCGGATTTACAGCTTATTACAGAAGACTCAACAGAACGTTCATCGCAACCAGGACTTTTTTCGTCCCGTTCAGCAAGTTTGACCTGCGACGAGATTCAAGCTAGTTACGGCCTCATCTCTTTCTCTCTCCCCACTGTCGGATAAAGTTATTGCTCGAGTGTCGTACGCACTTGTTGCAAATAATCGGCACCGATTTTCTTGCCCCACTTATCGTACATAGGTTTCGCAAGTTTGATTAATTGTGCCTTGTCATCTGCAGAAAGACTGTAGAAAGAAACACCGCTCGACTTGGCCGCCGCAATTTGGTCTGCCTGTTGTTTGCGGGTCAGCGCGCGGGTAGCTGCGCTTTCCTCTGTAATCGTATCGAGGAGAATCTTGCGCAGGTCTTGTGGCAGTTTGTTTAACCAGCGTGTATTGGTGAGGTGGATATAAAGCCCCTGGGCATAGTCAAGTTGAGTGTAATTCTTGGCCACATTGAATTTGCCACTGATGTTACAGACGATGGGGGTGTGGTCGAGACCAGTAATAACCCCGGTTTGTAAGGCTTGTGGGACGTCTGGCCAGGGCATGACTGTGAATTTGAGCCCCCAGGCTTTGTAGAAGTCTATGTTGACCGGAGCTTGGGCAATGCGAAAATTAATCGACTTTGCCTCGGCAAGGGTTTTGACTGGCGAATTTGTTGCCCAGCCATAGGAACCGTATCCGGTTACATCCGACACCACAATGTGCTGTTGCAACGCTGCATCACGGAATGGCTGCCAGAGCTTTGGGGTATTACGGAAATCATCCAGCTTTTCAAAGGTGTCAATGACATAGGGGAGGTTGACTATGCCGAGAGTATCCGAAATGTTCGCTGCGGCAACCGAGGAACTCATCATGCCGTGGATTGCGCCCATCTGTAACTTGCGGATGACGTCTTTTTCTCCGCCCATTTGTGAGAGTGGCCGGAAATCAACATAGAGACGTCCGTCACTTTTCTCCCAGACCTTGTCACGAATGCGGTAGCCAACTCCGACACCTTCTATAGCGGGATGACCAACACATGACAGCAGATACGTATATGCCGCTCCACTTGGATCGAACTTGGGTTTCCAGTTGGCCGTTGGGTCATCACCCTTGGCGGCAAAGGCCGAAGGGCCAGATAAAATTGCGAGACAAAACAGTAGAGTGACCAACAGTGGCTTGAAAAATCGCATCGATGAACCCCCTTGTTAAAGTTTGCGATATTTGTAAAACGACCAGAGGGTAGCGCGAACATGAAAAAAAATCAATGTTTTGCTACTGCAACGAGTTCAGTGACTCAGATCATATTTAAATTCGCAAAATTACGGGCACCAATTGTTTACTGAACAGGCTAAACTCTAGCTCAATATTGATCTTGGGGGCTTGTTTAAGAGGGAATTTGTTGATAGAAAGGCCTGTGCAAAATCGGTAGTGTTAGTGATGCCCACTAACTCGGATCGTTTAGGAGTGAGCGAATGCAGGACCATTTCCCGAAACAATGGCAAGAAATCTTACGCCATAACAATCTGGATAGCTTCGAGAAGCTTTGGGCTTTGGAGCTTGATTGGTTTGAAGAGCCCAATCAGCGTCGTGGTGGTTGGAGTGGGGTCTCCCGCTGCGATCTGGAGTTACCCGAAGGTGGCAAGGTCGGGGTTTTTCTGAAACGTCAGGAAAACCATATTACTCGTACCGTGTTGCATCCCTTTGGTATGTCGACCTTTATTCGAGAAATACAAAACATATTGCGTTTTAAAAAGGCGTCTATCCCTGCTCTTGAACCGGTGTATTTTGCTGTTAGGAAGATCGATAGTGATCTGCGCGCTATTCTTTGTAGTGAAGCGCTTGATGGCTATGTGCCTCTGGAAAATTTAGTCAAACGTTGGTCGACAGAAGGCTGGCCGGATAGAAAAACCAGGCAACGCTTGATGCAGGCCATCGCCGTGGTTATGTCCCGAATGCACGACCATAAGATTCAGCACAATTGCTTTTATCCAAAACACATCTTTGTTCGCTTCAATGAAACCGCGATTGATATTCGTATCATTGATCTGGAAAAGGCCAAGGTGAAAATACTTCGCCGTTACGCAAGTTTTCGTGATCTTTATACTCTGAATCGACATTCCCAAGGTTGGAGCCGTACGGACCGCATGCGTTTTTTGATGATCTATCTTGGCCGTAAACGTCTGGATCGTGACGCTAAGGAGCTTTGGAGAAAGATAGCGACCCGTACTGAAGTGAAGGGGAAAAAGTAGCTTATTGTTTGATGATGAGCACGGAACCGCTTTTGTCAGGCATGGGCACAGGAAGTTCCTCTTTGTCGGCAAAGAAATCATCCACTGCTTTGCGGGCTCCGATCCAGGCATTGTAATCGTGAACCAGGATGATGCCTTTTTTGCTCATGCGTGGATAAAAATATTTGAGACCTTCGAATGTTGGTTCATAGAGATCAGCATCGAGATGAACAAAGGCAAATTTTTGTTCGGGGAAATCTTCGGGCAGGCTGTCGGGGAAGTACCCCTGGTGAAAAGTGATATTGTCATTTTGAGGTGCGATGTATTTTCGAACCTGCGTGATCGACGTATCTGAAAACTTACTCCCCTTAGTATCAAAGTCAGTATGGCCTTTTTCGGCATCGACACTGCGGTCGGTAAAGCCTTCGAAGGTGTCAAATAAGTGCAGTTGTCGTTCAGGAGTGTAGTGATGAATGAGCTTTGCGGTGTTGCCTTTGTAAACCCCTAACTCTGCGAAGGCGCCGGCAATGTTTTTTTCCACTAAAGTACGAAGCATGAGTGTGATCATGTCGCGGCGGGTATTATCCCAGGGCTCCAGATTTTGGATCTGGCGTTTGGAACTGTCATCTTTTGGGTAGAAACCACCGGTTTCGCTGCGGAGTGATGCGTTGTTCCAACGAGACTTTGGATTAATATCCATCTGCCCCTGCATGAAGAATGAGCTGTTCTGAAAAAGTGGTGTGAACTTCTTTAATATCGACTTGGCAAGTTTCATTGCTTGCGAGCCTCCAGGGAATTTTGTGAGTGCCCATCTGGAAACTCTGGATGGGTGCAGTGACGATAGCTTGAAGAGAAAAGTGAATCAAGTTGAAAGAATCTCGCAGCGAGTGCTGCGTCCAGAAAATGGCCGGAGATCAAAAGCTAAAAGCCCTCAAAGCATTGCTAGATCTATTCTCCACTCATAACATGTCCTGTGTGGAAAGCAACTCTTTACCTACCCGTCAGATTATTGTAGGCTAACAGTGAGTTTTTACTTGAGTTCCTGGGGAATGGGGGAGGGGCAATGACAATTAAAGTTGTAGACATCATCGTTGAGAGAAAAGGTATGATCCTCTTGATCAAAAGGGGAGATTTTTGGATACTTCCCGGAGGAGAGATTGATCCGGGTGAAGATGAGATGCAGTGTTTGGAAAACGTTGTTGCCAGAGAAATGAAAGACCAAGTCTCTTCAGTTTTCAGAAAACTTGAAAAAACCATCAAAGGCCCTTCACCTGTCAGGGATGGTGACGTCGAGGTTTCTGTCTATGTCGGGGACATTAACAGCAAAAAGATGTCTGATGTGAAAGATTGCAATGCGCACTGGTTCAGTAGAGAAAGTATCCGAGCCATAAGACTTTCTAACATTACCAAGGCTGTATTGGAATGTTACTATTCTGAAAGCAGAGAAGAGTAGAAAACTCCATCAAAAGCTCTAAAGTACGCCCCCGCCCAGGAGTTCACTAAAGCTCTTTGCTGGCTCAGTCTGTTAGTAGTCATAGCTCACCTGCTCCCGAAGTCTTTAGTCTCGACAAAAGTAAGCCAATGTCGGTTCATTCCCATCCATGTTCCGCGAAGATCAGGCGAGCCTCATCTGACTTCAGAAAATTAATGAACGCTATCGCCTCCTCACGATAGATGGTTCTGTTGGTTAGTGCTACGGGGGTATAGCGAATGGCCTTGTCGCCAGGTATTTCGATGAAATCCGCATCATCTGAGATCAAAGTGTGCCAGGATTTATAGGTAACCCAAGCATCAAGGTCTGGAGAACTTATCCATGCCGAGAGACCTTGGCGCCCTGTATATTCAAGTCGGTTGACATAGCCGAGTCCTCCGGATGGATCACCGTAGAAATGTCTCATTTTCTCTAGTTTTACATCCAGGAGATCAACCTCTTTTCGCTTCAGAGCATCGACCCCGTTAATGTTAAGAGGATTCCCCTTGCGAACAATAATACCAATCCGTCGCGCATGTAGTTTTTTCCGTCGTACTCACATCGAGTATGCCGGGATTCTGTCGGTCGAACTCTTCCAGCATATATTCCGCACCACCGTAGTAGATGTCGCCGTCCTCGGGGAGTTTTCGCTTCAAGTCGTAGGGTAAGGCTTTAATAATCGCAACATCTACGCCACTTCTCTCCAGAAATAGATCAGCACATTCCTGAAGAACGTGATGTGGCCCGCCGGGGCCATAAACACGCAGAACTTTTGTTCGATGTGCCAGTTGAAGCCGTTGCCGTGGCAACCTGTAGAATAAACCCTCCGAAAAGTATCCATTTGAAAAGCGACATAGAAAGGGTGTTGAAAAGATCCTGTGAATACCAAGTAATATTAGTTGCTTAAGCATGAAAAGCCTCTATGATGGCAGGTATCCTTACCAAGGGAAATACCGACAAAAACAAAGGCTTTTCATGTATCACAAAAATATCAAGCGCCTGGCAGTTCGCAGTAACAGCTTGAAGTCACACGGTTTAAAGTCCCGTCCGGGGAGTTGTCCGTACACCCCGGTAGCTCAATGGAGCGGCGTCTGAGTAATCAGGGGTCGTGAGTTCCAAATTGGCAAAGCAGCAGGCCGTAATACAAGTGAACCCGTCTGTAGCCTCGTAACTGAACTGAAGATGCCGACCCAGTGGTCAGATGGGGAAGGCCGATGTTTGCAGATCCGGATAACGGAAGCGGTCTGTGAAGTTTTCCGGGGTCGAAGGGATGACATGTTGCAGATGATTTTAAGCCCAGTGCTGGAGACCCGATGCGGTGGCGCGTGAGGAGTGCCAACCAAGGCATATAAGGGAGACCGAAATCGCCAAGGGCCGTATCGGGAGTCGGAGGGGTTCATAGTACCGCTTGAGGGCATGGGACAACATAACCCTGCCCGAGGGAAGGAACCCTGCTTTGTTCATGTAACCAAAGAGTGGAAGGTGAGGGGATTGCAGATATGCTAACAACCCCTGAAAAGATCAGGACACTACAGAGGAAGCTCTACCGCAAGGCCAAGCAGGAACCGGCCTGCCGCTTCCACGCCTTGTATGACAAGGTCTATCGGGTTGACATCCTCAGTCATGCCTATGCCCTTGTCCGCGCCAATAAAGGGAGTGCCGGTATCGACGGCATTACCTTCGCGGCCATAGAGGCAGAAGAAGCACCGATCATGGAAGTGGACAAGGACGGAACGAAAAGGAATGTCGGCGGCGGCAAGGGCAACCGCAAAGGGACGCCGCAAGGCGGGGTTATCTCACCGTTACCGTTATTATCCAATCTCTACCTGCACCTACTGGACAGGATCTGGGAACGGAATAATCTGCAACAACGGTTGGGTGCCCGCATCGTCAGGTATGCTGACGACATTGTCATACTCTGTCGGAAGAATAAGACCAATCAGACCATGGCAGTGTTGCGACAGATTCTGGAGCGATTGGAACTGACCTTGAACGAGACAAAGACGAAGCGTGTCAATGCCTACGAGGGAAAGTTCGACTTTCTTGGCTTTGAAATTTGGATAGGTAAGAGTCGCAGAACCGGGAACCATTATGCCCACGTTCAGCCTTCAAAGAAATCGCTCAAAACGATCAAAGACCGTGTGACCACTTTGACAAGAAGGGGTCGGACACTCGTGCTGTTGGACAGGGTGGTCAAAGAGGTTAACTCCACACTGCGGGGATGGGTTGGCTACTTTCATAAGAAAGTCATGATCGATCATACTCAACTCTGTAAATTTCGTTCAAGCCTTTCCTTTGTGCAACAGGTCAACCTGTCAGTATACATCCTCCACTATTTTAAACAATCAGGTCGTCTTGGCGAGAGTCATTTCCACGGCGTTGATTCCACCGAGTTGGCAAACGATTGTAAGATTCCCTTGGCCAGTTTGGAAATAAACGGCAAAAAGATCCGCATTTAACGATATTGACTGTGATTGCGGAGCACGGCGCAACAAACGAAACAAGTCCATGTACGTTGTCGGCTATCGATTGCATACCCTAATGGTCATTGATGCTGAAACAGGTCACAGTTTTCCCCTTGTTTCGCTTTTGTCTCCGGCAAACCATCATGACAGTCATTTTCTCAGCTTTTTGATCAAACTGACTCAAGCCATGGGCATTGATGTCAAACTAATCACGGCAGATGAAGCGTACCATGACAAAGATGGCTCCCTATTCGAAGAAACCGGCGTTATTGTAACCACACCGCCCTCAAAAAACGTATCCTTACCGGAAAATATTGACGGCGACAGGGGAACCGTCTTTTGTAATGATTCATGCGATATCGCAATGCGCCATGTCGGCTTTGAAAATCAAACCCATGAATATACATGTGGAGCAACCGTTGGCGAATGTTTTCATTCCAGTATGTGCTCGCAGTACCGCTTTGTCCCTGCCGATAGTGGGTTCTTCCAACGGATCCCCTGGCAAACGGAACAAATACAGTTGGCAAATGACAGTCGAAAGAACTGTGAACGCCCCTTTAATCTTCTTAAGAATCAAACGGGCCTGGAAACCCTACGAGTACGAAGCCAGTATGCCACCATGGCCAGATGCACACTCAGCAGTATTGCTGTCTTGCTGATCGAGATGGCCGGAACCAGGAGGAAAAAGAAAACAAATAAGCCGCAACAATTGTCTTTGCTTGACAAGAAAGCGGCATGATTTGTTTAACAAACTGATATCGTTCAAATAAAACAAGGGCAAGTATCTCGTTCTATGGTTATTGCATGTCCGCTTATCACAAAAGACAAAAGCTACCCATCAAATGGGATTTTAAAGCTTGAAAAGACAAGAGGATAAGCCTCGACAGCGATTACTGATGGCGGAATCTACAAAAAAATGCTTTTAAACGCATCAAGGACCATTAAAAACTGGTTCCGTCAGAGGACTTTTCAACACCCTTTTGTTGTCTGTGTCACCTAAACAGAAAAGCCGCTTCTCAACTTCCGGCTGAAAAGCGGCTCTAAAAAATACGTCAGATCGCTTTGAAACTCCCCCACATGATGTCTCCTCAAACGGCAATATCAGGTCGGTCAATATAGTCATGCCCGCAGATGTCTGTCAACCGAACGCCAACCCCATATAACGGTTTGATCTTTTAGTCTCTTTTGACATTTTTGTATGAATCGCTAGACTGTTAACAGTCGAGACTCATGCAAAATTCAATAAAATCCATTGATCGTCATTCTCGCGCATGCGGGAATCCAGAAGATTTACTGGAATTGTCAAAATATGGATCCCCGTTTTCACGAGGTTGACGACTTTTGCAAGAGGCACAGTTTGTCTTTTATTCGTTCTATTTGGGTTCAGGAGGTTGCGATGTCAATGCAGAGCTTAAAGCGATTTTGGAGGGTTGGACTGATTTTCTGTCTGGCTTTCTCTTTGTTGGCGTGTCAGACGGGCATGTCGCCGGATGCGAAGGGTGAAGCGAGTGTCCCCGGAGCACAATGGGTCGGCACCTATGTTGATGGCCAAGGTAAAACCGGGATCCGTGGTCGTGTTGTACTCAAAGAAGAGGGGACACCTTTGGGCGGCAGTTACGTAAATATCTATCCTGACACGATCTCCAACCTGTTAGGACCCTCTCAGTTTATCTCGACTCCGACCGATAGCAGCGGTTTTTACCAAATGGAAATCCCTGCTGGTGTTTATTATGTCGTCGGGCGCAAGCGGTTAAGTGGTCAGTCAACAGGTCCTCTTTCTTCCGGCGATTACTACTCCGAGCATCAGCGTCTGGTCACACGGGTCGAGACCGGGAAATTTGTCGAGATTGATTTGCCCGTAGTGGTGATGAAGGCACCGATGTTTTTCAAGAACAGGGTGGTTAGTAAGGAAACCGATACGGGTATAAGTGGTGTCCTGATTGACCCGACCGGGAAGCCGGTGATGGGTGGTTTCGCTATGGCTTACAGTGATAAAGAGATGAAGCGCCTTCCTGACTATGCTTCAACCCTTTCTGATGAAGAAGGACGATTTACCATCTATTTGCCGGAAGGGAGTCGTTACTATCTCGCCGCACGTATCCATGCCTGGGATATGCCGACCCCGGGAGAGCCTTATGGTAAGTATGGTGGCGAAAACCCCGTGTTGCTGGAGGTTGTCACCGGTAGCTTCGTCAAAGATGTGCAAATTGTGATGTCGCCATTTACCGGGACATACAAGCCAGGTAAGAGTCAGCGGCCTTTTTAACGATCCGGCTGTTAAACTAAGCCAGAACAAAGATAGGTATTAGGGGCCTTTCCCGGCTTGTAACGGGATTGCGCCAGTGGCTCGGGAGCCAATTTCGGTTCCCTGTCTATGTTATGCTCTGGAGGGGAGATACTGTCGGGGGAATGGTGTGTCCGTTTACCACCCTCGTCAACCGCAGCAGTCGCCGCTGTGGAAGCTGCTCGATACGCATTACGAGACATTCGAGCGGGATTACGAGCAGAAGTTTCGCAAAGGCTACGGTTTTCGGCGCGCGGTTGTCGATGATGTGGTTCGCAATTATCTCAAATGCGGCGATCTGCACGAAGGGTTCGCCCGTGTGCGCTGCCCCGATTGCTACCACGAGTACCTACTCTCTTTCAGCTGTAAGAGGCGTTGGCTCTGCCCGAGTTGTCACGCCAAGAAGGTTCTCCAGTTCGGTGACCTGCTGTGTAGCAATATCCTTTATCCCGTCCCGCATCGACAATACGTATTCACTCTGCCGAAGATCCTGCGCATTTTTAACGGCTGTTGGTCCGTTATATCCTGGAGCACCTCAACCTTTGGCAGGAAAGAGTCCCCAAGAGCTTGCCACCACCTGAAGAGACCATGGTTGAAACCATGGTCTGTGAAGAATTTGATGACGGTTGGGGAAGCACTAGCAATCCAGATGTCACTTTACACACTGAACCACTTCATACCCCCTCTTAATCACCGTCCGAAACTCATCAGAAATCGTATGCCAATCCAGCACATCAACCATAATCGGCAGATCAGACTCCGCAAAAGCATCCTTCAACTTCTCAATCCGCTGCCAGTCAATCGGCCCATCACCAACCAATGCCAGGTCAAGATCGGAATAGGTCGTTGCGCTGCCGTTCAGGCGTGAGCCAAAAACACGTACTTCACAATCGTGAACATGTTTGCGCAGTATGGAAAGAACAATATTCAGAGAGGTGGGATCGAGGTCAATCATTGCGTTCTTGCAGCCTGTTCAGTAGGTCTTTGGCGTCAGTGATGAATCTTCCCGCCGCGCGATAAACAATATCCGCCTGCTTGGCATCGTATGTGTGAGACGTTAGGTTGCGGGCGTCGCCGTACTCAAACCAGGGGAGCGGGTCGGCGATGAGGCCGACGCGGGCGGCGAGGCGAAAGAGCTCTTTACGGGTGCGGGGATGGTCGGCGTCTTCAGGAGAGCGGTTTTCTCTGAGCCAGCGTTGAATGAACTTCCAGCACTGTTCGTAGGAAACTTCAAAATTCTGAATTACCCCGGCACGCATTGTTTCACGTTGGTCATCGCTGAGGGACTCTATGTTATAGCTAGCGGCATGCAACGAACGAGCAAGCGTATCAAGTGCTTTCTCAAGACTGCTGAGTTCCAAGGCCATAGTTGCTCTCCATAGTTAAAAGGAGCGGAAACGACATCATAGCTAAGCGGGTAAGGACTGTTCCGACTGCTGATAAAGGATCTTTAAGGGCTCCGCTTCACAACCAAGCAGGGCTCTTTTGGCTGGTGCGCTATGAAGTTATGTGTTTACAGCGTTTTGAACGCCTTACTCGCTGCCTCTATCGTCTTGTCGAGGTCTTCCTGCGAGTGAGCAACGCTCATGAAGCCTGTTTCGTATTGTGACGGAGCCAGGTTGATTCCTTCGTCGAGCATCGTGCGAAAAAATCTGGAGAAGATTTCTGGTGTCTCCGGCTTGACGTCGCTGAAGTTGAAAACTTCTTCAGACTGAAAGTAGGTGCAGAACATGCCACCGACCCGTTGCAGAGAAGTCGGTACTTTAGCTTCCGCTGCTGCTTCCTGCAGCCCTTTGCAGAGATAGGCGCTCTTCTCTTCAATCATATTGTAGAAACCCTCTTGTTGAAGCAGCTGTAAGGTCGCAATGCCGGCGCTCATGGCCAGCGGGTTGCCTGAGAGGGTGCCTGCCTGGTAGACGCCGCCATCTGGGGAGAGACATTCCATGATTTCACGTTTGCCGCCGAAAGCACCAACCGGTAACCCGCCGCCGATGATCTTGCCAAGGCAGACCAGGTCACCGCGTACACCGAAACGTTCTTGCGCCCCGCCGTAAGCCACCCGGAATCCGGTCATGACTTCATCGATGATTAGGACGATTCCTTCGCTGTCGCAGAGTTGGCGCAAACCTTCAAGGAATCCTGCTCTGGGGGCGACACAACCCATGTTGCCAGCGATTGGTTCAAGAATAATGCAGGCAATCTCACCTTTGTTGGCAGCCACCATTGATCTGGTCTCTTCAAGATCGTTGTAAGTCGCCGTTAGCGTGTGCTTAGCGAAGTCGGCTGGCACGCCAGGAGAGGTTGGTACGCCAAAAGTCGCCAAGCCGCTGCCCGCTTTTACCAAAAGGGAGTCGGCGTGGCCGTGATAGCAACCGTCAAATTTGAGGATTTTGTCGCGGCCGGTGTAGCCGCGCGCAAGGCGGATAGCACTCATGGTTGCCTCGGTGCCTGAGGAGACCATACGGATCATTTCAATATTCGGATAAGCTTCACAAACCATTTCGGCAAGTTGGGTTTCGCGGGCCGTGGGGGCGCCAAAGGAGGCACCAGTCGCTGCCGTTTGCTGGATGGCCTCGACAACCTTAGGATGGCAATGGCCAAGAATCATTGGTCCCCAGGAGCCGACATAATCAATATAGGCGTTGTTGTCTTCATCGAAAACTTTTGAACCTGCAGCTCGGGCGATGAAAATCGGGTCGCAACCAACAGATTTGAATGCACGTACCGGGCTGTTGACACCACCTGGAATAACTTGCTTGGCTTTGGCAAAGAGGGCGGAAGATTGCTGATGGTTCATGGTGGCTCCTTAGTTGGTTTTCAAATCTAACACATACAATGGGCCCTTCTGCTTCAGGATCGGACTCGTTGCTTAGGGTCAGTACATTCGTGTGTCAGAATCGCTGTATCGAATGAAATTTAGAATTGCAGTTCGTCTGTTAACATAGCCCCCTGAACCTGTCAACTGTCGCCGGTCTTGTTGGGCCCAATCCCTAACGGTCCTTAAGTGGCGACGATCGTTTTAGCCTGGCTAAAATTGTGTTGAGCTTTTTACGAGATTCTGTGAAAAATAAGTCTTTTCACATCTAATGTTTAGGCTGTCTGGAGTCTCTGTTGCCTTCTCAACTCTTTTGAAGTAAAACTAAAAGATTCTTATTGTATACCGTTTGACTTTGGTAGATAACTGCTTTATAACCACTGGTCTGACCAATTCACAGGGTAGGGTACATGGCTGAACTGCTTGTCATTCTTGTAAGCGCCATCTTTGTTAACAACTTCGTGTTGGCGCGTTTTCTCGGCATTTGTCCGTTTCTAGGCGTTTCCAAAAAAGTGGAAACAGCGCTGGGCATGGGCATGGCCGTGACCTTTGTCATGACTGTGGCCACGGTGGTGACTTGGTTTGTCCAGTACTTCGTTCTGATTCCCTTTGGCATTGAATACCTGCAGACGATTGCCTTTATCCTGGTCATCGCCTCATTGGTGCAGTTGGTTGAGATAGTGGTGCAAAAGGTCAGTCCGATTCTCTATCAGTCTCTGGGGATTTTCCTGCCACTGATTACCACCAACTGTGCGGTTCTGGGTTTGGCTGTCCTCAGTATCCAGAAAGATTATACCTTTCTGGAAGGTGTTGTCTTTGCGATCGGGGCGGCCCTTGGTTTTACTCTGGCGCTGGTGCTTTTTGCTGGTCTGCGTGAGCGACTTGAACTCTGCGCTGTGCCGCAGAGCTTTCGTGGTACGGCAATTGCTCTGGTGACGGCAGGTCTACTGTCGCTGGCCTTTATGGGCTTTGCCGGTCTGGTTAAAGGTTAATTATGCTCGCAGCTATCTTAAGCCTTGGATGTATCGGCCTGATTGCCGCTGTTGCACTTGGCTTTGCCGCTAAAAAATTCGCTGTTGAAGTTGACCCGCGTGAACTTGCCGCTCTGGAAGTTTTGCCCGGGGCCAATTGTGGCGCCTGTGGATTTCCTGGCTGTGCCGGTTATGCAAAGGCTCTGGTGGCCGGTAGTATCGATTTGAGCCAGTGTCCCCCGGGTGGCGCAGATACGCTCACGAAGCTGGCTCATATTCTGGGTGTCGAAGCCTCGGCGGCAGCTCGTGAGATTGCCGTGGTCCTCTGTCAGGGCGATAATCGCAAGGCGCAAATCAAATACCACTATCTGGGATTGGAAGACTGCACCGCTGCACAGCGGATTGCCGACGGGCCGAAAATTTGCCCCGGTGGTTGTGTTGGTCTTGGTTCCTGTCTGCGGGCTTGCCCGTTTGACGCCATCGAAATGACTGCTGATGGTCTGGCGGTTATCAGCCGTGAAAAATGTACCGGTTGCCGCAAGTGTGTCGCTGTTTGCCCACGCAACGTCATCCGCATGACACCTTATGAGTCTGCGGTTCATGTCCTTTGCAACAGTCACGACAAGGGTGCTCTGATCCGCAAATACTGCAAGGTCGGCTGTATCGGTTGCCATATCTGTAAAAAGACCATTCCTGACGCCTATAAGATAGAGAACTTTCTCGCTGAAGTTGTTTATGAACAAGATGCCGAGGCCGCTGAGGCGATCAGCAAGTGCCCAACGAAATGTATTCTGGACTTTTCTGTTGCTTATCCAGACGGTAGCGTGCAATTACCTGCCGATGCAAATAAGCCCAATGCGGCTTGATGACGGTGTGATGAGATGAAGTTGAAAAGTTTCGCAGGTGGAATACATCCTCCGGACAATAAAGAGTGGTCATCGCATAAGACGATTGAAGACTGCCCCTTGCCTGCAGAATTTATCGTGCCTTTGGCTCAACACATCGGTGCACCATCCGTTGCGTGCGTAGAGGTTGGCCAGCAGGTGGCAAAGGGAGAAGAAATCGGTTCGGCGAAAGGTTTTGTCTCCGTGCCGGTGCATGCACCGACCTCTGGCGAAGTTGTTGCGGTTGAAAATCGTCCTCACCCGTGGGGCACCTCACTGCCAGCTGTTGTGATCAAGGCAGACGGTGAAGACCGTTGGTCGACTGAATTGCAGCCAGCCGACCCGAGTGAGCTTTCTCCTGATGAAATCATCGAGAAAGTTCGACTGGCCGGTGTCGTCGGCATGGGCGGTGCTGCTTTTCCAGCGCATGTCAAAATGTCACCGCCGCCGGAGAAGAAAATCAGCACCCTGATTTTCAACGGTGTTGAGTGTGAGCCATACCTGACGGCTGACCACCGAATGATGCTTGAAGAGCCGGAGCAGATTCTGCAGGGGGGTGCCCTGTTGCAATATGTGCTCGGCGCCGAGCAGGTGGTGATTGGTATTGAGGCAAGCAAGCCAGATGAGATTGCCCTCTTTGAAAAACATTGTGCTGGCACGCCGGTTGAAGTGATGCCCCTGGAAGTCAAATATCCGCAGGGTGCTGAAAAGCAACTGATAGCCGCTGTGACGGGCAAGGAAGTGCCTTCGGGCGGGCTGCCGATGGATATCGGTGTCGCAGTTCACAATGTCTCAACAGCTGCTGCTATTACTGATGCGATCATCCACGGGCGACCTCTGATTGAACGTGTTTGCACGGTGACTGGCCCCGCAGTTCGTGAACCAAAAAATCTCAGAATTCGTATCGGCACACCGCTCTCCCATCTGGTGGAGGTTTGTGGTGGGCTGGTCGAGGAGCCGGGCAAGATTATTCTCGGTGGTCCGATGATGGGCTTTACCCAGCTTGGCCTCAATGTGCCAGCGACTCGGGGAACGTCTGGTCTACTGCTGTTGCGTGCTGAAGATGTTGTCTCTCGTCCGGAAAGTCCTTGTATCCGCTGTGCGCGTTGCGTACAGGCTTGTCCGATCAATCTCTTACCGACGACGATCGCCGCTTATTCCAGGCGGGACCTTCTGGCGGAAGCAGCAGAATATTGTGCTATGGACTGTATTGAATGTGGCAGCTGCAGCTACGTTTGCCCCTCAACCATTCCGCTAGTGCAGGCAATTCGTTACGGCAAGGCGGCGATTCTCGCCAAGAAGAGGAGCACTCAAGTCTCGTGAGTCAGCAACTTTATCTGTCATCTTCGCCGCATATCCATTCAGGCGAGACTACCGCCAAAGTGATGCGCGCGGTGATCTATAGCCTGTTGCCAGCCTGCGGCGTGGCTGTCTATTTCTTTGGCCCATCGGCACTGTCTGTCCTGTTGATTGCGACTTTGGGGTGCCTTGCGACCGAGGTGGTTTGCCAGCGTTTGATGGGGCAAACCGTCACGATCGCAGATGGCAGTGCTGCAATCACAGGGATTCTTCTCGCCCTCAACTTGCCGCCGTCCAGTCCCTGGTGGCTGACGCTGTTTGGTGCGGTGGTTGCGATTGCCATTGGTAAACAGGTCTATGGCGGATTGGGATCGAATCCATTTAACCCGGCCCTGGTGGCCAGGGTTGTGTTGCTGATCTCGTTCCCCGTGCAGATGACCACCTGGTCGGCACCGGCGCCGCTCGGATCCGGTCTTGACCTGGTGACGACTGCGACTCCCCTGGGTGAATGGAAAAATGCCGTCATGCTGACCGGGCAGATGCCTGCCGAAATGCAGGGCAGCATGATGAACTATTTCCTCGGCAACATGGCCGGCTCTATCGGCGAAATTTCCGCGCTGGCGTTGTTGCTTGGAGCCGCCTACCTTTTCTATAAACGTATTTTGACCTGGCATATCCCGACTGCCTTTGTCGGCACCGTCATTCTGCTTTCGGGTCTGTTCTGGTTGATCAATCCGGAAAAATATCCAAGCCCGGTCTTTCACATGGTGACAGGCGGCCTTATCCTTGGCGCTTTTTTCATGGCGACGGATATGGTGACCACACCGGTTTCCACCAGAGGCATGCTGCTCTTCGGCGTCGGTTGTGGCTTACTGACCGTACTGATTCGACTTTTTGGCGGCTATCCGGAAGGAGTCTCTTTCGCTATCTTGCTCATGAACGCGGCGACACCGCTGATTGATCGGTACACCCGACCGAAGACATTTGGCACTTTACAACAGGAGAAGGTCCAATGAACGGCGTCTTACGTCTGGTTCTGGTGTTGACCTTGATCACTGCTGGTGCTGGCTCTGATTCTCTCCCTGGTTGAATCAGCGACCCGCGAACCGATCGCCGAGCAGCGACGCCTGGCAACTCTGCGTGCCCTTAAGGCTGTTCTGCCCCCTGCTGATAACTCTCCTGATGAGGATACCGTACAGTTGTTGATTGGGACAGGACCGGCGAGGCCGAGACCTGTTGCGGACCTTTTTTCGCGGTCGCCAGGAAGGAGAATTGAGCGGTATCGCTTTTGAGATTATTGCTCCCAACGGCTACAGTGGCAATATCACCGTAATGGTGGGTGTCAATCTGGAAGGGAACGGTTGCCGGGATCGAGATTCTGAGCCACAACGAGACACCCGGTCTGGGCGATAAGATAGAACTACCGATTTTCAAAGGCATTTTTGTCGGCAAGAATCTGGAAAATGCTGATTGGCGGGTGAAAAAGGATGGCGGCGAATTCGATCAGATCACGGGTGCGACGATTTCCCCCCGTGCTGTGGTTGGTGCTGTGCGCAATGGGCTGGAATTCTTTCGTGATCATCGTGCCGAGGTTCTAGCTGAGACTAAAGGAGAGAAGCCGTGACCCTGAACCCAAGATTTTCGTAAAGGTTTCTGGCGGGAAAATGCTGTTTTCAGGCTGTTGCTTGGCCTCTGCCCGGCTCTGGCGGTAACAACCAGTGCAGAAAATGGTCTCGGTATGGGACTAGCAACCACATTTGTACTGGTCTGTTCCAATATCGTTGTCTCATCCTTGCGAAAAGTCATTCCAGCCAAGGTACGGATTCCCCTCCTTTATTGTTGTGATCGCTTCTTTTGTGACGGTTGTGCAGCTCTGTATGGAAGCTTATGTTTACGACTTGTACAAAGCGCTGGGGAATTTTTATCCCGCTGATTGTCGTCAACTGCCTGATTCTGGGGCCGCGCCGAGGCTTTTGCTTCCAAGAACCGTTTGCTCCCTGCTGTCGCTGACGGTATGGGTATGGGGCTCGGGTTTTACCCTTGGCTCTCTTTGTCCTGGGTGCTGTGCGCGAGCTCTTCGGCTCTGGCACGCTGCTTGGCTACGCCGTGTTTGGATCCAGCTACCAACCACTATTATTGATGATCCTCCCTCCCGGAGCTTTTATTGCAATGGGGCTTTTACTGGCCGGTATGAATCTCTTAGACGCACGCCAACGGTAAAGAATTATCTCATTTTAATCACCATATAAACGCACTCAACTCGGGGATTAACATCGGCTAAGATAGCTAATTCCCGTATCTTTCCTTGTCTTTGTTAGTACCTGACCAAAACACTCTCAAGGCCGCAAAAGCTGGGCGTTTGTGGCCTTTCAGATTGCATACTGTATACTGTATTTTTCCCTTGACAAAGAACCGGTTTTGTCCTAACTTGCTGTCGGTCGAAGAGCCAAAAGCTGTCCCTGCGGCCGCTGTTTTTTGCAACCTCACCTGGCAGGAGGACTATATCAATGCTGGATAGTTATCTACCGATTCTCACTCTGATCTTTATCGCCATCTGTTTCTCAGTCGGGGCGTCCATTTTTTCGCGTCTGGTCGGAGAGAGTAAACCGTCGGCCGTCAAGCTGTCGGCATACGAGTGCGGGATGCCTCCCGTTGGCTCTGCCCATGCGAAGTTTTCAATCAAGTTTTACATCATCGCCATGCTCTTTATCGTTTTTGATATTGAGGTGGTCTTCATGTATCCCTGGGCGGTCATGTTCAAACGTCTCGGCTTGTTCGGTTTTGCTGAGATGGGTGTGTTTATTCTGATTCTTCTCGTTGGTTATGTATACGTTTGGAAAAAAGGAGCTCTGGAATGGGAGTAGAGGAAACACTGGGTGATAACATTATCACCACGTCTCTGGACGCAATTGTCAACTGGTCCCGTGCCAGTTCTCTCTGGCCTCTGACCTTTGGCCTGGCTTGTTGTGCTATCGAGATGATGGCGACCGGTGCTGCCCGTTTTGACCTGGACCGCTTCGGTGTGCTCTTCCGTGCTTCGCCGCGTCAGGCTGACGTTATCATTATTGCCGGAACGGTTACCAAGAAGATGGTGCCGGTCATTCAGACGGTATATGAGCAGATGCCCGAGCCGCGCTATGTTATTGCGATGGGTGCCTGTGCTTGTTCCGGAGGTGTCTTTGATACCTATAGTACTGTGCAGGGAGTCGATGAAATTCTGCCTGTTGATGTCTACATTCCGGGTTGTCCCCCTCGTCCGGAAGGTTTGTTGTACGGCATTATGAAGCTTCAGGCGCAGATTAAGAAAGAGCGCAATTCATTTGGTGCTGCCATTGGTGTCGGCGAGCGAATCGCAGGTTGATTGCTTATCCCCGATCGGCAACTTTAACCCAGATAGACAGGATGCAACCGTTATGAGTATACAGGCTGTTGTTGATAAGCTGAAAGCCAGGTTTGGCGATACGGTGCTCGAGACCATCGAGTTTCGAGGTGAGACCACTGTGATGGTCAAAAAAGAGGAAATTGTTGCTGTATGCACCTTCCTTAAGGGCGATCTCGGTTTTAATTTTCTGACCGATCTCTGTGGCGTTGACTATATGGGCCAGGCCCCGCGTTTTATGATGGTCTACCAGCTTTATAATATTGGCAACCATACACGTCTTCGTATTAAGGCCCCGGTTGAAGAGGCTGATACAACAATCGACACTGTTAGTGGTGTCTGGGCGACCGCCAACTGGCTGGAACGCGAGTGCTGGGATCTGATGGGGATCACCTTTAATAATCATCCTGACCTACGTCGCATCCTGTTGCCAGAAGAATGGGAAGGGCATCCGCTGCGCAAGGATTACCCGCTGCAGGGTCCGGACCGCGAACCTTACCAGGCGGCTGCAGTAAGAGCCTTTTCGCGTAAAACTCTTAAAGCATTTCTGGATATAGACGAGGCAGAGATATGGCGAATTTAGAAACCATGACCATCAACATGGGCCACAGCATCCCTCAACTCACGGGGTGTTGCAGCTGGTCCTGGAGCTGGACGGCGAGATTGTCCGTAAGGCTACGCCGCATATCGGCTTCTTGCATCGTGGTGTGGAAAAGCTGGCGGAGCATCGCACCTACCATCAGATATTGCCCCTGACTGACCGGCTCGATTATCTGGCGCCCATGCACAACAACCTTGGTTACGTGCTGGCGGTGGAAAAGTTACTCGGCATTACTGATGATATTCCTGAGCGTGCTCAGGTGATACGTGTTCTGCTCGCCGAGTTGACTCGCCTCAAGAGTCACTTGGTCTGGTTGGCGTGTCATGCCCTTGATATCGGCGCTATGACAGTGTTCATCTACGCTTTCCGCGAGCGTGAGCACATCATGGACATTTATGAAAAGGTCTCTGGCGCACGTATGACGACCAACTATTTCCGTGTTGGTGGTCTGTCCGCTGATCTTCCGGATGGTTTGGATAAAGAGATCCGTGATTTTGTCAATTCCATGCCCGGTCATATAGCCACCTACGAGGGGCTACTGACTGGCAATAAAATCTGGCAGAAGCGAATTCAGAATGTCGGTGTGATCAGTGGTGAAGATGCCATTGACCTTGGCGTTACCGGTCCTTCGCTGCGTGGCTCTGGTGTTGACTGGGACTTGCGTCGTGATGAGCCCTACTCCGGTTACGAAAATTATGATTTTGAAGTCATTGTTGAGGACGGCTGCGATACCTGGGCCCGCTATGTTGCTCGTCTCAAGGAAATGCATGAGTCGTGCAAGATTATTCACCAGGCACTAGACAAGCTTAAACCCGGTCCCGTTCTGGCTGATGCGCCGCAAATTGTCCTGCCGTCCAAGCAGGATACCGTTAACACCATCGAGGGTCTGATTCACCACTTCAAGATCATTAGTGAAGGTTTCAAGCCTGATGTTGGTGAAGTTTATGTCGGTGTCGAGAACCCGAAAGGTGAAGTTGGTTTCTACCTGATTTCTGACGGGTCGTCCCGGCCGTATCGGATGAAAATCCGCCCGGCCTCTTTCATCAACCTCCAGGCCTTGCCCAAGATGGTTGAAGGTTCAATGATTGCCGATGTTGTGGCAGTGATCGGTACCCTTGATATCGTCCTGGGTGAGATCGACCGCTAATCTGCTGCGAGGAGAAGGAACCAGCCATGAGTGAAGCAGTCGAAGCAACTGTAGACGAGCAAGATACAGATCTGACCGGAGCCAATCAGATTCTCGATAAATATGTCGATTTCCCTGGTGCTCTGATGCCGGCATTGCAGGAAATTCAGGAGTTTTACGGTTATATTCCTGAGCCGACAGTGCACCTTACGGCAGAACGTCTGAATGTTTATACCAGCCAGATCTACGGCGTACTGACGTTCTATGCGCAGTTCCACCTTGAACCGCGTGGCAAGTACATTATCCGGGTTTGCATGGGAACCGCCTGTCACGTCAAGGGTGCGACCCGTATAGGCGATGTCATCAAAGATCGCCTGGGTGTCGCCCATGCAGAAACCACGGATGATCTTAAATTTACAGCAGAATACGTCGCTTGTATCGGTGCCTGCGGTATGGCACCAGTCATCATGGTTAATGATGCAACTTATGGTTCATTGACGGTTCAGAAGACGGACGAAGTCATCCAAAAATACCAGGCAATGGATTGATAACTGACCGAGGTTTTTATGGCCGAAACAGCTGAAAATATTCAAGTACTTATCTGCACCGGAACCGGTGGCTTCGCTTCTGGCGCCCAGAGTGTTATCGATGCCTTCGAAGCCGAGTTTGAGAAACAGGGCGTCGAGGGTAAGATAGGCAAACGTTGTGATATCAAAAAGACCGGTTGTCGTGGACTTTGTGCCAACGACGTGCTCGTTGATGTCATCCTGCCGGGCGAGCAAGCTGTCACATACGATTTTGTGACTGCTGAATTGGTGCCGCAGATTGTTGAAGAGCATATGCTCAAGAACGAGCCTGTCGCAAAGAAAGTTGCTGGCAAATACTACAACCAGTTCCTCGATAAACAGCAGCGTATTATTTTCTCCCGTTGCGGAACCATCGATGCTGAGAGCCTTGATGATTTTATAGCCAATAAGGGTTTCACCGGCATCAAGAAGGCCGTGACCATGACGCCTGAAGAGGTCATCGAGGAAGTCAAGAAGTCTGGTCTGCGTGGTCGTGGTGGCGGTGGTTTCCCTACTGGTGTCAAATGGTCATTTTGTAAGGCTACTCCCGGTGATAAGAAATATCTGATCTGCAACGCTGACGAAGGCGACCCAGGCGCATTCATGGACCGTTCGGTTCTTGAAGGTGACCCCTATGGCTTGATCGAAGGCATGATGATCGCTTCCTATGCGATTGGTTGTCAGTTTGCTTATGTCTACTGTCGTGCCGAATATCCGTTGGCGATCAAACGCCTGCAAAAAGCTATTGATGTCTGCTACGAGAAAGGTTATCTCGGTAAGGATTGCATGGGTTTGGGCTTTCCTCTTGATATGCGTATCAAGGCTGGTGCCGGTGCATTTGTCTGCGGTGAAGAGACGGCACTGATGGCTTCGATAGAAGGTGAGCGCGGTATGTCACGACCCCGTCCGCCTTTCCCGGCAGTAAAAGGCCTGTGGGGTCATCCAACCAATATTAACAATGTCGAAACCTTTGCCAATATCTCCTATATTTTTTATAACGGCGCGGACTGGTTTTCCTCGATCGGCACCGAAGGCACCAAGGGTACCAAGATTTTCGCTCTGACCGGTAAGGTCAAACATACCGGACTGGTTGAAGTCCCGGCCGGAACTACCATGAAGGAAGTCATCTATGACGTCTGTGGTGGCATTCTTAACAACCGTAAGTTCAAAGCGGTTCAGGCTGGTGGCCCTTCGGGCGGTTGTTTGCCCGCAGAGGCACTTGATGCCGAGGTTGATTACGACTCGCTGATCAAGGCTGGCGCCATGATGGGCTCCGGTGGCCTGGTGGTTATGGACGAGACGACCTGTATGGTTGATATCGCTCGTTTCTTCCTCAACTTCACCCGTGTCGAGTCTTGCGGTAAATGTATCCCCTGCCGCATCGGTCTGAAAATCATGCTTGAGATTCTTGAGCGAATCACTCAGGGCAAAGGCCGTGAAGGTGATCTCGAATTGCTCGAAAGCATGGCCTACGACATCAAAAAGAGTTCGCTCTGTGGTCTTGGTCAGACAGCTCCCAACCCGGTTCTCTCCACTCTCCGCTATTTCCGCCATGAGTACGAGACGCATATTAAGGATAAAGAGTGCCCATCACATGCTTGCAAGCCGCTGCTGCATTACAAGGTTATCGAAGAGAAATGTAAAAAATGCGGTATCTGCCCGCGTGTCTGCCCGGTTGATTGCATCACCTGGGAAAAGGGACAGGTTGCGGTGATTGACCGTGACAAGTGTACGGAATGTACCTCCTGCTATGACGCTTGTCGCTTCATGGCAATCGAATAGCCATTATTTAAAGATCATCACTGACGATAAGAGGACACGATGGTTAACCTGACAATCGACGGTAAACAAGTCACGGTCAGCAAGACGGCCACGCTTTACGAGGCCGCTAAAGAGGCCGGTATACATATTCCAGTGCTCTGCTATGCCAAAAAGCTTCTACCTTATGGCGCCTGCCGGGTTTGCCTGGTGGAAGTTGAGCAGATGAAGGGTCGCTTGATCCCCTCTTGCACCACGCCGGTTGGTGAAGGCATGGTTGTGACCACCAACTCTGAAGAGATCAAGAAGGTCCGCAAGACGGTGATGGAGTTCCTGCTGGTCAATCATGTTCTCGATTGCCCGGTCTGTGACAAGGGCGGAGAATGTGACCTTCAGGACCTGGCTTATT
>PVMK01159569.1_pt1 | contig 25087 bp, 18 predicted proteins | sample 1853481 | NCBI WGS metagenome assembly PVMK01 (sample SAMN08533507, study PRJNA380276) | Marine sediment metagenome, whole genome shotgun sequencing project.
CAGCGGGAGGGTCATGAGCACCAAGGTCATCTGGGACTTCACGATGTACTGGGGTGGCGTTGCGCCGCTCTTCTTCCAGAACAAGTTCGTCGATCCTTCGTTCATGGACCGGGTCCGCCCCATCCTCCAGGGTTCCGCCCAGGTGAACGTCCGCGCGCCGTCCTTCTTCCGAGAGCGGTCGGCGGTCGAGCGGGGCAGGGCCGCAGCCAGCGGATTCATCGACTATGCGGAGATCGAATTCCTGGCGGCGATGAACCGCGACCTGCTGCGCGACTACGACGACGATGCGCTGCTCGCACAGCTCGGCCAGAACCTTGCACTCGCCCGGGAGCTGGAGCACGAAATTCGGGCCGAGGCCGCGGGTTCGGGCGCGGCCGGCAGCTCGCACCTGAGCGAAGCCTTCTCTGCGATGCGAACGAGCCCTTCCGGATAGCGCTTCGGATCGAAGATCAGGACGCGGGCTTCGCCTTGGCGATGGCCTCGCGGTACTTCGAGATGTCGCGTTCGGCTCGCAAGATTGAAACCGGCTCGAGGGTCTTGCAGTCGATCACCCCGACAGTACCGGTCTGCCGACGGTACTCGATGAAGAAGTCGGTGATGCCGAGCTTCTCCGCGGTGGCCGTCGAGGCTTCGGTCGCCGCGCGGTCGGTGACGTCCAGCGTCACGAGCGTGACTTGATCGCCCACGTCTGCTCTGAGCCGTTCCCAGGTCGGCGCGATGGCTTTGCATGATCCACACCATTCCGCGTGGATCTTCACCACGTATGGCCCGGATGTGCACGACAGGGATTCATCGTTGGCGATCGCAGCCGACGCCAGCAAAATGACCGAAGTCAGGGCGAATCCGACAATTGTTCGTGTAGCGAAATCCATGGCCTGTATCCCTCTTGCGGTAAGGAGTGCTCCTATCTTACCGCAGGCCGGTCAGTCGTTCGCCCGCCGCTCGCCTTACTCGATGATCATGTAGACCTTGCGGACGGTTTCGACCACTTCGCTCGTGCCCTTCCAGCCCTTGGGGAAGACCCAGCTGTCGCCGGCTCGGATCTCCGTGACCTGCCCAGACTCCGAGGTCAGCACCCAGTGGCCCTTCAAGAGATGACAAAATTCCGTGATCTCCAGATCGAGTTGGAGCTTGCCGGGGCCGCATTCCCAGGTGCCCGCGGTGAGGTTCCCTTCCGAAAAGAAGCCGGCATCGGTCTGCACGGGAAGGTCGCCGATGGGGGCGCCGAAGGACTCCGCGCCCTCCAGGTTGGTCAATCCGAGGCACTGCTTCTGAATGGAAATCTCCGGCATGGTCCGTCTCCTCTAGGATGAAAATGGTCGCTCGGCGCTCAGCCGCCGGCGAAAACGAGGGGCCCATCTTTCCCAATCTCGTCGGTCGTTGCAATAGGCGGTGGTGCTAGCGGCTTCCAGGGTGGGTAGGCGGGGACGTTGGTGAATATTCACCCCGTATTGACTGGTGGCGAATCGGCATCGATTCGGTAAGAGGGGTGAATATTCACCAACGTCCCCGCCTACCGCGCCAAGCGAGGCGTTCTATCCTGTCCGGGATGTGTCAGCCTCCCGATTGGATATGCCAAATCTCAGCTGTGAGGGTGGGTCTCGTAATGGGCCGCAGATGAAATCCAGTCACCGCGAAAATCTGGCGCGGAAGGCCAATCGCTTCTACCTGCGATACGGCTCCGAGGTCGAAAACCTGTGCAGGCTGGTCGAGGTCAACCTCTCCCAGCTGTGCATCGCCTACGCGCTCAACAACCAGTTGCCGCGCGAGGCACTCGAAGTGGTTACGCGCGTCAAGCCGCAGACCAGTTTCATCGACAAGCTCGAACGGCTGGGCTGGCCCGAATTCTATTACCCGACCGACATCATCCGGGATCTGATCGGCGCCCGAGTGGTTTGCTGGTTCGTCGACGATTGCTACGGCATCCAGAAGATGATCGAACAATCACACGGCTTCAACGTCAACTGCGACGAGACCGAGGATTTCATCGCCAAAGCCAAGCCCTCGGGCTACCGGTCGATCCACCTGATGGCGAATTTCACCTATGACAGTGTCACCAGGGGTGGCGGCTCTCACGAACTCACTCCGCGCACGATGGTGTGCGAGATCCAGATCCGCAGCCGCCTGCAGAATGCCTTCGGTCAGCTGACCCACGACTTCCCGTATAAGTCTTCTAACTCCGAAGCCGGCACACAGTACCAGGAGATGGTCGCTCAGATGGCCGAGTCCCTCGCCGAACAGGACCGTGCCGCCTCCCAGATTCGCGAATTCGTCCGCGAGGCCTACAAGCACGAGAAACGCAGAGGCTTCTCGACCGACGGCAAATCCGAGCCGGGCATGTCGCCGCGGCTTAGTGGGGATGTTGTTGAATAGTTGAATTTCTGACTCGAGTGAGGGCGTGCTTGAACTTTCGATTTTCGACGGGTTGCGTTTCGATGGTCAAATGATCCATCGGCCGCATCGGTTATGCTATGCGCGTATTATTTGGAGGTTCGGATCCATGAAGGCTCAATCCGCCACACTCGCAATCGCCGCGCTCGTGCTCTGGCTGGTTCCGTCGGGCAGCCTCGCCCAGGGCAATTCTGGCAAGTCGCGCCTGACCATTTGTCACATTCCGCCGGGAAACCCCGACGGCGCGCATACGATGACCGTGTCCGAGCAAGCCTGGCGTGCTCACGAATCCCACGGTGATTACCTCGGCCCATGCGACGAATACGGGGATGACAAGAAGCGCGCGAAGAAAGGCAAGAAGGGGAAGAAGAAGGGCGGCAAGAAAGCGCGCAGTGGATCCGACGGCGATGATGTTGATGACGATATCCAAGTAGACGATCGTGCTGACGAAGTCGACGAAGCCGACACGCGCACCAGGCGCGAAAAGCGCCGGGCAGAGCGCCGTGCGCGCCGCGAGCAGAGTGTTCGCGATCGGGATGGAAAAGCCGCCGACGATGGCGAGGCAGAAGCGGGTGGTGGGGATGCTGGAACGGACGACACACAGGCCGCCCAGAGGCGTGCGCGACGCGAAGCGCGCGCTGAGCGTCGCGCCGCGACGTCTGGTGACGCAGAAGAGGCGGAAGCGGGCGGTGCGGATACCGGAACGGACGACACACAGGCCGACCAGAGGCGTGCCCGACGCAAAGCGCGCGCTGAGCGTCGCGCCGCGCAAGCCGCCGAGACCGAGGACCCGCCCGAAGAGGAGCAGGGCTTCTTCCGCGGCATGAGGCAGTTCTTCGGCTTCGATGGAGACGAGGGCGAAGAGTAGAGCAAGCCGTTGTTGCGCAGATGAATGGCTCTCGTTCTCATCGGCCGATCAGAGCATCGGCCCCGATCCGCCGAAGCCCGAATACGGTCACGCTGTGTGCTCCTATTCCTTCTGGCCGGCAGCCTCTGCGGTAGCTACGGCGCCCGTTCGCTGGGCAACCTCTGCTGGTAATCCGGATAGGGTGGACGCTCGAAGGTCTTGGGCGGATTCGCATTCAACAAGTCGAGGATGACTGCCACGGCCTTCTCCAACTGCGGGTCGTGTCCCAGGCGCACGCGCGCCGGATCCTGATCGATCTCGATGTCGGGCGCGATGCCGACGTTCTCGACCTCCCACTCACCTTCGGTGCCGTAGAGGCCCCACCGCGGCGCCGTGACCCAACCACCGTCGAGCAGCGGCGGATAGCCGCCGATGCCCACGAGCCCGCCCCAGGTGCGCATGCCCACGAGCGGGCCGAGTTCGGCCTTGCGGAACAACCAGGGCAGGGCGTCGCCGCCCGAGCCCGACATCTGGTTGATGATCATCACCTTGGGTCCGTAGATCCCTGTGACGGGTTCGATCATGTCCGCGCCCTCGCGCGTCGCGTTGACCATCTGCGGCTCGCGGCGCAGGTAGTCGACGATGTAATCCGCGATGCTACCGCCGTGGTTGAACCGCTCATCGAGGATCACCGCCTGCTTGTCGGCCTGCGAGAAGAAGTAGCGGTTGAAGTTCGCGAAGCCGCCCCCGGCCGTGTCGGGGAAATAGACGTAGGCCACGCGGCCCCCGGTCAATTCGTCCACGCGGCGGCGGTTGCCCTCCATCCAAGTGCGCAGACGCAAACCCTCCTCGGACGCGATCGGGACGACGGTAAGCTGTCGCGCGCCCGATCCGTTCGCCTTTGGGCCCACCGTGATGACGGTCTGCTTCTCGGCCGTCCCCTGGAAGAGCCGGAATACGTCGTCGTCGCCGCGCAGTTTCTCTCCGTTGATGGCCAGCAGGAACTCTCCGGCGCGAACGTTCACCCCTGGCTGCGTTAGGGGTGCCTGCAGCCAGGGATTCCAGTTCTCGCCCGAGAGGATCCGCGCAAATTGATAGCGGCCGTCCTCGATGCGATAATCCGCGCCGAGCAGACCCACACTCACGGCTTCCTGCTTCGGCCGTGTACCTCCTTCGATGAATGTGTGGCCAAGCACGAGGTGTCCCGTCATCTCGCGGAAGAGTTGATTGAGGTCTTCGCGGCTGGCGATGCCTTCGACGAACGGCGCGTAGACGCGCTCGGCCTGGTCCAGATCGAGGCCGTGGAAGTTCGGTGCGTACATGAAGTCGCGCTGCAGGCGCCAGACCTCCCGATACATCTGCCGCCACTCGGCGCGCGGATCCACATACACTTCGATTGGCGACGCGAGCTCGCCGTCTTCGGCTTCGGGTGCTTCCTCAGACCCGGTCAGATACCACGTTTGATCCTGGGAGTAGAGCATTTTCGAACCGTCGGCCGACACTGAGAACGTGACGAGTCCTCCGTACACCGCGCTACCGCCGTCGATCTTCTCGAGCAACGGTTCCGTCTCGCGCGTCTCGAGGTCGAATCGGAAAACAGCCTGCGTGAACATGAGCTCCGTATCGTTGTAGTCTGCGTCGGTGTAGACGGTGGGGTTTGCGACGAGAAAGAGGATTCCCTCGGTACCCGCCTCTAGCGCCGCATAGTTCGCGCGCTCGATCGGCAGCGCGACGATGCGCTGGTCGATCCCTTCGAAGTCGATCGACACCCGCTCGGGTGGCTTCTTCTCGGCGGCCTTCTCGTCCCCGGCGTCCTTCTTCTTTTCGGCTTCCGGATCTTCGTCGCCCTCCTCGTCGCTCTCGGGGCCCACGGGTGAGGGAAGATCCTTGCGCAACACCGCCGCGTACACGCTCTTTGTGTCGGGGCGCGCCATGCTCGTCATGTCCAGCCAACCCTGGTTCAGGCCCGCGCTCGTGGAGGCGAGGAAGTACAAGTACTTGCCACTGGCGTCGAAGCGCGGCGAGGTCGCATCACTTCGGCCATCGGTTACCTGCCAGCTCTTCCCCTTCGCGAGCGAATAGACGAACACCGCGCGCAGGTAATTGGGAAGCTGTTTCGTATAGGCGATCCAGCGGCTATCCGGAGACCAGCTGGGGTCGAGGTTGTGAAAGGGCGTGTCGTACAGATCGGTGTCGATCTTTACGGGCGCGCCTTTCTTCAGATTCAGCACCCATAGATTCATCCGCTTGTCGGTGTAGGCGATCTTCTTGCTGTCGGGGGACCAGCGCGGCATGTAGAAGAACGACGGCGGTTCACCGAGTTCGATCTTGCGCACCGGGCCGAGGCCGTCGGGCGCGCGCACGTGCAGCGCGTACTCGCCGGATTCATCGGAGAACCAGGTGACCCACTTGCCATCGGGCGACCACGAGGGGTCGCGATCGGCGATCCCGGGCGTGCGGGTCAGGTTACGCGTGTTGCCCTTCTCGGCCGGTACGGAGAGGATCTCACCGTGTGCCTCGAAGAGCACGCGCTTGCCCGTGGGCGAGAGCGCTGCGTGGAGGATCTGTTCGGGATCCACCGTCTCGAAGCGCGGTCGGATCTGTGGAAGATCGGCGGCGACGGTCACGTCCACGCGGCGCGTCGCCCCCGAGGCCAGATCGTAGAGGCGCAGTGCCCCGAACTGGTCGTAGACGATTGCACCGGGCCCGGCCGATGCGGATTGGATGTCGAAGCCGTCGTGGTTCGGGATCACCTGCCGGACCTTTTCCGCACGGGTGTCGTATGCGAATAGCGTCACAGCTCCCGCGCGATCGGACAGGAAGTAGACGGTGTCCCCGACCCACATCGGATCGCGGTCGTTCGAACCCTCGCGGGGAACCTTCGTCACGGAAGAATCCGCGAGGTCTGCGATCCATATGGGTGTCGTCTGTCCTCCGCGGTACTGCTTCCACGCGGGCTGCCACTGCTGGAAGGGGAGGTACGCGAGTTTCGATCCGTTGGGTGAGTAGGAGGCCTGATCGCTCGAAGGCAGCGGTATCTGCGTCGGAAACCCACCCTCGAGCGGGATCGTGTAGAGCTGGAGGTGATCGCGGTAGGTCTTCCGGCTCGAGAGGATCAGCACGGATTTTCCGTCGGGTGTCCATCCCAGCGCGCGGTCGAAACCGGGGTGATAGGTCAGCCGCCTCGGTTCGCCGCCGGTCGCCGGCACCACGTAGACGTCCTGGTTCTCGTCGTACACGCCCGTGAAAGCGATGAGGCTGCCATCGGGCGAGAACACGGGGCGCGCGTTGAGGCCCTGCCCGGTGACGAGCCGGCGGGCCACGCCGCCCTCGCGCGATACCGTCCAGATCTCATTCGCGAAGTCGAACGCAATGGTGTCGTGCGATAGGGAGGGGTGCTGGAGGAGCAACGGAGGGGCGGCAGCTTGCGCAGATGCCGCGAATGAAACGCACAGAAGCGTGATCGTGAGCGCCTTCATCATCACTTGACTCTCCAGTCCGGCTGACAGCCGTATTACGGGAATCGGGAGAGGACGGGCTCGCACTCTAGCAGTGAGCCTAGAATCATCAAAGGGGACTGGCGTCTGCGAGCGAAGCGGGACCTTGGCAGGTCTGGGAGGCTGCCGATCTCTGTACCATGAGCGAGGTGGGGGATTCGAGCACCACATCAGGGCTCAACTTGGGATTTTAGGCGCACGCCCGACTAACGCCTTCGGCGAATTCTGTTCAGGACGTGCAGTGACGAGTCATCAAAAAAGAATCCTTGATTCGGGCGGCCGAGCAGGCGACAATTAAAGGAGTTGTTTCGCTTACTGTACCGTTGGGTGGACAACGTGAGCTGAGAGAGTGAAACACGAACTGCGGAGTCTCAGTACCGCTTCCAATTTTAGGGCCGCTAGCAAGATGGCAGGAGGGGTTCGATGGCTTGCAAGCCGAACGGTTGTACGGTTGCCTTTTTCGTCACGCTCATCATCTTGTCGGAAGGTGTTCACGCGCAGTCGTCGCCTGCTGAACGCAATCTGACGCTTCCCTCAGGCGCGACGCTGAAGGTTGCCACCGAATGGACGGTGACCCAGTCGAAAGACGGTCTCACCCTCGAAGACCCCGAGAAGCAACTAAAAATTGAGGTGGTCGAGGTCGACGCGAGCGCGGAGCTGAGCGCAAGCATTTCCGCGGCCTGGTCGAGTCGGAGGCCGGGTTTCAGCCGACAGGAACTCTCTGCTTCGGATTCGCCGGGCCGGGAGGGCTGGGACCTGCACCGCTGGGCGGAGTACAAGGTCTCGCCCGAAGAATCGCGCACGGTGTCGGCGCTCGCCTCCAAGAAGGATTCGCGCGCGGTCGTTCTGCTCACCGACGGTTCTCTCGCGGCCGTCCAACGGCGCGGATCGGAGGTCGCGCTGGTGTATGGCAGCCTGCGTCCTGGCGGTTACGTCCGCGAAACCTATCTGGGCCGAACTCCGCGTCCCCTGGATGCTGCGCGCGTCGAACAGCTGAAACAGTTCATCGACCAGATACGCGAGGCCGCCGATGTGCCAGGTGTCTCGGTCGTGCTCTTCGACAAAGATGCGACGCTCATCGAACAGGGCTTCGGTGTTCGCGAGCGCGGCCGACCCGAACCCGTCACCGCCGACAGTCTCTACATCGTCGCTTCGAATACCAAGGCACTCACAACACTCCTGCTCGCGAAGCTCGTCGACGAGGGCCGGTTCGGCTGGGAAACGCCGGTGGTGGAGGTTGATCCATCCTTCCAGACTGGCGATCCCGAATTTACCAAGCGCATTCTCATGAAGCACCTGGTCTGCGCTTGCACGGGTCTTCCCAGGCAAGACTTCGAGTGGCTCTTCACGTTCGATCGCTCGTCGCCAGAGGGCCAACTCGAAGTACTGGCGACCATGAAGCCGACGACGAAACTCGGGACGCTCTACCAGTACAGCAATCCGCTGGCCTCGGCCGCCGGATACATCGCGGCGCGGGTGATCAAGCCGGACGCAGAGCTCGGGGAAGCCTACGACGAGGTGATGCGCGACAAGATATTCCGTCCCCTCGGAATGAATCGAACGACCTTTTCCTTCGATGAGGCGTTGAAGGCCGACCACGCGTCGCCGCATTCGTGGGATATGTCGCTGAAGAACGTGCCGATCGACATGGTGCTCAACCACTCTGTCCTCCCGGTTCGCCCGGCGGGCGGCGCCTGGTCGAGCGTGCGGGATTACGCTCGCTACGTTCGGCTGGAGCTCAACAACGGCCGGCTTCCCGACGGATCGATATTTGTTACCGAAAAGAATCTGCTCGAGCGGCGCGTTCCCCAGGTGCGCGTTGGCGAAGAAAACTGGTACGCGATGGCTCTCTGGCTCCAGGATGTGAAGGGCGTTCGCGTCATCAGCCATGGCGGCTCGATCTTCGGCTACATGAGCGATTTCTTCTTCGTTCCAGATCTTGGCGTCGGTGGTGTGATCCTCACCAATGCGGATTCCGGTGGGGGCATAGCCTATGCCGTCATGCGTCGAACGCTCGAAATGATCTACGACGGGAAGCCCGAAGCGGAGGAAGATTTCCTGTCGGGTGTGCGTGAGACGATTCTCTATCTGACGGATATGCAAAAGGAATGGAGCGTGCCACCGGATCCGGCCGAGGTGAAGCGGCTCGCGGACTCGTACCGAAACGCAGCGCTCGGCGACGTGGTCGTTCACCCGATCAAGGACGGAGTCGTGTTCCAGTTTGGCGGCTGGCAAAGCCATATGGCGAGCAAAGTGAACCCCGACGGGACAACGTCCTTCCTCTCGATCGATCCAGGCGTTCGCGGCTTCGAGTTCAACGCGCCTGCAGCCAAGGCGGCTTACACGCGGCTGACGCTGCGCGACTCGCAGCACACCTACGAGTACGAGGCCGTGCTCCCGCGGTAGGATTCTGTAAAGTCCCGGCCGCAGCTCGGGGGCCCGATCGAATCGCGAATGCGAATCGCAAACCTGCCGCCGCGGCGCCCGAGCAACAAACCGTTTTTCAGTGGAATCACAGCCCATGCCCGAAATTGCCAACGGCCTCGATGTCGCGTCCCCGCTCGCTGTGGCCGGTCCGTTCTACGCCGCATTCGCATGCTACGCGGCCGCACTCGTGGTCACCCTCGTGCGGCCCCGGATCGGTCTGTGGCTTTTGGGGATCGGCATCGTCATTCATTTCGGCGCCACGCTTGGCCGGGGCTGGGCGATTGGGTTCTTTCCGCTGACCAACAAGATGGAGTCGTTCTCGGCGGCGGCGCTCGCCGTGGCCGCGGTCACCGCCATCACCTGGCGCGAGGCTCGGCTGTACGTCGTGCCGCTGCTGGCGTTGGTGTGCATTGCGATGTTCACTGCGCTGTCGTTTCCGCTCGATCTGGGTTTTCCGCCGCCGCTGATGCGCACGATCTGGTATCCGCTGCACGTGCCGCTCTCGTTCTTCGCCTATGGCACCTGGGCGGCGGCCGCGGCCGCGGCACTGGTGTGGTTTCGCGATCGCGACTCGGCCTGGCTGGTGCTCATCGATCGGCTCGCGTTGAACGGGTTCGCGCTGTGGTCGTTCTCGATGATCTGCGGCGGATTCTGGGGCGTGGTCGCGTGGGGCGCCTACTTCATGTGGGACGTCAAGATCATCTGGTCGGTGATCCTGTGGTTCCACTACGCGAGCTTCGTCCACCTGCACCTCACCCCATCGCTCTTCCCGCGGCCGTGGGTGCGGCCCGCGCTGGCGATCGTCGGTTTCGTCTGGGTGCTCGTCGCCTATGTGGGAACCTCCTTTCTCTTCGGAAGGTCGAGCCATGCATTCTGACCCGAACGGCTCTCGCACGGACACCAGCTCCACGGAGTGGCTGTTCTCCCAGGGATTGGGGGTGATCTGCGGCCAGGCCACGGTGCTGCTGTTGGCGATCGGATCCGTCGTGCTCTCGGCCACGCGCGACGGCGCGTCGGCATCGATCGCGATGGACGACATGCTCGCCTTCTTCCGGCCGGTGTCCGCCGTTCACCTGTGGTTCTACCTGCTGATTGGGGTTCTGACCCTCTACGCGCTCAACACGACGCTCGCCACCTACCGGAACGTGGTGAGGAAATGGCGTGCGGGGATCCGGGCGCCGCGCTTCTACGCGCCGGCGGTGATCCACCTCGCGTTTCTGGTCGGGCTGCTCGCGCACGGAGTCGGCGGCATCGGAGGTGCTGAGTTGGAGCGATTGTCGCTGGGGCCGAGCTGGACCCAACTGGGCGACGGCCGCGAGGCGCGAGTCACGGGGTTGAAGGTCGATCCCAATCCCGACGGCAGCATGAAGCAGTTGCACGCGAGCGTAGAGACGCGCGACGCGGAGGGAGCATCGACCGAGACCGTCGTCCATTACAACGGGCCGCTGTCGTGGGGGCTGGGGAGCGAACTCATGCTCCTGGTCCGCCCGCACAGCGTGCCGACACTGCGGCTCGCGCGGGGAGAGGATCGTTGCGCTGTCGAGGCGGCAGGCATCTGCGAACTCGGCGATGTGCGCGTCGAGCTGCTTTATCTGCACCCGCCGCTGCAACCCGGTCAGAGCGCCTTCGCCCAGTTGCGCGTGCAAAACGCCGGCGGAGGCGATGCGGAAGCGTTTTCCCTGACGCCGGGAGAGTCGAAGCAGCTTTCCGACGGTTCGCTGCTCTCGGCCGAGGGTCTCGGGCCGCGGCCCGCCATCGTTTTGCGGCATCGACGCGCGCCGGGAAACCCGCTGGCGTTGCTGTCCAGTATCTTCCTCGGGCTCGGACTGCTGATGATGTGGCGCCGCTTCAGTCCGCGCGCTGGCACCGTCTGAAGCCATCGCGTCATAGCCGCGCCGTCGTCGCTGCTCTAGGCTCGCTTCATGATCCAGACGATGCCATTTGGAAACACGGGGCAGGTGAGTGCACGCACCTTGCTCGGTGCCGCAGCATTTGGTGAGGTCACACAGCGAGAGGTGGACGCCACGCTGGAGCTTGCGCTGAGCCACGGTGTCAATCACGTGGATACCGCGGCCAGCTACGGCGATGCGGAACGGCGCTTGGGATCCTGGATCGCCCGACACGGCAAATCCTTTTTTCTGGCAACCAAGACGGATGAACGCACTGCCGATAAGGCGCGGCAACAGATCCACCGCTCACTCGAGCGTCTACGCGTCGACCAGGTCGACATGATCCAGCTGCACAACCTGGTGGAACCCGAAGCCTGGCAGACGGCGCTCGGCCCTGGTGGCGCTCTGGAGGCGGCCATCGCTGCACGCGAAGAAGGCCTGGTCCGATTCATTGGCATTACGGGGCACGGGCTTGCGGCGCCTTCCTCCCATCGGAAGGCGCTCGAACGTTTTGCGTTCGACTCGGTGCTGTTTCCCTTCAGTTACATTCTTTCCCAGAAGGTCGACTACTGGAGCGACGTACAGTCCTTGCTGAAGGTCTGCGCCGAACGCGACGTGGCAGTACAAACCATCAAGGCCATCGTGCGCGCACCCTGGGGAGATAAACCCGAGACCCGGGCCACCTGGTACGAACCACTGGAGGAGCAACGGGAGATCGACCTCGCCGTGCATTGGGTGCTGAGCCACCCGCAGGTGTTCCTCAACACGGTGGGTGATGTGAACGTCGTGCCGAAGGTGTTCGATGCAGCGGAGCGATTTCAGACCGCCCCCACTCGGGAAGCCATGGCCAGTCAGCTCAGCCGCAAGCAGATGAGCCACCTGTTCACACAGCCCTGGGAGTGAAGCCCCGAGTCAGTGTCGCCTCGCGCGAGTCTCGAATCGCAAACGCTGTCGCTGAACGACCGCTAGGGTTGGGCGGAAGCCAGGGCCTGCTCCACCAGCGCCTTTAGCGGCTCGTAACCGAAATTCGTCAGCAGCTGGCCGTTTACGAAGAACGAGGGTGTCTTGTTGATGCCCAGGGCCTTCGCATCGGAGAGGTCCTGCGCGACCGCGCGCGCGATCTGGGGTGACGCCATGTCGTTGCGAACCTGTTCGAGATCCAGGCCGAGCCCCTCGAGATGCTTCCAGACCCGACCCACTTGCGCGGTGTGGTGCTGTGTCCAGTCGGACTGTGAGGCCAGCAGGGCCTCCAGCGCCGGCCAGAACTTGCCCTGCTTCTTGGTCGCTTCCAGCACCGCCACCACTGCGCTCGAGCCTTTGTGAAACGGCGCGTAGCGCATCACCAGGCGGATCTCGTCCGGATTGGCGGCGATGATCTTCTTGACCAGCGGATAGAAGCCCGCGCAGGCTTCGCACGCGGGATCGATGAACTCGACGAGCTGGACCTTGGCATCCGGCTTACCCAGCGTAGGGGAGTGCATCCTGATGAGCTGCGAATAAACGGGATCGGTAGGTTGTGCGGGTTCGCCGGTTTCTCCGCTCTTGTAGACCCATGCAGCCACTGCGAACGCCACCAGCAAAGCCGCGGCGGCGGCGATGAACAGCGCTTTTTGTTTCATTCGGAACCTCGAAAATGTGCCAAGATCAACATGGCGATGATGGCTGAAAATGCTGCGACCGACAGTAGCGGAATCGTCACGAAGCCAAACCAGTCGATCACTTTTTCCGAGCACGGCACCCCTTGCACGCAGGGCTCCATTTTCTCGGGTATGACGCCGGCGACCAGCAGCATGTGAAAGACGGCGAACAGCCAGCCGATGATTGCCAGCGGCAGCGCATACCGGACCACCTTCCAGTCGAAGGGGAACAGCCCGATCGGCAGGATCAGCACCAGCGGAAACATCAAGATGCGTTGGTACCAGCAGAGAGAGCAGGGCGGTAGCTGCATGATTTCGCTGAAGAACAGCGCGCCGAGCGTCGAGGCGGTGGCGATCAGCCAGGCAGTGAAAATCAACGTCCAGGCCATCGATTCGTCGCGCGCGCGCGCTGAGGGTTGCGTGTCATTCATCGCTGAGTTGCTTTCGTCCAATTCAACACAATTTTCCCAGAGTCCCGCGTGAGCAGTCAGTCTCGCGATAGTGCGGGAAAATCTATGGTGAGACGTTCCTTAGTGCCGAGCTGTGCCCGAGCGTAGCGGCGCGTGTTGCGCGTGAACCAGTGCCGGCTTCTCTCCCCTCGGGAGGAACTTCAGCAATTCCCAGCCTCCCTTGAACTCGTCGTCGGCACCCGCCCGTAAGTTCATCGCGTTGGCGGAGCCTATGTACAGGTACGCGTCATCCGCGAGCAGCACGCGGCCGCCGTAGTTCAAGAAGTTTCCGAAGCCGGTCTGGCTTTCGAGGACCGCGGGCTCGTCGGCCGACGGGAAGCGCCAGAGATCGGCGCCGAAGTTGTCGGGATCGATCGGAACCGGAGGTGCCGGGAAACCGCCGCCACCGCTGCTGAGAAACTCGGACGCGACGAAGCTCCAGTCCATCGTGACGACGTAGAGTTCACCGCGGTACACCTGCATCCCCCAGGTGTAATTGTTGAAGATGTTGCCGAATCCGGACGACCCGGACAGCGGAGCCATGCCCATGCTGTTGGGCTTGAGCGCCCAGCCATCAGCCGGCTTGAAGGGGTTGAATGCCGGTAGTTCCTCCGAGCCGTAGACCAACTCGACTTGCTGCTCCTCCGTTCCGAAGTCCTTGCCCCGGAAGATCGCGATCGCACGCGACGAGTTCAGGAGTGTCTCGGTCGGATCGATTTCGTAGCCGAAGGTGTCGGCTGCAAGCTGGTGGGCCACCAGGCCGATCGTCGGCACGTGCATCGGTCCGAAGAAGAGGTAGCCGTCGAACGACGCGAGGGCGCCCATTCCCGTGGCGATCACGGTGATGAGATCGGGATCGTACTCCGCGTAGGAGAAGACCAGCTGCCACTGTTCCGCCCCAGACGCCGGGTTCGCGTGGTCCGCGGTGAGTCCACCTTCGGGAATCGGAGCGCTCATCCAAATCGCGCCCGGTGGTGGGAAGCCCCCCCCGGTACCTGCGAGGTTGGGCCAGGTGGAAGCGAACAGGCGCCCTTCGTGAACGGCGAGTTCGGATCCATCGCCGTTGAGATTACCGACGACGGTGTAATCGAACGGGAAGTTCGGCGACTCGCGGTCGGGATCGAAGCGCAGCACACTGCCGCCGCCGGTCGCGTTACCGACTGTCGTGTAGAGCACGCCTTCGTGATCGAGCCATTTCCGGATATTGATGAATTCCGGGAAGTGCTTCGATCCGAGGTAGTGCCCCGTAATGGCGCTGAACGCGAAGAGATTGATACCACCGCTGAGACTCGGTCCGCCCACGTAGACGAAGTCGGAATTCGAGCCGGCCGCGCGCATGCCGACCGTGTCGAGAATCTTCGGATCGTCGGGCGTGTGATCGACGTAGCGGTTCGCCACGACGTCGTAGGAGAAGATCGTTCCGGGCCGCCAATCGCCGGTGCCCTCGGAAGCGGGCGGGATGTACGGTCCGGCGCCGTACTCGCAGACCCATGAATCATTTTGAGAGGGCGTGCCGGTTCCGAGCAGTGTGCCGCCGATCAGGCAGAGTATGTTTGGCCCGCTGCCGCCCCAGAGCCGGCCGCGCGTCTTGGTGAGGCCCCATACATAGGACTGGTTCACCTTGGGGATGCCCGCGTCGCAGCTGCCGTCCTCGTTGATGGGGCGTTGGTCGCCGATCTCGACGAAGCACTCGTCGGGCGCGGCCTTGGCGAGCAGCACGCCGTCGAGGGAGCCGAGCTCGATCGAGCCCCAGGGGTAGGTGGCGCCCAACAGACCCAGCGCCAGCACCGAGAAACAGATCAAAGCAACGCGACGAAACCAGATCCTCGGCAACATGGGATTACCCCTCCTCGACGGCAGTCTAGGCGCCTCTGGTGCGCTGTGTCCATCAGTGAGCTGGCGCGCGCGGCGAGGACCCGTGCGGTGTCCTCGTCCGACACCGTCGCCGCTGGGAGTGCGGCTTCATTCCTCATCTTCAGGTCGGGCGGAGGCAATTTGCCCCTTTTTGTGAATGCGGCGAGCGCTGTTTCGGGGCCTGACGGCGAGAGAGCGGCGAAGGAGCGGCGAAGGGGCGGTAAGAGGGCGGCAAGAAATTTGCATGAAAATCGACAGGTTATTGCAACAAATACGGTGTGGGGATGGGGGGCACAGGCCAGAGGAGGATCAGATGTTCTTTTCCAACCTGAGTAATCGGGTAGTTACTGGCAAGCGCGGCTCATTGGCGTTGGCTCTCTTTTGCGGAGTATTACTGATCCCAGCTCTTCCCATCGCAGCGGCGGATGTCGTCCCGACGGATATCGAACTCCCCGGCACCCAGCCGGGCGAGGTCGGGAACCTCGACGCGGCGAGCAACTGCGACAACTGCCACGGAGCCGGCGACGCCCAGATCGCGCACGAGTGGCGCGGAAGCATGATGTCCCACGCGGGCCGCGACCCGATCTTCTGGGCGACGATGGCCATCTCGGAGCAGGATTTCGACGGCTCTGGCGATCTCTGCCTCCGCTGTCACGCGACGGCCGGTTGGCTGGCGGGTCGCTCCACGCCGACCGACGGATCTGGCCTGGCCGCTAACGATGACGACGCGGTCGAGTGTAGCTACTGTCACTCGCTCACGAATCCCGACCAGTCGGAACTCATTGGTGAGCAGTTTCCGCCATATCTCGCCAATGACGAAGGCACGCCGCCGGTCGGGTACTACGGCAGCGGCATGGGCGTGTTGTGGGGTGGTAACGAGAAGCTCGGCCCCTACCCGGAAGCGTTCGCGAAGCACCAGTACATCGGGTCGGAGTACTTCCGCTCCGTCGACTTCTGCGGCACCTGCCACGACGTCTCGAACTCCGTCGTGGGCAACCTCGCCCACAACTACGGCATCCAGGCCACCGCGGATCCGCCCATCGCCAATGGCCAGCTCGGCGGACCCGTGGACGGCAAGGCGGCCTTCAACAATCCGCCGTACGCGTACGGCATCGTTGAGCGAACCTTCAGCGAGTCGAAGTCCGGGCGCTTGATCGAGATGCGGGTCGGCGAATACCCGACCCTCCCCGCTGATCTCAAGGCCGGGGCCCTCGCAGAGGCCTACCAGCGATCCATGGTGGCCGGAACGAACGGCGACTACGAGGACGGCGCGCCGCGTTACTTCAGCTGCCAGACCTGCCACATGGGTCCGACGGAGGGAGTGGGCTGCAACAAAAATGGCGTTCCCGTGCGCAAGGATCTGCCGAGCCATGACATGACCGGCGGTAACTACTGGATGGCCTCCGTCATTCAGTACCAGGACGCACACGGGCAGCTGCGCCTGGGCGGTGGACTCAGCGACGACGAGATCGCCGGCCTGGACGCCGGCGCCCTGCGTGCCAGGCATAACCTGGATAACGCGGCCTCGCTTTCGGTCACCGGTAACACCCTGCGCATCACGAACCTGACTGGCCACAAGGTGATCTCCGGTTATCCGGAGGGCCGCCGCATGTGGATCAACGTCAAGTGGCGCGACGGATTGGGCGCCCTGATGCAGGAGGATGGCGCCTACGGGCCGCTCTTCGACGAGCTCGGCAATTCCGTCGAGGTGGTGAATCCGGCCGACGGCCAACCGGTCCAGGTGCAGACGATCCTCGATCCCGAAAATACGCGCATCTACGAAGTGCACATGGCGATGACACAGGAGTGGGCGGCCCAGCTGCTCGGGCTGGGGTATCCGGCCGGTCTGCCGCTGGGCTTCGATCGCTACACGGGTGCGGTGGAGCACACACTGGGCGATCTCGGCGCGGAGTCGCCGGGCAGCTACGAAGAGACCTTCCACTTCGTGCTGAACAACAAGGTGGCCGCCGACAATCGGATTCCCACCTACGGGATGCGCTACGACGATGCGCGCGTGCGCAACGTGCTGCCGGTGCCGCTCGATCAGTACGGCAATCCGGGGCCCGGCGGCGAGTACCAGCACTGGGATGACGTTGCGCTCGATCCTCCCGCGGGATGGGCTAGCGCGACGGTCACGCTGTACTATCAGCCGACCAGCTGGGAGTACATCCAGTTCCTGGATCTCGCCAATGACAGGAGCGTCGCGTTCCTCGCCGACGAGGGCGTGAATATGCTCGAAGCGTGGATCGCTACGGGAATGGCGGAGCCGCACCCGATGGCGACGATCGAACTCCCCGAGCCGGGTGGACTTACGATGCTGGTTGCCGGGAGCGGCCTGCTCTCGCTGCTGGCGCGCCGCCGCCGCGCGGTTCGCGCGGAGTAGGCGACAAGCGCTATCGCTCGAACGTAGCGGGCGGCTCGCGAAGTGATTCGCGAGCCGCCCGTTTGCGCTTTCGCCCCCGTTCTTGATCGGTTCGCTTGCACACGGCGATTCCCAGCTCAGGTGCATGCAGTGAATCCGGAGAGTAAGCTGGTTCCCGAGACCACCGATCGAGCAGTTTCGGCCGCCTAGACCACACACGCTTTCGAGTATCCCGGGGTCTGGCTCTCGGCAGCCGGCCGCTAGCGATGAAGCCTTGTAACACGAGCGAATCGAGCGTTCGCGCCAACTCAGCCAGGAGCGAAATTGGAGTTTCGGCGCGGGATCGCCGCGGGAATCGCCGCCTACGTGATTTGGGGCGGCAGCCCGATCTACTGGAACGCAATCCGAGAGGTGCCGCCTCCCGAAGCTCTATCGTGGCGGGTGGTGTGGGCCGTGCTTATCTTGCTTGTCGTCCTCGCCGTGCGGTGCCGCTTTGGCGCGCTTTGTCGACTCGCGTGCCAACCCAGAACGCTGGCGCTCTCCGTCGCGTCCGGTGGTCTTCTGGCCCTCAATTGGGGGCTGTTTCTCTGGGCTGTCACCAGCGGTCATATCGTCGAGGTGAGTCTCGGGTACTACATCAATCCCCTGATGAGCGTTGCGCTGGGCGTCGTGATCCTGCGGGAGCACTTGAGTCGCGCAACGCGGGTCGCGGTGTCGATTGCGGCACTCGGCGTTGGCGTCATGACCTTCGCCGGCGAGCAGGTTCCCTGGATCGCGCTGAGTCTCGCGGTCAGCTTTGCGCTTTACGGCTTCTTGAAAAAGCAGCCCGACGCAGCCCCGCCGCTCGAGGGTCTGTTGATCGAAGCAGCGACAGTAGCCGTTCCCGTCGGCCTGTATTTGATGGTCTTGATCGGACAGAACCAGAGCGTCGTGGTCGAATCTGGAGAACTCTGGGGGTTAATACCCTGGAGCGGCGCGATCACCGTCGCGCCGTTGCTGCTATTTGGTATCGCCGTACAGCGCATTCCACTCTCGACCGTTGGGATGCTTCAGTATCTCGCGCCGACGATTCAACTGATCCTTGGCGTCTGTCTGTACGAGGAATCTGTGTCGGGCGCCGAAATGTTCGGTTTCGCGTCCGTCTGGCTCGCCCTGGGCATATTCGGGTTTGACGGCATCGTCAGGAGCCGCGCTTCCGTTGCCTGAGTGTCCGACAGTGTGGCTTCTTTGCCCGGTACCGAACGCACAGAAGCTCGTATCGGTAACCTCTCCGAGCGACGGCCGCGCTGGGCCGTCGATGGGAAATGGGACTCCCATCGCCGGCTGCGCGACGGTCACTGCTCGGAAGGCCCTCGCCTGATTTTCAGAGCAGACGACTTGAGATCGAAGACTGCAACGCGCTCCGGATGTCGCTGTAGACGACTTCGGTGCTCGTGCCCATCTTCTTGCCGCTCTTCTTCGCAGTCGCGCGGGCTCGCGCCTTTTTGGGAGCGGCTTTCTTCTTGGAAGCGGCCTTCTTTTTCGGAGCAGCTTTCCTCTTCGAAGCAGCCTTCTTCTTGGAAGTAGCCTTCTTCTTGGAAGTAGCCTTCTTCTTCGAAGCAGATTTCTTCTTCGAAGCAGCCTTCTTCTTGGGGGCGGACTTCCTCTTCGATGTAGTCTTCTTCTTCGATCCAGCCTTCTTCTTGCGAATTGCCATGACCGTTCTTCTGACCTCCCGCTTCGCCAGGTGAATTTAGCGAGCGCGCGGAGGAGGCTAACGCTCCTGGGTTCGGACCGCTTCGATTTTGCTCAGATTCGACGACCTTTTCGCGCCGCCCAGCGGTAGCCCTCGCGCTTTTTGCGATCGCCGTCGCGCGCAGCGCCCTCTTTTCCGCGCTTTTTCTTGTCGGCTGCCTTCGCGTCGCGCGCCTCTCGCGCCTGCGGCGAGGGTCGGGCGGGGATTAAACACTCCGGTCCGTCGCCGATCAGGTCTTCGCGGCCGGCTCGCTTCAGCGCCTTCTTTACCTCGAAGTAGTTTTCCGGCAGGAAGAACTGAAGCAGCGCGCGCTGCAGCGCGCGATCGCTCGGGCGGGTCGCCACCTGCACGGGTTTCATCGTCTCCGGGTCGATGCCCGTGTGGAACATGCAGGTGGCGATGTCCATCGGCGCGGGGATGAAATCCTGCACCTGCCGCGGCCGGTGCCCGTTCTTCTTGAGAAAGAGCGCCAGCTCGATCATCTCCTCCAGCCCGCTGCCGGGGTGGCTGGCGATGAAGTAGGGCACCAGGAATTGGTCCTTGCCCGCGCGCTTCGACGCCGCGCGGAAGCGATCCGAGAACTCCTCGAAGGTGGACTGCGGGGGCTTCTTCATTTGTGCGAGCACCTTGTCGCTCACGTGCTCGGGCGCCACCTTGAGGTGGCCGCCGACGTGGTGGTTCACCAGCTCATCGAGGTAGGCCGGCTCGTTGCGGGCGAGGTCCATGCGGATGCCCGAGGCGATGTGGACCTTCTTCACGCCTTTCACGCTGCGGCTCTCGCGCATCAGTTCGACCAGCGGTGCGTGGTTGGTGTCGAGTAGTTTGCAGACCTTCGGGCTGACGCAAGAGAGCCGGCGGCACTTCGCTTCGGTTTTCGGCTGCGAGCAGCGCATGCGGTACATGTTCGCGGTCGGGCCGCCGAGATCGCTGATCTGCCCCTTGAAGTCGGGGCGCTTCGCGAGGCCGCGCACTTCCGCGAGCACGGACGCTTTGCTGCGGCTTTGGATCGCGCGCCCCTGGTGGAGCGTGATCGAGCAGAACGTGCAGCCGCCGAAACAGCCGCGCATGATCTGTACCGAGTCAGCGATCGTGCGCCAGGCGGGGATTTCGCCCGCGTTCGCGTAGCTCGGGTGCGGCTTGCGGGTGTAGGCAAGCCCGTGCACCGCGTCCATTTCGGCTTCCGAAAGCCCGTGCGGGGGCGGGTTGATGACGACGCGGCGCTGGCCGTGCGCTTGCACGAGGCGTCGGGCATTGAGCGGGTTGGTTTCGCGGTGCAGCAGCCGCGTCGCGCGCGCGAACGCGATCGGGTCCTTCGAAATCGCTTCGTGACTCGGAAGCTCAACGGTCTGGCCATCGTTGGCGGCGTCGAAATCGCAATCTTCCGCGAGCACTTCGTTCTTTCCGAGCAGGTAGGCGACGCCGCGCAGCCGTCTCAGGTCGCGGATGCTCTCGCCGCCGTCGAGCCCCTTCGCGATCTCGAGGATCGTTCGCTCGCCGGTTCCGAAGGCCACGAGGTCGGCCTTCGAGCTGACCAGACTGCTCGGCATCACCCGATCCGACCAGTAGTCGAAGTGCGAGACCCGTCGCAGCGAGGCTTCCACACCGCCGGCAACGATCGGGACGCCCTTGAACGCTTCGCGGCAGCGCTGCGCGTACACCGCGTTGGCGCGGTCGGGTCGGCGCTCGATCTCGCCGCCCGGTGAATAGGCGTCGGCATTGCGGCGTTTCCGGTTCGCCGTGTAGTGATTGATCATCGAGTCCATCGCGCCGGCACTCACTGCGTAGAAGAGGCGCGGCGCACCGAGCCGCCGCCAGGCGTCGGCGCTGCGCCAGTCGGGCTGCGAGAGCACCGCGACCTTGAAACCGTGGTGCGCGAGCCAGCGCCCGAGGATCGCAGCTGCAAACGACGGATGATCCACATAAGCGTCTCCCGACACGAAGACGACGTCGGGCTGCTCCCAGCCGAGCGCGTCGATTTCCTCGCGCGTAGTCGGCAGGAAGTTCGCGCTATCGGTCCAAACGGCGCTGTCGGTCGAGGAGGTCATGGGAGGGGAGTGCTCGCGCGTCGCGCCGCAAAGCCGGCGACCCGTGTGGTCGCGGTCTGCAGCCGAACCGGGAGCCTAGCGCGTCGAGCTTCAGAGCGAAGATGCGCGCTAGAGCTGCCCTTTGATGGGCAAGAGACCGTAGAGTCCGGCTTTGAAGCGCCGACCCCAGCTGGTTTTCGGTTCTTTGGTGTAGATGATCGGCTTGTCGTCGGTTGACTCGACCCAGGCGAGATCCCCTTGTTCGGTGAGGATCACGCGGTAGGCGCCCTTCGGTAACCAGAGGTAGGTGCGATCCACCGCGGCCGAGGCCATTTCCGGCGACTCGATGATGATTCCCAACTCGGTGTTGATGTAGGCCGATCGCGGATCCCAGTTGAAGGAGCCGACGAACAACTCCTTTCGATCCACGATGAAGCCCTTGGTGTGCAGCGCGCCGATGGCCTTGCGGATGCCGGACTCGTCGGTGCCGCTGACGGCAGAGTCGGGTTTGACTTCATAGAGCGCAACGCCCATCTCGAGCATGGGTTTACGCGACGGGCCGTAACCCGAATGAACCATCGCGTGGTTGGTCGCCGCGAGTGAGTTTGTGATCACGGTAATGCGGATGCCGCGATCGATGAAATCTTGCAGGCCTTGGAGGGTCTTCTTGTTGGGCACGAAATACGGGGAGACGATGATCAGCTCATCCTGCGCGGTCTTGAGAGACTCGACGAGTGGCGTTCGGATCGACGCGGCTTTGTCGGCGAGTTCATCGGTTCGGGCCTTCTCCGGATCGTCGTACACCAACCGCCAGGACGCCCAGGTGAAATCGTGTCGATCGATCTCGGTCACATCATCGAGGTTTTCGACCAGGGCCTCGGCGTACGGTGTCGACTGAACTTCCTCACGGGCAAGCGCGATGCGTTCGTGAGCCCAGGCGAGTTCGGCCTCGGGGTCTTCAGGCGGGTCGATGAGTGAGGTCACCGGCATGGCCAGCTCATCATTCCAGTAGCGGTCGAACATGCGCGAAACATCCTGGACGACCGGACCGAAGCCGAGGACATCGAGATCGCCGAAGTTCATATCCTTTCGGGCCGCGAAATATTCGGCGCCGATGTTTCGACCGCCAATGATCGTCATCCGGTTGTCGACCGTGAACGACTTGTTGTGCATGCGGCGGTTCACGCGTTTGAATCCGGTCAGGCCATCCAGTATCCGCCAGTTACGGCGAACGAATGGGTTGAAGAGTCGGATCTCGACATTGGGATGAGCGTTGAGTACCGAAAATGCGCGGTCCTGGCCCGAGGTGAGAACGTCATCGAGCAGCAGCCGAACGCGCACCCCTCTGTCTGCGGCAGAGAGCAACGAGCTGAGGAAGAGCACGCTCGTGACGTCGTTGCTGATCAGGTAGTACTGGGCGTCGATGCTGCGCTCGGCGCGCTCGGCCAGATGGATTCGCGTTGCGAGCGCATCGATGCCGTCATTCTGCAGCATGAACGCCGATTTTCCGGGGTGCAGCGCGGTCAGGCGCTCGACCGCCTTGTCCATCCGCGTATCACCCGCAGCCGCAATCGCCGTGGACTCGGGCTTGGGCGCATCGAAATCCGGCGTCGCGCAGGCGCTCGTCAGCGCGATCAGAACGATCAGAAGTAATTGCTGTTTCACGCGGAAAGACCTCTCGAGCGAGTCAGTGGCTGAAGTGCGAGTGCAGTGTAAAGCAGGCTGGTGATTCGAACACCCCAGGGCGTGGTGTGCTCACGCGACCAGGTCGGCTCGGAGAGCTGTGGTATGGATCGTCGGCCCAACTCAGGCTTGTGCGTCGTGATCGCCGAGGTGTTGGAACGAAGACGAGGTTGCGGAATTCCAGGCGCGCTCAAAATTCTTGGGCAGTTCCGGCCCGAGCAACGCACCCGGCTCGAGATAGTTGATGATCTCACTGAAGTGGCGTGTTTCGAGCGCCGAAACCCGCCGCACGATGTGCCACGGTCGAAGATCGGAAGGGCACGTGAGCCCTGCCGCGCCGATCAATTCCATCGCGGCGTTGATCGTTTCGGCGTGGTATCGCGTCACCCGTTGTGACTTCTCACTGACCACGAGCCCCGCGGTCAGCGTCGGGTTCTGCGTTGCGACGCCCACCGGACAATCATTGCTGTTGCATTTGCGCGCCTGGATGCAGCCAATCGACATCATCATCGACCGCGCCGCATAACAGGCATCGGCACCGAGAGCGATTCTCCGAACCAGCCCGAATCCGCTCGCAACCTTGCCGGAAGCGATGAGCTTGATCTTGTCCCGCAATCCCGCGCCGACGAGGGCATTGTGTACGAAAGTCAGCCCTTCCACGAGCGGGCAACCGAGAGAATTCGAAAACTCGATCGGAGCGGCGCCGGTTCCGCCCTCACCTCCGTCAACGGCGATGTAATCGGGGTGCATCCCCGTTTCAACCATCGCCTTGCAGACTGCGAGGAACTCGCGACGCTTGCCGACGCAGAGCTTGAAGCCGACTGGCTTGCCGCCAGACAATTCTCGCAGGCGAACCACGAATTCGAGTAGCCCGATTGGTGTCGAGAAGGCCGTATGGGCCGGGGGCGAAACGACGTCCTCTCCAAGCGGTACGCCGCGGATCTGCGCGATTTCTGGCGTGATCTTGGCCGCCGGTAGGATGCCCCCGTGCCCCGGTTTTGCGCCCTGCGAGATCTTGATTTCGATCATCTTGACGGCGTCCTGGGCGGCCTTCTCGCCAAATCGCTCCGGATCGAATTGCCCGGCTTCGGTGCGGCAGCCGAAATAGCCCGTTCCGATTTGCCAGATCAGATCGCCACCCTGCAGATGATGCGGGCTGATCGAACCCTCTCCGGTGTTGTGTGCGAAGCCGCCCTCTCGCGCGCCGATGTTGAGGGACTCGATGGCGTTTCCGCTCAGCGCACCGAAGCTCATCGCGGAGATGTTCAGAATCGACGCGCTATAAGGCTTTTTGCAGGTCTCGGCCCCGATTTGGATGCGCGGGTTCATTTCCTCGGGCTTCACGGGCGCCATCGAGTGGTTGATCCATTCGTAACCTTCCGCGTAAACGTCGTGCTGCGTGCCAAAGGGCAGCGTATCGCGCACGCCCTTGGCTCTCTGGTAGACGACCGCCCGCTCCTCACGAGGGAAGGGCTTCCCATCGGTATTCGACTCGATGAAGTACTGCTGGATCTCGGGCCGGATCTCTTCGAGGAAATAACGGACGTGACCGATGACGGGAAAGTTGCGCCGAATCGCGCGTTTCGTTTGCCACATGTCGGCCAGCCCGAGGAGGACGATGGGTCCGACGATCAGAAAGCCGTAGTAGGCGGCTGGCCAGATATAGCTCGCCGCGACGACGCCGGTGATCGCGATCGCGGCCGTCGTGATAAAAACTTGCCTCGCTGAGAGGCCGCCCTTCGAGACCCCCCAGATGCTGATGAGCGACAGGGGGCCCACCACCAGGAACGCAAACAGCGCCGGCGGCCATTTGAGAGCGAGTGCTCCCAGGCAAGACAGGACGATGATATTCAGGGTGATCAGAATTGCGTTCATCTTTGTTTCCCCGTTACGCGGTCCATGGTGCGCCAGAGGTTCGGCGCATCCGAATCGGAGGGATGATGGCCCAACCGCCGCTAAAGCCCGAATCCGCTCGAGAATGGATTTCGCTGCACGGCAATCGGGTCAAGCAGCCGGGCGACGGTCATCTATCATCGCGAGGGATGTCAATCCGTGTAGCCCGCGGCTGATATGCGTCTATACAGTGCCGAAGGCGCCGCGGTTACATCGGCGTGAGTCGATCTCCGCCATATCCTCGCCGAGTAGATTGCGGGCCGTCCGACCTCTAGCAGGTTGCTGAAATACTCCGGACCGAGTCCGGCCTGAAGATCCGTGTTGGGCGGCGGGAGGAGTTTTTCAGCATCCTGCCAGGTTGCACTGCTGCTCGTATCGCAGATCAGCGGGCGGTCCGGC
>PVMK01162687.1_pt1 | contig 25077 bp, 22 predicted proteins | sample 1853481 | NCBI WGS metagenome assembly PVMK01 (sample SAMN08533507, study PRJNA380276) | Marine sediment metagenome, whole genome shotgun sequencing project.
AATGAATTATGTGGCTTAGAAACACCCACAATTGATAAAGTTGTAACTTTCTTCCAGAAATTCTTAGGTAAAGAATATATTGTGAATGGTGCATTGAATGGAAGGAATGCTGCTGAAACAAAAGCGCCACAGAACTTTGGGTTAACAACTTTACAACTGCTGTGTTCCTCAGCGAAGCAACCTCCCGGCTACGATCCGGAATTGTAGAACCGGGAACTTTTGGAATGCCCATTGAATTATTGGTTTATTATATTGAAATTTGGGCCAGTAATCTGAATCCAATATAGCAATGGGCGTCCTTCAAATCGCCCTGCGGTCTATCTACTGCCCTCAGTCCCATGCATCCTGCTCTATGCTTTAACATTCCGCAATCCAAAATCTATAAAAAAGGCAGGGCCCTTTCGGGATCCTGCCTTTATTGAATTTACCGTTGAGTTGTGCAACTAACTTACGCTGATCTGATAGGCACCCTCCATAGGATCCTTAAAGGGAATGGACACCTTGAGAACACCATCTTCATAGCTTGCAGAAGCCTCTTTGGCGTTGACTGAACAACAAAAAGCGGATGTGGTTACATAATCAAAGTCCTCTCTGGGCGCCGCCAGGCTAAAACTGTCATCAAGCATCTTCAGGTTAATATCTTCTTTTTTGACGCCCGGAATGTTGATCTCAAGGTTCAGATTTTTTCTATCATCATCCACATAAGAACACACATCCGCAGCCATCTTGAATTTTTCCTCAGCCATAATCATCACCTCCCGTGAGTACTCAGGCAATATTAGTAAAATTAATCGTCTCGGAATTTCCAAAACCTACTGAGAATATAGAGGTTTTTTGGGGCTTCCGAATTTACCCCGAAAGTGGAATAATTGTTCCATCATTCCAATTGTGAGCGAAGCGAACTAACTTGTATATCATCCAACATGGATGTTGGATACATTTTCCATTTCGGAATATTTCTCCGAATATAAATTTATGGTAATACACAATATCGAAAAGGCAAGCGTGCACAAATGGGCGCAAAGGAAAGAACCCTGATCCAGAGAACCAGGCTTTGATTTCGTCCCAGTGGGGTGGTGTTTGCCGTTAGATAAACAATTGAATATTTTCGATTGCATATTGAATATTTGTGGAATACTGTCGATTTTATAAAAACAGGGCATATTGATTCTTTAAATATCTGGTATTTAGAATTTTGGTCATTGTGATTTGTTTGGCATTTGTGTTTTGTTATTTGAAATTTTTTAATCGCTGAAAACTTACGTACTCACAACATGTTGTCAGATAAAACCCGATAGAGGCCTAATGACAAAACCACCAATAAGCAACCGCCTCATCGGCCAGGGTGCAACCGCTATATACCAGGCCTTTGGCACATATCGCTCTCGGTTTAAGGACATCACCCGGCGGGCGCCACTGCGGTTTAAAAACCGTGACTGGCACGGTGCACGGACCGATGCCATCCGGAGACTGGATCTATATAAGGATGCGGTGGACCGCATCGAGATCGATATCCGCCGCCTTCTTGAAGATCACGTCAAGGAAAAAAAGGTATGGGCCGCCATAAAAACGGCATACTCCGCTATGCTCATCCAAAACGATGATTGGGAACTGGCCGAAACATTTTTGAATTCCATCACCCGCCGTATCTTTGCCACGGTGGGTGTCGATGCTGAGATCGAGTTTGTAACCACTGATTTTGACACACTCCCCACCCCGACTACCGCTAAAATTTATCACACCTTCAAAAGCAGGGGGTCCGCTGCCCGACTGATTCGCATGATTCTATCCGATTATCCGCTGATGGCGCCCTTGCAGGATATCGAGTATGACGCTCAACAAGTGGCCGCTAAAATCGAACTTCATTTACGGAAAATAGGAGCGTCGGCTAAAATCGACGGCCTAGATATGGCCCGAAGCGTTTTCTATCGGGGCATGGGTGCCTATCTCATTGGTCGCATTTTTTGCGGTTCGACCCTCGTTCCCCTGGCGATTGCACTTCTGAATACAGCCGACGGCATCGTGGTCGATGGCGTACTGTTAAATACAGACGATGTCAGCATTTTGTTTGGTTTTACCCGCTCGTACTTCCATGTTGAAGTGGAAAGTCCTTACGAACTTATCCATTTTCTCAAAACTATTTTACCGCACAAGCGCATTGCCGAGCTGTATATCTCAACCGGCTTCAACAAACATGGCAAAACAGAGTTGTACCGGGAACTGCTGGAACACATGACGGTGTGCTATATAGATCGCTTTAACATATCCCCGGGCCAGCGTGGAATGGTGATGATCGTATTTAACCTGCCCAACGACGATCTGGTATTTAAAGTTATCCGGGATCGATTCGATACGCCCAAAAAAACAACGCGCCGCGAAATCATGGCCAAGTATGATCTGGTATACCGGCACGACCGCGCCGGCCGGCTGGTGGATGCCCAGGCTTTTGAGTATTTAAAGTTCGACCCATCCTGCTTCTCGCCGGAATTGCTGGCGGAATTAAAACAAGACGCCGGCCGCACGGTTCGGATCGGAAATGATTATATCATCGTAAATCATGCCTATGTTGAACGCCGGGTTACGCCCCTGGATGTCTTCCTGAATGAAGCCGATGAGCCGGAAGCACAAAAAATCGTCATCGAGTGGGGCAATGCCATCAAAGATCTGGCCGTCAGCAATATATTCCCCGGCGATATTCTCCTCAAAAATTTCGGGGTGACCCGCCATGGCCGAGTCGTATTTTACGATTACGACGAGCTTTGTCTGCTGACAAGCTGTCATTTCAGAAAATTTCCCCTTGCTTACGCGGATGAGAATGAAATGGCCTCCGAACCCTGGTTTTATGTGGATGAAAATGATGTTTTCCCGGAAGAATTCCAAAAGTTTCTGGGGCTGCGCGCCCCCCTGCGGGATGTGTTTTGTGAGCACCACAACGATCTGTTTGAAGTGAGTTTCTGGCAACAGGCTCAGCAGATGATACGGGCGGGAGAGCTGCCCCATATTTATCCCTATGCCCGCTACTGCCGGTTAAAACGGAAATGAAGGTTTGACTCAGAAGAAAATCGGTCTTAGTTTGTCAAAAAATTCAAAGAAAGGATGGAGGAAAATGACAACAACTATTCAAGACAAAGCCATCAAAATTTGTGAAAGACTCTCATGCCATGAGATCCTGGACGACGATGCCGCATGCCTGCAACAAGAGTGGGACTGCGATCCTCGCTGGCAGGGGATTCAGCGTCCTTACACACCCGAGGTCGTCCTCAAACTGCGGGGTACATTGAAACTGGAACATACATTCGCGGAAGTCGGTGCCCAGCGCTTATGGCATTTGCTGCAAACAGAAGATTACATTGCGGCACTGGGGGCGATGACCGGCAATCAAGCCGTCCAGCAGGTGGAGGCCGGTCTTAAAGCCATTTATTTGAGCGGATGGCAGGTGGCCGCTGACGCTAATCTCGCCCATGAAATGTACCCGGACCAGAGCCTGTATCCCTCAAACAGCGTACCGGATGTGGTCAGGCGTATCAACAATGCCCTGCGCCGCGCCGACCAAATTCAGGTCCTGGATGGCAGAAAACGGGGACCCTATTGGTTTGCTCCCATTGTTGCCGATGCCGAAGCCGGTTTCGGCGGACCTTTGAACGCCTTTGAGCTAATGAAACAGATGATCGCTGCCGGTGCGGCCGGAGTCCATTTTGAAGATCAGCTGGCTTCGGCCAAAAAATGCGGCCATCTGGGGGGGAAAGTGCTCGTACCCACTCAGGAGTTTATTACCAAGCTGATATCCGCCCGATTGGCAGCCGACATCTGCGGTGTTCCCACCGTATTGGTCGCACGAACGGATGCAGAAGCGGCAAAACTCATAACCAGCGACATCGATGACCGCGATAAGCCGTTTATTATTGGCGGCGACCGGACTTCCGAGGGATTCTATTATATTAAAAACGGCGTGGATACAGCCATTGAACGCGGACTGGCCTATGCGCCTTACGCAGACCTTGTTTGGTGTGAAACATCACGTCCGAATATTGAGGAAGCCGCAAAATTTGCCGAAGCAATTAAATCCCGCTACCCGGACAAACTGCTGGCCTATAACTGTTCACCGTCCTTCAACTGGAAAGACAACCTGTCTGAGAGCGAAATTGCAAAGTTCCAGAGAGAGCTTGGAGCCATGGGCTATAAATTTCAATTTGTTACCCTGGCAGGTTTTCATGCGCTGAACCTGGGCATGTTTGACCTTGCCCTGAGCTATAAAAAAGAAGGGATGCTGGCTTACTCAAAGTTCCAGCAGGAAGAGTTCGCCCACGGGAAAGATGATGGCTACATGGCCATTACCCATCAGAAATTTGTAGGAACCGGATACTTTGATCGGGTAATTAACTCTATCACCGAAGGCGAAAGTTCAGTGGAGGCACTGGAGGGCAGCACGGAAAAAGATCAGTTTTAGGAATACGGATTGACCAATGACGGGTTAACTAAAAAATGAACATCGAACATCGAACATTGAACGTCCAACATCGAATAATGAATTCTGTCTATTTTAAAAAGACTGAGCAAAGCGGTTCCATCCTTCGACATTCTGCGGTTCGATATTCGACATTCTGCGGTTCGCTGTTTAATTCAACCACCGGCGGCCTGAAAAGCGGCCAGTTTAATCAGAATGAAAAATTACATTTTTGTAATAAGGGATGTGGTTTCATACGAGCGCCGCCTCTGGCAAAAAAAACGGCCAGTCTGATCAAGAAAGAAACTCTAGAAAAGCGAATATCGAATGATATGGGTTATAAAGTCAAACCCTTAGCAGCCGCACAAACCAATTCAGCTAAATGTAGTTTCATATAAGAGTTGTGGGGTGCGGACTTAGTTCATCCTTCGGTTCGTTCTCGTCCTCGATCCGTTTGGCAAAGGGTTTCTACCAGCTATAGTTTTCGATTACGAGGACGATTTAAACACCTTGCGTATGGTGAGCCAGGGTGGTCGGCCCCACTTTGATTTTGCCATATACTGATGTTTCACACGAGAAAAGGGTCAGCTTCGTCAGGCCCAATCCAAAATTTGGAGCCAAATTGGCGATTATTTGGGGAAATGAGCATTTTTAACGAGGACTTCGGGTATTCAATGCCTTCTTTGTCCTTAACCCTGAACGTTGAACCCTGAACCTGTGAACGGTTACGAAAAAGGGGATCAACGCTCCAAACGATATTAACCATCTTAACGAACTAAACGATCTTAACCATCACAACCATCGAAACCATTTAAACCAGCCAAGGAGAAAGCATTACCATGAACATTGCCGTGCCCAGAGAAGTGCATCCGGGCGAAGTCCGGGTGGCCCTGATTCCGGAACACGTTGCCAGGCTGGTGAAAGCCGGGGCCGACGTTGCGATCGAATCAGGGCTGGGGCAAACGCTTCGAATTGCCGATAAAAAATACACGGAAGCCGGCGCTTCTGTAATAGCGAACCACAACCAGCTAATTCAAAGTGCCGATGTGGTGCTGCGCATTCGCAAACCTCTCGCAGAAGAAGTGGCACGGATGAAACCGGCCTGCATTTATATCAGCCTGTTGGATCCCTTCAATGAACGCGAACTCATTGACATGTTCGTGACAAAAAAAATCAGTGCCATCAGCATGGAGATGATCCCCCGAATAACCCGTGCCCAGAAAATGGATGTTTTAAGCTCCCAGGCTAATCTGGCCGGTTATGTAGCGGTTATCCTGGCCGCTGAACGGCTTGATAAAATTCTTCCCATGATGATGACACCGGCCGGCACCATCTCACCTGCGCGCGTGTTCATCATCGGGGTCGGCGTCGCAGGATTGCAGGCAATCGCCACTGCCAAACGCCTGGGAGCCCGGGTAGAAGCCTTTGATACCCGTCCGGTGGTGGAAGAGCAGGTAAAGTCCCTGGGAGCGCGTTTTGTCAAAATCGACCTGGGAGAAACCGGCCAGACCAAGGGCGGTTATGCAAAAGCGCTGACCGAGGAACAGCTCCAAAAACAGCGCGAAGGCATGGCGAAGGTCTGTGCTTTATCCGATATTGTAATTACCACCGCCCAGTTATTTGGCCGCAAGGCACCGGTAATCGTCACCGAGGACATGGTCCGCGGTATGTCAAAAGGTTCGCTCATCGTCGATCTGGCCGTGGAGGGTGGAGGGAATGTGGCCGGATCTCAGATTGATAGAGAGATTGATGTGGATGGTGTACGGATCATCGGGTTGGGGAATTTACCGGGAAGAGTTACGGTTCACGCCAGCCAGATGTTTTCCTCGAATCTTTATAACCTGGTGGAAGAATTCTGGAACGCTGAAGAAAAACGGTTTGATTTGAACCTTGAAGACGAGATTGTTAAAGGCTGTCTGATTACCCACCGGGGAAAAATCGTCAATGAGATGATTTTTAAGCACTATAGTGCCTAAAATTCAGACCTCGTTATTCATTAAATAGGAGTGATCGTAGACCTTTATAGACCGCGGAATTGCCCATAAATTGGACAATCGATCGGTCTGGGTTAAAGGGTTCAGAGTTCCCGGTTCAGGGCTAATCGCTTCGCGTTTTTTTCCTTACCATTGATATCATTGGGCAATGTGACTGGGAAATCAACCTACGGCGGATCAAAAAAAATCATAGAAAAGACAGAGCGAAGCGATACCACAAATCTTCAATCTTCAATCTTCAATTCCGGCTTGTCCGGGTTAGTATCTATTTATTGAAATCACATCATGTTTGCGAAGGATTTATCTAACAAAATATTTTCGCTATTTTGTAACTATTGAATATTTTCGATTGAATATTGACTATTTAAGGTATTCTTTCGATTTTAAAAAAGGACGGAGCGAAGCGACATCAACAAATCTTCAATCGTCAATCTTCAATCGTCAATATATTATTCCGGCTTTGCCGGGTTGGGCATTTATTTAATTTACGATTGACGATTTGTGGATGTCGCTTCGCTTAGTCATTTTTATGATCGTTTTTTATAATTGATCCGCCTGGAGGGGGAAAAAATACTTGTAGCAGCTCTGCAATTAAAAGAACGAGCTATTTTGTCCAATATGGCTATCGCATAAATTATGCGCAAACATGACGTGATTTCAATAAATAGGCACTAAAGTTACCGTATTTTATCGGGTTTATAGTTGACCATCTTCCAATGATTGAATATTGAATATTTGTGGAATGCTACCCGTCGAGAGCCTCTGGGTCTAACAACAGGGTCGAACGATTGATTTAAAAAAAGACAGAGCATCGCGATCCATTAAATATTCAATTTTGATGGTTTCGTAAAAAGTCAGAAAAGAGCCAATTTTTAAATTTCGGACTAAATAATTTCAATAGGTTACAAGATCGAAATTCGAGAATTTTGACTTTTTACGGGATTGTCAATTTTCAATAGTCAATTCCGGCTCGCCCGGGTTGGATTAAATAAAGGAGCAATCCCATGTCTTTCGGTCTTTTATTTTTTGTTTTTGTACTGGCCATCTTTCTGGGTGTGGAACTCATCAGCAAGGTGCCGTCCCAATTGCATACTCCGCTGATGTCGGGAACCAACGCGATTTCAGGCATTACCATTGTGGGAGCACTGACCGCGGCCGGCAGCGGTGCGGATCTGCTGGGCTCCATACTGGGAACTGCGGCGGTCATTTTTGCCACCATCAACGTGGTCGGAGGCTATCTGGTTACCAACCGCATGCTGGCGATGTTCAAACTCAAAGGTGGGGAAAAGAAATGACGGACACCACCCAAATTCTCATCGATCTGGGTTATATAGCGGCCTCAATTCTCTTTATTATAGGCATCAAAATGCTTGGCAAGCCGGAGCGGGCGCGCATGGGCAACCTGATGTCGGCCCTCGGAATGCTGATTGCGATGACGGCCGCTCTGTTTGAGTGTTGTCTTGATTTCACCTGGGTGATTACCGGCCTGGTGATTGGTTCTCTCATCGGTCTGATTGCCGCCCGCACCGTCAAGATGACATCCATGCCCCAGATGGTGGCACTGTTAAACGGTTTCGGAGGCATCGCAAGTTTGCTGGTGGGATGGGCAAACTATCACAGCCAACCCGACAGCAATCTGCTCGTGCGGGTAGCCGTGTTGCTGGCTGTGCTGATCGGTGGCGTTGCTTTTTCGGGAAGCCTCGTCGCCTACGGCAAATTGGCCGGAAAAATATCGGGAAGACCTATCCTGGTCAAACGACAGGCATTGATCAACGTTCTGATGCTTGTAGCCGTATTGATCTGCAGCCTCTTTTTGGTCTACCAGCCCAGCGGAATTTTTGCGTATGGGGTGTTTCTGCTTATCGTGGCCTTATCCCTGTCAATCGGTGTATTCAGTGTCACGCCCATTGGTGGTGCGGATATGCCCGTGGTTATCGCCCTTTTAAATAGTTATTCAGGACTGGCTGCAAGTGCCGCCGGATTTATCCTTTTAAACAACGTATTGATCGTAGCCGGTTCACTTGTCGGCGCAAGCGGCCTCGTTCTGACCGGCATTATGTGCAAGGCCATGAATCGCTCACTGGGCAACGTTCTGTTTAGCGGCTTCAAGGCCGTTTCGGGAAAAGCGGTGTCCACAACTGTCCAGGGCGAACCTAAACCCATTACGCCTGAAGATGCCTACTACATTCTGGAGGCCGCCGGTTCGGTGGTCATCGTACCGGGATACGGCATGGCCGTAGCCCAGGCCCAGCATGCCGTCAGGGAACTGGGTGAAATCCTCGAAAATAACGGTGCTGAAGTTCGTTATGCCATCCATCCCGTTGCCGGGCGCATGCCCGGTCACATGAATGTGCTGCTGGCCGAAGCCAACGTGCTCTATGAGCAACTGGCTGAAATGGACGATGTCAATCCCATCATGGAAACGGTTGATGTATGCCTGGTCATCGGGGCCAATGACGTTGTCAATCCCGCCGCCAGGGAAATCGAGTCGAGCCCGATTTACGGCATGCCGATCATCGATGTGGACAAGGCCAAAACCGTCCTGGTGTTGAAACGATCCATGGCTGCCGGCTTTGCCGGCGTTGACAATCCGCTCTTTGTAAAAGAAAATACCCGGATGCTGTTCGGAGATGCCAAGGCAACGGTGCAGCAGTTGGTGGCGGAGTTTAAGGAAGGATAGACTGGGTGGTTGTCACTGGCGGCTGGTCGCTGGGTGCTGGTTTCTGGGCACTGGGTGCTGGTTTCTGGTTACTGGCTTCTGGTTACTGGTTGATAGCGGCTGGTCGCTGGGTGCTGGTCGCCGGCTTATCGGCTCTGGTTACTGAGAATTAGCAGTTGGGTTCGCTAATTTTGATACTATTTCAGACTGTTGAGGAACATTAAGATAGGCGAACCCAACAAAATTGTGCAAGTATCCCGCTTAACCCAACCTACTATATGCGCAAAGACAGGGAAATGGATAGCCTGCTTTCAATCTTCTACGTTCGATATTTTTCTTTGACATAAAAGAAAAAGGTAACCGAAATGAAACGGGAAAAAAATAAAATTCAGCTTTATCCACCAACATCCTGATCGGAATGTTTCTCGGTATTGCCTGCGGGAATATTTTTTGGTGAAAAAGGTCGCATTTTTGCAGGTAGTCGGCGATGGCTTTATCAAGCTGCTGCAAATGACGATTCTGCCTTATATCGTTGTGTCGCTGATTCTGGGCCTCGGCGGATTGACTTTTGAGGAGGCAAAACTGATGGCCAAAAAAGCCGGATTGCTGCTGCTGCTGTTCTGGGCCATTGCTTTTGCCATGATTTTTTTGGTGCCGCTTTCGTTTCCGGCCTGGGAATCGGCCGCATTTTTCAGTACATCTCTGGTGGAGCCACCGCAAAAGGTTGATTTTTTGAGCCTGTACATCCCTTCTAATCCGTTTTATTCCATGGCGAACAATATTGTACCCGCAGTGGTTTTGTTTACCATTCTGCTCGGCGTGGCACTCATGGGGATCAAAAAAAAAGAGGTGTTTCTTCAGGGCCTCGCGACGTTGTCCGAAGCTCTGGTCAAGGTTACCGGTTTTATCGTCAAATTAACCCCCCTGGGCGTATTCGCCATATCGGCCGCGGCGGCCGGCACTCTGACAATCGAGCAGTTCGGCAGACTGCAGGTGTATCTGGTGAGTTACAACCTCGTCGTACTGGTGCTGACCTTCGGTGTTCTTCCTCTTATGCTGATATCGGTAACGCCGTTTAAATACAAAGACATCGTCGGTATGTCGCGGGATGCGCTGGTGACGGCATTCACCACCGGCAACCTGTTTGTGGTGCTGACGGTTTTAACGGAAAATTGCAAAAAGATTTTTGAAAAATACCGCCTGCAGCAAGAGAAAACCGATACCTATATTGACGTACTTATTCCGATTTCCTTTAATTTCCCCAACCTCGGCAAATTGATAATGCTGCTGTTTGTCCTTTTCGCAGTTTGGTTTTCGGGCAGCTCGCTTTCTTTCGGCCAGTATGGGACCTTCGCCTTTGCCGGCCTGCTCAGCTTCTTCGGGGGCGTGGATGTGGCCCTGCCCTTCATGCTGGATCTGATGCAGCTTCCTTCGGACATGTATCAGCTTTATATGGTCACCGGTGTGATCAACGGCCGCACGGCCACCCTGCTGGCCGCCATGAATCTGCTGGTGTTCACCATGCTGGCAACGGCGTCTCTGACCGGTATGATGAAAATCAAAACTCGAAGAGTGATGACTTACGCCGCCGTGTGTCTGCTGATGACCATCGGGGTCGTCTTAATCAGCCGGGTTTATTTCAGCTTGGCCGTTAAAAATGCATACCAAAAAGATGTGGTGGTGGAAAATATGCAGCTGCTGCAAAATCCGGCGCCCTACCGGCTGCACCGGGAAGTTCCCGAAAAAAAGCCTGCTCCCGATCTGCAAAACAAAACACTGCTGGAAAGGATTCGCGCCACTGAAACTCTTAGAGTCGGATACAATCCCGACAATCTTCCATTTTCTTATTTCAACACGGTTGGCGAACTGGTGGGCTTCGACATCGATATGGCCCACAGCCTTGCCAAAGCTTTTGACTGGAACCTTGAATTTATCCCTGTTGATGACGCCAACATTGCCGAACAACTAAAAAAAGGGGTCTATGACATCGCCATGGCAGGCATCGCCATGACGTCCGAGAGACTGCAGCGGATGACATTTTCGGCGCCGTACCTGGATACCACGGCCGCTTTGATCGTAGAAGATTATCGCAAGGATGAGTTTGATACGATTGATAAAATACGAAAATTGGAAAACCTGCTTATCGCAGTTCCCAGGGATTACCATATAAGAAGCGGCGTCAAGAAAGTATTCCCCAACGCCCAGATCGTGGCGATCGATACACCACGCGATTTTTTACAGAAAACGATTCCGAATCTGGATGCCATGCTGTCGACCGCTGAAGGGGGCTCGGCCTGGACACTGCTTTACCCGAAATTTCAGACCGTTGTTATCAAACCGGAAATTCATAAGATCCCGTACGCCTACCCCCTTGCCGGCGGTGATCCGGCGTTTGTCAATCTCATCGACAAATGGATTTACCTGGAAAAAAATTCCCCGAAATTTCAAAGAAAATATGACTACTGGATTATGGGAGTGGGCGCCGAAGAAATAAAACCACGCTGGTCCATTATGCGCAATGTACTCGGCTGGGGAGTTGACAAGGATGAAAAAGAGCCAACGCCGTCAGCAATTGCCGATTGACCGATCGAGAGAACAGATGACAGAGAACAGATGACGGAGAACAGATGTCAGATAATGAATGCAGACCTCATAAATTACTCTGAAAACAGCTCTTTTTATTTTGCAAATATGGCATAAATCCATATTTACAACAATCTAACCAATCAACCAATCAACGATATCTGGATTAGCAGTTAACAGGCGATCTAAATTCATCCCGCTTGCCCAATGAAATCTCTGTTGCCCTTATTTCATCGGGGTTAAACCCATTTGTTTTTTCGTTTAACTGGGACGAACATAACGATCCTAACTATCTAAACGGTCTAACCATCCATGAAAAATGAAATTACCCAAATCGCCAGGAAAATAAAAGAAGGCGGTAAAAATGTGGTTTTTACCGGCGCCGGCATATCCACCGAAAGCGGTATTCCCGACTACCGCAGCCAGGGCGGCATCTGGGATAAATTCCGCCCGGTTTATTTTGATGAATTCATGTCATCGAAAGAATCCCGTGTGGAGTATTGGCGCCGCTGGGGGGAGCTTTATCAGGGCATCGTCCGGGCTGAGCCCAATGCAGCCCACATGTCGCTGGCCAGATTAAATGAAATGGGGTTGCTTCAGGCAGTGGTCACCCAAAACATCGACGGGCTGCACCAGGCTTCGGGACTTGCCGATGAAAAAATTGTCGAACTGCACGGTAACACCTGTCGCATACGCTGCATGAGCTGCCAAAAGGTTTCTCCCATCGATGAAGTACAACAGCGCCTGACAACCGGTGATCCGGCACCGGAATGTGAATGCGGTGGTTTTTTGAAACCGGACACCATCTCATTCGGCCAGGCAATGCCCGCAGCGGAGGTGGAAAAGTCCGTCACCCTTTCCAGGGAATGCGATTTTTTCTTGATCGTGGGATCAACTCTGCTGGTCCAGCCGGCAGCCCAAATGCCGGTTTATGCTAAAAACAATGGTGCTTTTCTGGCCATCATCAATCTTTCCGAAACGCCGTGTGACGATATCTGCGACGTGCTTATACGGGAAAAAGCCGGAGATGTACTTCAGCAGATAATCAATGAAGTGGAAAGAGCCTAAAATGAGACTCGTTGCCGACAACTGGCAACGGGTGTGAATCAAGACCGTTGGTTATTGGAATATACGTGGCAATTTGTGGTATGTCGACATGTAAAGTGTAGGAGTGCTGGCCTCCGGCTCGTAGAGGGCTCGTATAGCCTACGGCTCGGAGAGAGTAATGGAGTGTTGGGCGTAAAAGCGGAAATAGATCTGATTTTTACAATTACTTTTTTACCTTTGATAAAATCTTAAACAGTCATTTTAAAGACTGGATACCCGCCTACGCGGGTATGACGGCTAATGATGAACCAATTGATGTTCTTTGTCGTTGACCACCGGTTTTTTTGAGAGTAATACTTAGAGTAATACTTATAAGGAGAAAAAAACATGCCAAGAGTAACTCAAAAAGGCCAGGTTACCATTCCTATCCAAATTAGAGCGATGTTGAGCATAACGACCGGAGATGAAGTCGTTTTTGAGAAGGATAAAAATCAGGTTGTACTTAAGAAAAAAACGGCCGCAGACAGAAATTTTGAAAAATACGTAGGATTTCTATCACATTTGAAAGGGAAAAAGCCAGAGGACATTATCGAACAGCTGCGGGGAAATTCTGATGATTAATTCGGTTGATACCAACATATTGAGTGATTTTTTAATAGGAGCTCACGCTAAGACTCAAGCTGACAGGTTGATAACCAGGGACAGAGGTTTCTACAGGAATTATTTCAAAGACCTGGATATTCATACCCCGAAATAAGGGAACAAAACAAAAATTATGAAAGTATTCAATAACCTTCATGCCTTTATTTGGCAATCCATGACCACCAACAACTGCAATGCCTATCTCATTGACGGCACAACCCGGGTGCTGATAGACCCGGGTCACAAAAACCTGTTTACCCACGTCGAACAGGGGTTGAAGCAGCTGGGGTTGTCTATTCGTGACATTGATCTGATAATCTGCACCCATGCCCACCCGGACCACATCGAAGCGGTTCAGCTATTCAAGGACACTCCGACGCTGTCCACATTGCATAAGGATGAGTGGCAGTGGTCAGCCACTATCGGAAAACAGATGAGTGCTGCTTTCGGAATTGACATGGATTCGATTAAACCCGACTTTTTTCTTAAAGAGGGCAATCTGACCCTCGATGGGATCGAATTGAGTATCTTTCACACACCGGGACATTCACCCGGATCCGTAACTCTGTATTGGCCGGCGCAAAAGGCATTGTTCACCGGCGATCTTGTTTTCAAGGAGGGCCTGGGTCGAACGGATCTTCCCGGTGGTGACGGATCGAAGCTCAAGGAAAGTATCCAACGACTTACGGACCTTGATGTGGAATGGCTGCTGTCGGGACATGGTGAAATTATTTCAGGAGCAGAAAAAGTACGGAAAAATTTTGCAGAAATTGAGCAGTTCTATTTTGCGTACGTATAGGCAGGAGGGCGGGGGAAAATGGAATTGGGAATTCGGAATTCGGAATGCGGAAAGAAAAAGAAATCGGAATTTGGGAGTCAGGAATTAAAGCATAGCGTGTAACGTACCGAGGTCAGAAGACGGAAGATGGAAGACAGAGGTCAGAGGTCGGAAGTCAGAAGATATGGAAGGCGGAATGTGGAAGGTGGAAATATAAGGCAAAGGACATGGAAGGCGGAAATCAGCTCATACCACCAAGCAGACTATCCTTCACCCGATCTAATTGGTCTTCATATCCGGAACGGATCTCCTGCGCTTCCCGGCACCATTGCTCATCCGCCTCCAGGTTGGGAACGACGGCCGAACCTGAAATGAAATATTTTTGGGCAAGATTTTCTTTGAGCCGGCCCATCCTGATGCCGGCAGCTTTGTGATAGGCATCCCTGTAATCATTGATAACTGCTTTGATCGTTGCTGAATCAATGCTGCAGCATTCCTCAAGTATCTCCAGCAGGGATTGATTATCCTGATCCGGACCGAGACGGTTGATAATTTCATTAATCAGGATGTTATTATCTGACAGGTTGGAATCCTTTTGGAGTTTCTCATAATCAATTTGCAACTGTTTATTGGCCAATATCCCGTCTTGATATTTCTGCAGCATGCCTTTGATGCGCTTTTCAATTTCTTTTTGCGTCTGTGCCTGCTTTTCCTCGGAGCTTAGCGTGAGGTGCCTGGTTTTTTCCAGAACAAGATCCAGGGTGCTTTTTATTTCTCCCATTGAAAATTATCCTTTCTATAATAGTTCAGCCACTCAAGCACAAAGTCAATGCCAAAATTGGAACCGCAAATGCCCAACCCGCACAAACCGGAAATAACAAATTACAAGCACCACCTGATCTTAAAATTGGGCCAAATAAATTCCAAATTACAATATCCAAATCTCAAATAAGATCAAAAGCCACTTGTTTGGAATTTTGAATTTTAGTCATTGTGATTTGCCCTTCGACTTGGCTCAGGGTGGTGAGTCCTTCGACTCTGCTCAGGGCCGTGAGCCTGTCGAACGGCTTGTCGAACCATTTGATATTTGTGATTTGTGATTTGAAATTTTTGTTGCTGAAACCCGATCACCGACAGCTGAAGCCTTCATTTTCTTATAACATGTTGTCAGATAAAACCCGATAAGGGCCTAACTGGGTTCAATTAGCCGATCCAATATCAATCCGTGAAAAATATCGCTCCCTTTTAGACTAAACATCCATCCTAAATGAGTCAGGCACATGCTGCAGAAACAAACTCGCCAGCTATAACCCGCAAACCAGCTGAAGTCATCTGAGGCGGCCCCGGCATACCCGCATCCTTTTGCATTTCTGAAACATCCGATTTCAAAAACGATACCATGGGGATTGGCAAAGGTATGCCGGTGCGATCCCTGCATCGCAATACGTTCGGCCGATTCGGTGATCGCCTGATGGCACTGGCGGCAAAGTATATATTCCTCTTCTTCAGGTGCTGGGGACTCGGCTTCCTTTTCAAGGGTTGTTGTGTCGCCTTCTTCCCCCGTCCTGTCCGCGGGAATGCGAAAAAAATAGGTGCAATCTGGCGTGGCTGAAATCATCGTTAAGGCTTTGGATTATTAAACAGTGATTTTTTAAGCACGACTTTCTCATAGGCCCCGATAACATCTCGTCGGGTGACGATACCGACCAACTGCGCGGGATCGTCGGGCGAAACCACCGGCAGTGTCGAGAAATCATTCCGGCTGATTTTTTCAAGCGCAGTGTAAAGATTATCGATCGAGGATACGGTGACAACGTTGGAAGATGCCAGGTCCTTGACCACTACGATGAATTTTAAATCCTCATCAAATATCACTTCACTATAATCGTTAAAAGAGAGAATCCCGGCCAGTTTATTCTTAGAATTGAGTACCGGAAAGCTGTTGTATTTGCTTTTGGAAATTTTATCGGACATTGTTTTTAGGGGCCAATCCTCGGACACGGTTTCCACATGGGGGCTCATCACATCTTTGACGTGCATGGATTTTAAAACGTTGACCTCTTTTCCTTCTCTGATGTCAACGCCCCTCCTAACCAGTTTTAACGTATAAATCGACTCTTTCATCAACTGGCCGCTGGCAATCGTTGCAATTATGCAGGAAAACATCAGCGGAAGGATAATTTCGTAACTGCCCGTCATCTCAAAAAGGATTAAAATAGCCGCCAGGGGTCCATGAGTGGTGGCGCTGACAACCGCCCCCATGCCGACGATACTGTAAGCACCGGGAGATGCCGTCACGTTCGGAAACAAGTAATGTACCACCATCCCAAAAAAACCGCCGGCCATCACGCCCAGGTACAGCGATGGGGCGAAAATGCCACCCGACCCCCCCCGAACCGATGGTAATGGAAGTTGCCAGCAATTTGGCCGCCACCAGCAACAGCATAAGCCACCAGGCAAGCTGCTGCCCCAGCGCCAGGTCCATGGCGCCATAGCCCACGCCCAGAATTTGAGGAATATACAAACCGCTGACTCCCAGGATCAATCCTCCGATAACCGGCTTTAAATATTCGGGAAATTTAAGACTATCGAACAAATCCTCAAAACGATACAGGGTTTTGGTAAATGTAACGCCCACGGCGGCACAAAAAAGGCCAAGGATCAGATAGATGGGAAATTCCCAGGCGCTGACCAATTGATAAGCGGGAACAATGAATGCCGGCGTATCACCCAGAAAAGCTCGCGAAACGGCGGTGGCCATCACGGAAGAGATTACAATCGGACTGAATGTGGCCAGTCCGAAATCTCCCAGTACAACCTCCAGAGCGAACATGGAACCGGCGATGGGCGCATTGAAGGTGGCGGCAATACCGGCGGCGGCCCCGCATCCTACCAGCGCCCGCATTCGATCCCCCGATACATTCAATGCCTGACCGAGAGTGGACCCGATGGCGGAACCGATTTGAACAATGGGACCTTCCCGGCCGACGGAACCGCCGGTACCTATACTGATAGCGGAGGCCACTGTTTTTACAAGAACAACTCTTTTTCTGATGACACCGCCCTTCAGAGCGACAGCCTCCATCACTTCGGGCACTCCATGACCTTTGGCCTCTCTTGCAAAAAAATATACAAGCGGTCCGACCAGAAGCCCGCCGGCAGCCGGAATGCCCACTTTATAGCTCCAGGGAATAGTTTTTAACACTTCGAGCAATTCATTGGGAGATCCGTAGGCAAGGGTTTGAAAAAAATCTATGAGATAGCGAAATCCGACGGCACCCAGCCCTGCCGCCAGGCCCACAATAACCGCCAGAATGGCCATTACGGTATGCTCGTTGGTTTTTAGCTGACCCAGTTTTAAAAATTTTACTAAAGAGGATGTTTGACTCATATAATCAGTTGCCCTTAAGCCCTTATCGGGATTTTTCTGATAACATGTTGTAAGGAACGCACGGTGTCAGGTTTCAGCAATTTAAAATTTCAAATAACAAAACACAAATATCAAATGGTTCGACAAGCCGTTCGACAGGCTCACGGTCCTGAGCAGAGTCGAAGGACTCACCACCCTGAGCCAAGTCGAAGGGCAAATCACAATGACCGAAATCCAAAATTCCAAACAATTGGTTTCTGATCTTATTCAATATTTAATTCCCCGATAAAGCGGGATTTACGCTTCGCAACAACCGGCGATAGTTGTCCGGGTTGGGTTCTTAATATCTGAAAATATTTATGATTTTTATATTGCCATCGGTAATCCTGTCAAGCAATATTTCAATGTGGCAGCCTTTCCCCAACTTCTTGAGATTATACAAGTTATGGGTGGCGTCTGAATTCATAACTTGATTTTCCTTGACAAAAAGGATAAAATGAATAAATTTTCACTTGAAAAGTAAGAATTCAAAGGCTCAAGATCCAATATCAGATACTCGGATGAATAGCCAATACAGGAGGATGAACATGCCGTTTTATGAATTCGAATGCGCAAACGGACACATTACCGAAGAACTCGTTCCCATGGGAACCAAATACTGTCAGTGCAGCAAATGCAAAAAAAAAGCCAGGAAAATTCTCTCTACCTGCTCATTTGAGTTGAAAGGCGGCGGGTGGTACGCAGACGGGTATTCATCCACAAAGTCTAAAAGCGCTAAAAAATCAGATTAATCCGTAAATTCTCGGCAAAACGCTTTTAGTTGCTCAACAGATAAGCGATAATCTTTCATTGGTATCAAACAAATCCGACTTCGTGTCTGCTCACGGGTCGGATTTTTTTTGGTAACCGTTGAACCCGTGAACGCCTACGATTTATTCCATTGTTCCGTGTTTTATTGACACACCGCCGACAAAATGATAACCGTGAACGCCTACAATTTATCTTTGTGTTTTGGAGTCTTGATGGCGAAAATATTTTGCCACAAAATACTCAATTTAGTACCTATTTATTGAAATCACATCATATTTGCGAAGGATTTAACTAACAAAATATTTTTGCTATTTTGTAACTATTGAATATTTTCGATTGAATATTGAATATTTAAGGTATTCTTTCGATTTTAAAAAGGACGGAGCGAAGCGACATCAACAAATCTTCAATCTTCAATCGTCAATATACAATTCCGGCTTTGCCGGGTTGGGTTTATAAACTTTCCGACTGACGCGAGGTCCTATGAGTCTCTTTCTGAATCGTTTGTTTCGTGCCGCGAAGCTCGATGCCGGCCTGTATGAAGAAGTCATCGCGGACACAGGAACCATGTTTCAAGCCATGATGGCCGTTTTTATATACAGTGCGGCAACCGCCTATGGAAGCTTTGCCAGAGCGGGGACTGCCGGAATCAATTTCGGGATGATAACCACCCTGATTGGATGGTACGTTTGGGCTTTTTCTACCTACTTTGTCGGCGCGAGATTGCTTCCCGACGCCCGGACCAAAGCAGATAGAAAATCCGTGTTGCGAGTGTTAGGCTTTGCCAGTTCGCCCGGGTTGATTCGCCTGCTGGGTCTCGTACCAGGCTGGAGCGGTGTTACTTTTCTGGTTGCTACTATCTGGATGATTGTGGCTGCAGTTGTGGCAATAAAACAGGCGCTTAGTTTTGAAAGCATCTATCGCGCGGCGGGCGTCTGCATAATTGGCTGGATCATTAGCGCCATTTTTCAGGGATTATTGTACTTCTTATTGCTTTCGGTTTTCGGTCTTTCCGCAAACCCGCTCTAAAAGGTAATATCATGCCGTCTGCCGAATCTGGGGAGCTGACATTTGAAAGTCAATCCATATCCGCGAAATTCATTGATCCCTCCGGAAAGATTGTGGAGCGACCCATTCAAATCCGAACAAATCCGATCACCGGACGCACCTGTCGCCTCGCTTTCAGCCGGATCAATGAAAAGGAAACCGCCACTGATTCTCTGCCCCAGCCGCCACCGGATGCAAACGAGACCACCAAATGCCCGTTCTGCCGCCCCCAGGTTACCTCAACAACCCCCAGGTTGCATCCCGATCTGGCAAGCACGGAGCGATTGTCCCGGGGCAATTCGCTGCTGTTCCCGAATCTGTTTCCCTACGGCAGCTATTCGGCCGTCAGCTTGTTCGATGATGAGCACTTTGTTGAAATCGGCAAGGCCTCCGGCCCATCTTATGCCGACAGTTTTATAAACTGTTGCCGATATCTGGCTGGAGTATTAGAGTACAATCCCCAGGCTATATACATGGCCATAACTCAGAACCATCTGCCGTCGGCGGGAGGGTCTTTAATCCACCCCCATCTGCAAATAAATGCCGACCCGGTGCCAGCCAATCACCACCGCGTTTTACTGCAAAGGGCGGATGAATTTTATCAGCAAAATGACGATTACCTGTTTTCCAGCTACCTCTCCCAGGAAAAAGCCGACGGTCCCCGCTATATCGGAGCAACGGGACCATGGCAATGGATATCGGCTTTTGCCCCGGAAGGTTTTTTTGAGATCTGGGGTATTCTGCCCCGAACAACCTCCTTTCTTCAGCCTCAGGCATCGGACTGGGAAGATCTGGCCCAGGGCATTTTGAACACCCAGCGGTTTTATCGAAGCCTTTGCCGCAATGGCTACAATCTTGGCCTGCTGTCGGTTGAATCCCCCACCAGCCGTCTGGAGCTTCGAATCGTTCTCATGGTTCGTTCAAATTATGCCCCCTGGGTGCGCAGTGATCATACCGGCTTTGAGGTTATGCTCGGTGATATGACAACTTTTGTCGCCCCGGAACAAACGGCAAAGTGGGCGCGCCCGTTTTTTTCATAAAAAAAAACTAACTTAGCGCTTATGGGGGGGGCACACCCATGATAATCTGCTTAAAAAAATACCTCCTGCCGATCCTTTTCATATTGATTATTGTACCTGAATCTCACAGCAAAGTGGTCGTCTTTGACCAGGTGACAACTGTTCAGACACCGATCAACATCAGAGTGCTGACCAGGGATATATTCTTTTCTGCGGGTGGGCGGATGGTGGACATTTATCTGGATAATAATCCTCTGAAAAAAATATTAACCGGTGGCGATGGCTATGGTTACTTAAAATACACCCCCCGTGAAGCGGGATTAAAAAAAATTACCGCCCACACAAACACGGACAGCGCCTCCGGACTCATCCTGGTGATGAACGAAAACGAAAAAGCGATTATCATTGAAATCGAAGGCGCATTTAGAGATACTGTATTTTCAGATGAGATCAAGGAAAGCAGCCGGAAGGCCGTCAATTCACTGAGCGAGAACTATAAAATCATCTACCTGAGCCGGTTTTTGGGAAAAGGCATCACAGGAAGCTGGCTGGAAAAACAAAATTTCCCCAAATCAGTCATTCTCCGCTGGCGCGGGCCAAAAACGCTGGAAAACTTGAAAAAAAACGGCGTGCAGCTGCACGCTATTATCGGTTCTCCTGTTGTTATATCGACGGTAACAGAACAAATTGAGAAACGAATTTCGTTTGAGAAAACCAACGACGGTAAAACAGTAAAAGATTGGGATGAAATCTTAAAGCTGCTGGTGAAATCCCCCCTGTCCCATCCCAAGGAGAAAGATTCTTTCGATGAAGGCGAATAATCGGCGGGAATCGAGTCCTCCGCGGGCTGATACCGCAGCAATTGCGCTGTTATTCTATTCCGTACCGGCATACTTTCGAATCGTACCATCCGCGGCAATCCCATAAACAGAGCCATCGCTGCCGACAACAACAGATGACAGCCCGTTTCCATGAAAATTGGTGTCATGACCTCTTGTTTTAAGATCATAAGTGACGGTCAGCATTTCGAAGGTCGACACATAAACCCGGTTTGCGGTGACAGCGGGTGATGAATGTGTGACCCCCAGCAATTGCAGTTTTCGCGGTAATTTGTCGCCTTGAATCAGACTGCCGTCCAGGGCGTTGATCACCTGGATCTGATCCTTGGATACGACAAAGACATACTTTTCACGGGCAGCTGCCGGTGTGGCGAAAACAGCCTGCCCGGCGTCATACTCCCACATTTTTACACCGGTCTCCAAATCGTAGGCCGGCACTTTCCCATCCCGCCGTCCAAAAACCATCAAACCATTGGGTGAAACCATGGCGGAAGAATGTTTATCAAAGTCGTGTTCCTGATGCCAGAGCACAGACAATTCGACCCCATCCCATTCAAACACGCCAAGGCTGCATAGATTGTCTGCAATGGCAATCAGGGGTTTTTCTCGACCGGCGACAACCGCAACGGTTGGGTCTAAAAAATAGTCTGCAAGAGCAGCATTGTTTTCATCAAACTCGACGGGAAAAGTGCTGATCAGATGCCAGGTATCTTCAAAAAAATCTACAAGGCTCGAGGAGCGGCCCGAAATATCAAAGTGACAGGTCCCAAGTGCTTTGCGATCAAGCAGGTGTGCCCCGTATCCATCATCACGCAGAGCAAGAAGCTCACCCTGGATATCGCTGCCCACGTCCACCGACACGTACACAAAAATAAGCGTATCGTTTCGCACGGTGGCAACCTTGGGTGATCCGGAGGTATACCCATTGTCCGGAAATGTGTAAGACCATTTCGGGTAGCCGAATTGATCAACTTTGTGAAGCGTACTCGAAGCCCGTCCCTCGCCCACCTTGCGACTGGTAATGACGTAAATACTGCCCTCATCTGATAGCGAAGCAGAGGCAACGATGCGGGTCTCTGAACCGACCGGTCCAAATGATCTTCGCCACTTTTCGCTTCCATCTTCCGACCTTACCGCGACCAGCATGCCGTCGGAGGTACCGATGTACACGATCTCTCTGCCCTGAAAATCTTTACCGATAACCGGTGATGCGCCGGTTATTTTATAAGAATTAGAAATCCAGCTGGAGGAAAGCGCAAATCCGCTGTCTATCGCCTGGAAGCCCTGATTCGACAAATCGCCATGAAAGTGTCCCCACGTCGAGGATTTTCCGCCGGCACAGCCGGAAAAAACCACCAGAGTGCAAACAAGAAACGCACTTCGCATAAAGTTGTTCATGGTGATATCCCTCCCAAAATGGAATGTTTCCCCAATCCGACAATTAATATATTCCAAGTTGGATGGATTAATCAAGCTCGGATTATTGTTTTCGTGTTTTAAATAAAAGTCGGTCGTTCACAGCCCGGAGTTGCCCCGATGAAACCGGGATTCAGGGCCGCCTATCTTTTGTTGTTCATGATGGGTGGAAATCGGAAAAAACTTAGCTGGATAGAGATTTCAATGGATTTGGATTATTTTTAAGGAGTCTTATAGGGGTGCCGATGGCAATATTCACCCTATGAAGCAATACGAGGCGTAGGCCCTGGGCTCTGGCCCCTATGGGCCGAAGGCTGCGGGCTCTGTGAGAGATTAAATGGCCCAAGTTAAGGCCATGCCCCAATGCGGAATACGGATACAAAAGATGAGTTGATATCAGCCTATGTCTGCGAATTCAGCCGTCAGGTCCTCACGCACATCATTATTCAGTGATTCTATATTCGGAAAAAGTTCGGTCAGAATGTTTTTTGCATTTTCGATGCTGTTGATGGCTTGTGAAATTTTATGAACCTCCGACTTGGTCAGATCAATTTGTTCTTTGATCTCACCAATATCTTCACAAATAAATTCAAATTCGGTGATTACCCTGAAAAAGTCTTCTGATTCCATGATTGTTCCCCTTTTTAAAATTTTCCCCCGAAAAATTTAATTAAATTCAGTAAATTAAACCAAATTTCAATATTTGTTTCAACCAGGGTGATTATCGGCACAATGCCGTAGAATCTTGAGTTTTTTCAGATCTAATCTAATGCATTTTGTGGCAAAAAAGTTGTATGGGTATACGTTCACCATGGTTATTTCCAGTTCTCACCAAGCCGGAGTTTGCACCGAAAACCGACCGGGACCTGTTTTCGACTTGACAAAATCTAACGCATGTTGCAATCAAAGCAGGATCCAGATCTAAAAATTCGTCAATGCATCAGAGCAAGGAGCTTCACCCGAATTGGAATCACCATGTTTTTAAAATATTGTAGAAATTACGATTCCAGACCTCATAATTTACTATGGAAACAGCTCTTTTTATTTTGCAAATATGGGATAAATCAATATTTATAACCACTTAACCAATCAACTAATCACCCAATCAACGATATCTCGATTCGGTGGGGCCTGCGGAAATACTGAAACAGAAAAACAAAAATGAATATTGATCTTGTCGAATTGGCAGCCCAACTGGCCGACGTAGTTGACGGTCAGATACGGACCGACAGACCCCTGGCACCGCTTACTTCCTACAAAATCGGTGGCCCCACAGCCGTCTGGGTCGCCCCGGTCACGAAAGCCGGTGTGGGTCGCGCCCTTGAAGTCATCCACGAAAACAAAACACCGCTGCTTATTCTCGGCCGGGGTTCAAATCTGCTGGTTTCGGACCACGGCTGGGAAGGGGTTACCCTTTACCTGGGTGAAAATTTTAGCAACTGGACCTTTGATCACAGGCAGGCGAAAGTGCTGGCCGGCACCCTTTTAATGGATTTAATTCGTGCTGCGGTGAAAAAGGGCCTGTCCGGTCTGGAACTACTGGCGGGGATTCCCGGGGGTGTGGGCGGAGCGCTGCGCATGAATGCCGGCGCATTTGGACAGGAAATCGAACAGGTTACCGTTTCGGTCAGCGGTTTCAGACGGGACGGGACCCCTTTTTCTGCCGATCGCCGCAAAATTACCTTCGATTACCGGCGGGTTCCGGAACTGGAAAAAGTGGTCATTACATCCGCTCTCTTTCACTTCGAAAAAGAAAATGCGGGGACTTTAAAGAGGCGCATGGAAGATATCCTCGCGCTGCGTGCCGGAAAGCAGCCGCTGAATTATCCTTCCTGCGGCAGTGTTTTCAAACGTCCGGCCGGCTATTACGCGGGAGCTTTAATCGAGGAGACCGGTTTGAAAGGAAAACGCCTCGGCGGCGCCAGGATCAGTCGGAAACACGCCGGATTTATTTTAAATGTGGCCAATGCCAAAGCCGTCGATATTTACGCTTTAATTCAGCTCATCGAAGCCAGGGTGCTGGACCGTTTCGGGGTCCAGCTTGAACGGGAAGTGAAGTTAATCGGAGAATTCAAGTCAAATTAGGACACAGATTTTTACAGGTACAGACCTCGTAAAATACTATGAAAACAGCTCTTTTTTTTGGACATTATCGGACGTATTGAAGCCTTTTCGGAGAATAGGTTTCAGCCCGCCCTGGTGCGATATGATGGATTTTTGCTGTTCACTGTAGGAAATCTTAATAATGTCTTATCTCCCAGATTCATACAAAATTAGGTCTGGGCCAGGGGTGTCGGGTGTCAGGTTTCAGGCCAGCTCTCACTTTTTTACTACTGACACCTGACACCCGACACCCGACACCCGACACCCGACACCCGACACCCGACACCCGACACCTGAAACCTGAGTGTCAGTGTCTAATTATTTTG
>PVMK01125910.1_pt1 | contig 25071 bp, 26 predicted proteins | sample 1853481 | NCBI WGS metagenome assembly PVMK01 (sample SAMN08533507, study PRJNA380276) | Marine sediment metagenome, whole genome shotgun sequencing project.
GCGAGCTCTTTGGTTGATTACGCGTCCGTAGATACTGCTTCCGGGACACCCCGTACAGCCAGTCGAGGATGTCCTGATGGGCCTGGTCGATATTCATCCGGGGATTCGGCTGGTAAGCCAGCTGTGTGAGCGCATATTGCAGCGACTCCGGTACAGGGCGTGTCGACATACCGGCGAGTTCGTTCATCCACTTCTCCCCTGTGACTGAAGAGACGGCCCGCCTGCCACAAACATGCACGGCAATTTGCCTGATTATGCGGCTGACCTGAATGAGATATTGGTCAGTTTTCTGATCTCCACCCCATCGGTCATACGCCTCGGACAGTCCCGCACTGGCCTCGCGGCGATATCGGCCGGCCTGCCTGTATCGCCGGGCGACCAGGGCCGCCGCTACCAACAGCCCGATTAATAGCGCAACGACCACCCACCATCCGGGGGCGGGCGGCCACCAGGGTATTTCTGCAGGCAGGCGAATATCTCTCAGCTGGCCAAGCAACATCTCCTGCATTTGAGTAGAAGGATCCATGCCTGGATGATCACTTTCCGTAGAGGCGAAGCAGAAAAGAGAGTGGCTGTTCTTCAGTGCCAATCTCTACCAGTGTTGCCGCCGATCTTGAGGCTGCTCTTTTTAGAATTGCATCACGCAACTGCTGTTCTTCACGATAGGTTTTCAGGAGACCGCGAGTCACCTCCACCACGCTGGCATGCGTACCGTCGGAGATTCCGAGCCTTCCCTCTACGGGCATGTTCTCTTCCAGCTTGTCCACGGTTCTGATCAGCGTCAGGTCCACGTGCCGCCCGAGTAGTCCGAGAGACTTCTCGGCATCGCTGTCCATATCGTGAAAGTCACTTATTACAAATATTGCCGTGCCGGGTCTTGAAATTCGGCGACACTCTTCCAGCATATAGGCAAGTGTCCGGGTTATCGGTTCAACGCCAGGAAGTGCATGATTAAATTCGTTTATTTCATGTATGAACTGCAATACCGCATGCTTGTTTCGTCGGGCTCGAATGTCAGATTCCGCCGAATCACCAATGATCTGACCCCCTATCCGGTCGCTGCCGGCGAGTGCGGCCCAGGCGAGACAAGTGGCGACCTCGGCCGCGAGGACCGATTTGAAGCGTCTTTCGGAACCAAAAAACATCGTGCTACGCTGATCGAGCACGATATGAACAGGCCGCTCACGCTCTTCGCAAAACAACTTGGTGTGCGTCTTGCCGGTACGTGCGGTAACCCGCCAGTCTATGGTTCGAATATCGTCCCCGGGCTGGTACAGCCTGACCTCTTCGAACTCCATACCCCTACCGCGGTAGCGAGAACGGGTTTCACCCAGGAGCATGCTGCGCGCGGGTTCCCTGGCAAACAGCTTGAGATCACGTGCTCCGAAACGCAGCTCCAATAAGGAGGAAAGATCGGTATATACCCCTGCTTGTGCCCGAGACTTTTGCGCCAGTGACATCAACAGGCTCCCTAAGTAACCGGGACCTTTTCCAGCAATGCATCGATCACGGTATCGGGATCCTTGCCGTCGGCTTCCGCCTCAAAGCTAAGTATCAGGCGATGACGCAAGCAGTCATGGATCATGGCCTGCACATCGTCCGGTGATACATAGTTTCTATCATGCAACCAGGCATGCGCACGTGCGCATCGGTCGAGTGCAATCGTGCCTCGCGGACTGGCGCCATACTCCAGCCAGCCAGCCAGTTCCTCACCATAGGCGCCAGGATCTCGCGTGGCCAATATCAGCTGAAGAAGGTACTCTTCGACCGAGTCTGCCATGTGCAGACTCATTATTTCCTCGCGTGCAGCCATAATATCTTTCTGCGACAACTCGACATGATCGGTTTTGCGAACGCCCATCCGTGCCTCGTTGCGTGCGATTTCGAGGATCGCCCTTTCCGCATCGCTATCGGGATAGCCAATCTTTACGTGCATCAGGAACCGGTCCAGTTGTGCTTCCGGCAGCGGGTAGGTCCCTTCCTGTTCGATCGGGTTTTGCGTTGCCATAACGAGAAATAAACGGGGTAATTCCATGGTTCTGCCACCAACGCTAACCTGCCGCTCGGACATCGCCTCCAACAGCGCGGACTGGACTTTAGCCGGTGCACGATTGATTTCATCGGCCAGCACCAGGTTATGAAAAATAGGCCCCTCCTGAAACTCGAACGAGCCGTTTTCCGGCCTGTATATATCAGTGCCAGTGATATCAGAGGGTAGCAGGTCAGGAGTGAACTGGATTCTCTGGAAATCACCCTCGATCTCGTCAGATAGCGTTTTGATTGCCTTGGTTTTTGCGAGGCCCGGCGCCCCTTCTACCAACAAATGGCCATCTGCCAACAGGGCAATTAGCAATCTCTCTACAAGTATCCTTTGACCTACAATCTGGCTCGCCAGACTTTGCTCAAGTGAGCGACATGCATCCAACACGAAAAATACTCCCTATGACGGTATCCCTTAAAATGGTTACCGGATACGCCCGACGGTACACACTGACAGGCCAGACAAAATCCCGAGGGCATAATCTAACCTTAACCGTCGATTTTTCAAGGTAAAAACCGTTACGAGCGTGTAATTTATTGGACGGACCCGGCATCGTAATTCGCCCCACAGTGCAAAACCGTCAAGCACTAGACGTGACCAACATTCTTCGGAAAATCGAAATGAAGAATTTCAGCAGCACCACCTGATAACGCTGCCCAACCGCCCTGTCCTCCGCGTATAACGGCGATACCACAGGTCGGTACATTGTTAATCCCGGCATCAGTAAGATAATTCACCAGGTCGGTAATACCCGGGTTATGCGCGATTAGCATGGCACAATCCATAGCGTCATCCCAGCCGGAGACGGTATTCAGCATAGTCAGCGGGCTGGCGCCATACAGACCCCCTTCAATCTCTATCCGGTCAGTTTCATAGCCAATCCCGGCGGCAATCAATTCAGCGGTAGTCCTTGCCCGCAGGGCCGAGCTGGATACTATTAAACGGGGAACAAAGCCAAGTTCAACAAGTCGCTCACCCATGCGCGGGGCATCGCGCAGCCCACGGTTATTCAGTGGCCGATCATGATCGCCAAGGCCCGGGTTACTCCAACTCGACTTCGCATGCCGTACGAGAATCAATGTGTTTTCAAGTCGCATTATCCGTTTTCCTCACGTATACGCGCTCTCAGCCAGCGGCCGGCTCGCGGCCGGCCATTTCCCCGAGCAACTCTGACAGACTCGTGAGTTCTTCCGCGAAGCCTTCTCGCTGCATGCTGTCCAGGTCACGAAATAACCGTAGCAGGGTATTCCTGTCCACCTCGTAATTGTGCTGCCAATCCTCGGGGCGATAAATTTGCATCAGCCTGGGATATTGCGCAATTTGCCTGGTTGCCTCGTCATAGAAGCCCGGTAGATCCCGGTCCTCCAGGGTCACGATCAATCTCTTTGCCCAGCTGTACCAAACCTCCAGATTCTCTTCATAGTCACCATGCCGCTCTGAAAGGCCATCTGCTATGATTTGCCTCTGGCCATCGGTAAGATCGAGGCCAACTCGCTTGAGTATCGAGCTGACCCTCTCAACCCTTTTGTCTCGATAGTTACGGCGGCGAGCCTCGAACTTTTTCCTGTACTTTTTGTACTCCTTATCCGTTTGCCGCGATACCTGGGAAACCTGATCATCGCTGAGCCCCTGCATCAAGTCCACGGATTTCAGAAATGGAAAACGCTCAAACCCAAGGTCCACGATATCGAGAAAGCGGTTCATCATCCATGTGATATCCTGCTCGACGACATCCTGGTTCAACACAACCCGGTCCCGCATCCGCAATATGTAGTCCGAGTATATCGGCAACTGGATGGAACGATGCCAGACCATGAACCCGGACACTGAGTCTTCGATCCAGGTTGTTTGCTCATCATCGAAGTCCGCGTATTTTTTGAAATCGCGAACGAGTCTGGTGTCCAGCCTGCCGTAGTAGGTCTCGATCACCAGTGCCGTATTGGCACATCCTGACAACAGGATCATGCCGGCGATGATCGGCAAGGTTGGGCGAATGCGGCTAAAGAAGAAATTCATATTCACGAGTTGTACGCTGGATTGCGGAGATAGATCACCACTTGATGTGACTATTCTGCCTTAAGGAACCCCTGATGTGTATATGGTATCTCCGCAATGACAAGGTGGATCGGAACCCTGAACACGGGTGATAATCCGATTACGAGTCTATTACCGTTCGTTCTCAGGTTTTACAGGAAATGCGGAGGGCAACACCACTTACATGGAGAGACATTAATGAGGTATCTGGTTCCGGCAATATTACTGGCCGTATCATCTTTTCAACCCGGGAGCGCTGCTGACCTGCACAAGCCACACGCCTTCACCTTTGCGTACGAAGACGAGGTGACGGTGCTGGAGGGTCAGGTGAGAGGCGAATGGTTTGGAAATTCACACAGCGCCGTATTTATAGAACTTATCGACCTGCCCGAGCAGCAGGGGGAAGAAACTCAGGATATCGATACGCCGCTGGACGAGATCAGGGACGATGAGCCCAGTCCCGTTCAGCTGCCAGATATAATAGAAAGTGATATAGATGACACAATGGTGGGGTACGATCCCTCGTTCGGTGCATACCCTGCCGAGGAACCCGGTCCGGATCTGTGGGAACTCGAAACCTTTCCTTCGTTTACGCTTGAGCGGGCCGGGTGGGAGGCCGGCGCCCTGGCAGAGGGCGACCTGGTTATCGCTACGGTGAGATATTCGACCGACCGTGAATTACATGCCCAGCTCATTGACATCACCCGCCTGTCAGATGGCTGGATCGGACTTGGATTTCCGCTTCCCGCCGGGGTTACTGTTGAGATCCCAATTAGAACCGGGGACCAGGACGTCGCAACCGACGTTGTCGAGACGCCGCGGGAGCAAGCACGCTGATCTTCCGGCATCGATTTGAAATTCTCGTTCTCCGGGTCGCCGCCGGGGCCAACAAAGTGCCGTGCCCGATTCCGACTCACATATTCCCGCTCTCGGGCGTAAAAAGCACCCACCAGGGCGCCCACCAGGATAGCGAGGTAGATCGTTCCCGAAATCGCTTCAAGGTACGACAGCGTCTGTGCAACCGGCCCAAGGGGAAACATGTCTCCGTACCCAAGCGTGGTCAACGTGACGAAACTGAAGTACAGAAAATCCTGGATCGATTGTTCTCCAGAACCGAGGTGTGGCGCATTGAATGAGCCGGGAGATATGACCTCGACGTAGTAAAACAACACGCCCCAGCAGACCCCCATCAGCAAGTAGACACAGGCCGCGCCAACCAGTCTGTTACTGTCAATTTCTCCGCCATAAACAACCTCCACTAAAGATAGTCGCAAGGAAACGAGGCAGAAAATAAAAAATACCAGGAACAGGGCATGCTCAATAAATGCGCTGTCTGATATCAGCGTCATTAATGTAAGAATGACTACCCCGATGGTAAGCCCCCACCCCAGCTTGAGGTGGTTTAACGAATCCCGAAAACTCCAAACCCCCAGTATAAGCATCACGTTAAAGCCGATACGTAGAACCAGGTCCGCACTCAGGATTGATTCCGGAAAAAACTCTTCCGCGACTGGCCCCACCAGCAGGTACAGGATCAGGCCAACCAGCAGGTAGGTAAAATTGTTTTTCCTGCTTTTCTCGAACGGCCCTGCCATTAAGTCGAATCCTCTATGAAATATACAAGCTAGTGCCGGAAATGCCGCATGCCGGTAAAGACCATGGCCATTCCATGTTCATCGGCGGCCTCGATGACCTCGTTATCCCGCATCGAGCCGCCTGGCTGAATCACCGCCATGATACCGGCCTCCGCTGCTGCATCTATCCCATCCCTGAAGGGAAAGAAGGCGTCCGATGCCATGACAGATCCAGCGACTTGCAGTCCGGCATGCTCTGCCTTGAAGCCGGCAATACGTGCGGAATTGATACGGCTCATTTGCCCGGCGCCAACACCTATGGTCATTCCGTCCCTGCCATAGACGATCGCATTCGACTTGACAAACTTGGCCACTTTCCACGTGAAAAGAAGATCTTCCATCTCGGACGCGTCGGGGTCCCGCTTGCTGACCGTTTTTAATTCCTCATACAATTGATCATCGGTCCCCTGTACCAACAGACCGCCGGCGACCCGCTTGTATTCCTGTGTGGTATCGCCACCCGCAGCCCAGTTCCCTGACGCCAGCAACCGAACATTTTTCCTGGATTTAACTATATCCTGTGCTTCAGTGGCAATTTCTGGCGCGATGATGACTTCGACAAATTGTTCTTCAACGATCTTCGTCGCAGTTTCTGCATCCAAGGTCCGATTGAACGCGATAATCCCGCCGAAAGCGGATTCCGGATCGGTGCTGAAGGCACGCTCATAGGCCTCCAACAGGGTAGACCCGATCGCCACACCACAGGGGTTGGCGTGCTTTACGATCACGCACGTGGGCGCCCCTTCAAATTGCTTGATACATTCGAGCGCCGCGTCTGTATCTGCGATGTTGTTGTAGGACAACGCCTTGCCCTGCAATTGGCGTGAGCTCGAAATAGTCCCGGTACCGGGATCAGACTCAACATAGAAGGCCGCATCCTGGTGCGGATTTTCACCGTAGCGCATGGCCTGCGAGTGCTCCAACTGCAAGTTGAAGGTCAGTGGAAAATCCGCCATCGGGCTTCCAGGCCGGATACGGCCCAGGTAATTTGCGATTGCGCCATCATACCCGGCCGTATGGGCAAACGCCCTGGCAGCCAGTTCAAACCGGGTCGAGGCACTGATGCCGCCAGAGCGAATCTCGTCAAGCACACGCCCATAGTCTTCAGCATCGACGACAATCGCCACATCCGCATGGTTCTTGGCGGCTGCCCTGATCATTGTGGGCCCACCGATGTCTATGTTTTCGATCGCGTCTGCCAGCAAACACTCCGGATCCGCCACCGTCTCCGCAAAGGGATAAAGGTTGACGACCACCAGGTCGATAGGTTCAATACCCTGGCTGGACATGACCGAATCATCGATGCCGCGCCGCCCGAGGATACCGCCATGCACCTTCGGGTGCAGGGTCTTGAGCCGACCATCCATCATCTCGGGAAACCCGGTATAGTCGGAGACCTCCGTGACCCGGATATTGCTGTCCACCAGTCGTTTCGCGGTTCCACCGGTAGACAGTATCTTGACCCCAGCCTGCTGAAGTCCCTGAGCAAACTCAATGATACCGGACTTGTCCGAAACGCTGATCAGCGCACGTCGAATAGAAATACTTGATGACAAATCAGAACCCCGGATTGTAACAACCTGGTTTCCAGGCACCAAACCGGCGCCCATCCAGATCCCCTAACTTATGGAATGAACCTTCAGTTTCTTGCGTAAGGTGTTCCTGTTAATACCCAGCAACTCCGAGGCCCGTGTCTGGTTGCCATCTACTCGCTCCATCACGACCGAGAGGAATGGCTTTTCTACCTCGTTCATCACCATGCTGTACAGGTTACTGGGTTGCTCCCCGTTCAGGTCATCGAAATACTGGTTAATCGCGTGACCAACGCAATCGCCCAACGGATCACCCTTCTTTATCTTTTGTCTCTTCTGCTTCTTTTTTTTCATACCGGAATCAATGCCTTCTACTTTTGTTATGCCGCTAACGTCAGGGGAGCTAACGGTTGATTAAAATGCTGCCGAAGCAGCCGGTTTTGCAATGCAGCACTTTCGAGCCGGTTTACGCGTCGGCGCAATTCGCCAGACCCCGGAATACCATTAAGGTAACTTGCTATATGCTTACGTGAAAGTACAGCCCCATACTCTCTGCCATAAAACTCATACATCATATCAAGGTGATCCAGCATGACAGAGACCTTTTCTTCAACTGACGGATCGGGCTGCTTCTCACCGGTCGCAAGATAATGTGAAATCTGGCCAAAAAGCCACGGACGCCCCTGCGCCCATCTCCCCACCATCACGGCATCGGCTCCTGTATATTCAAGCACCTCCCTGGCCTTTTCAGGACAGTCGATATCTCCATTTGCCACAACGGGGATGGCAACCGCTTTCTTGACCCGGGCAATCGTGTCGTATTCAACCGGTCCCTTGAAACGGCACTGCCGGGTCCGCCCATGAATGGTAAGCATTTGTACACCGGCGTCTTCAGCAATCTGAGCTACCGAGACTGCGTTACGCGAGACCGTGCTCAGACCGGTTCGTATTTTAAGCGTCACAGGAATATTTACCGAACGTACAACCGCCGTCACAATACGCCGGACCAGGGCTTCATCTGCAAGCAAGGCCGAGCCCGCGAGTTGGTTGCAGACTTTCTTCGACGGGCACCCCATGTTGATATCAATTATTCGGGCGCCATTGTTTGCGCCGTGACGGGCCATTTCGGCCAATTGAAGAGGATCAGTACCAACGATCTGAACGGCAACCGGACCGGGTTCACCCGAGTGGTTCAGCCGCATCCTCGTTTCAAATGTGTTGCGGTGCTCAGGCCGGCTTGAAACCATTTCTGAAAATGCCAGTGCCGCCCCGTGCGCACGACACAGGTTGCGGTAGGGTCGATCAGAAATGCCTGCCATGGGGGCAGCAAATACCGGATGCTCAAAGACGAAGGAACCGAGTCGCATGTCGACTAACCGTAAATTCATTGGAAAGCGAACGCAGAATGATAACGTTACGCCGGACGGGGGTAAAGAGCGGGAGATGAACGTAGTCGATTTGGGGTTAAATAACCTCTGAATAACCGTTTCACTTCCCTGCGGAACTATAAACCAGGCCAGCCAGATATCATTAGATATCAATAATCCTTACCTCGTACCCCACGGCTGTATCGGGAGGATCGGCAAGATCGATCACGATACTGATCAGTTGTCTGCTGGGCAGGTCACTGTCGCTACTACCCAGACCGAGAAACTCACCCGGCCTGAACGTACGACGTCCAACCACTCCACCTTCCCTGTTCGTTAACGATATTTCGAGGGCCGGAAAAGCCTGGTCAAAAGTGGCGCGATTGATAAGCTGGATCGTTACCTGTAATGCCCCAGCCACCTCATCGTGGGTTGCGATACTGGTACCGACCAGTTCCACCGTACCAATATCCCTGAGTGGCGGCACGACGCAATTGACCATAGAGCACCATTGAACAATGGCCGGACGAAGGCGCTCGTCCTGACTCCACGTCGCTCCGTAACGCTGGGAAAACTGCCAGAAAAGCAGACCGGCCAATGACAGAAACAGGACCGCTGACACCAACAGATGCACCCAGCGTCTCCTGGCCGGTTTGCTTTGCCCGGCAAAGTCATAATGCTGTTCCTCGACAGTAAATACGGGATCTATCGTAACTTCCTGTTCAGGCGTCGATTCCACTGGCATGGAGGCGCCCTGCCCGATACCCAGGAAAGGTTTTACCACCCGCTCCAATTGAGATATCTGGCTCGCAAGATCACCGTCGCCGGATTTACTCTCAAGGCCAGCGTCCTGTGCCGATGGCCCGTCATTTTTTACAGATTCCCCTTCCTGACCCGGACCGGTTACGGATGGGCTGACAGGACTTTTCTCCAGAGAGGCCCGGTCGGCTTCGCCGCCGGCACTGTCCGGCGCCGCTTCCGGACGCCCCTCTGTTTTCAGCGCCTCATCCCGCGCTTTTAATGACATGGCCTCTTCGTCCGCTTCCCCGGACCCGACCTCTCCTGTAGCAGGTTCCCCGGTAACAACCGTCGGCAGAGGGTCGTCGGACTCGAACGCGGACATGTCCAAATCTAACCCCGTTGTTTCAGATTCCGCGTCGGTCGGATCAGTTTCCTCCACGTCACCTGCCTCGGGGGATTCGCCATCATCCTCGTCGTGGTCGAGCACCAGCTCAAATTTTGTCCACTCTCCCGGGCCCTGCTCTGCCCCGGGGTCCCCTGCCGGAACCGGACTATCCGGGCGAAGGCTGCCACCGCCCCCCCCTGCATCAACATCGATGAAACTGTCCGCCTCGACGGGGTCACTCAGTCTTTGCGCATAGGCATTGAAAGGTTCCTGGCAATGTCCGCACCGCACCCAGCCACTCTTGTGGGCCATTTGGGTTTCCGTCACTGCGAATACCGTTTCGCAATGCGTGCATTGTGTGTATATCTTCATGGAAGATATGTCCCTCAGCGGATCCGGTCTGTCAACCAATACAGGCCTGAATACCTTTGTAATTTTGGTCTCCAGGAGCCCTCAATGGGCAGCTATACTTTAATATTTCCGATCAGCAAACACCACTGCTCTCTGTACATGACTTCAAATTCAAATTTTTGACTGAACCTCTCACGAACACCGGCAGCCTGGGTATCGAGAATTCCGGTTAGTAACAGGGTACCTCTGTCTGCAAGCGCCCCTTCCAAACTGTCGGCCAGCCCGACAATAACCTCTGACAAAATATTTGCGATCACGATATCTGCACTCATTACCTCTTCTATCTCTTGAGGCATGCCGGCCAGCACAAGTGGCAAAACGCCGTTGCGGCGGGCGTTTTCCCTTGTTGCCCTGATCGCCAATGGATCGATATCCAGACAATATACCCGGTCTGCACCCCGCATAGCGGCGGCAATTCCAAGTATTCCTGACCCACAGCCATAGTCCAGTACCGTCTTTCCGGCCAGATCTGCAGTCGAAATCCAGTCGAGACACATGCCTGTAGTCGCATGGGAGCCGGTTCCGAAGGCCAACCCGGGGTCCAACAGGATATTCGTTTCCCCCGGCTCGGGCGGCTCACAGGCTGTAGGACACACCCACAGCCTGTCGCCAACTTGCAGGGGTTTGAATGAATCCATCCAGGCGCGTTCCCAGTCCTGGTCAGACAGCATGACCACCTCGCAATACAGGTCTTTGTCGGGGGATACTCTCTCTTTCAGTCTTTTCTGTATGAGCAGGCTGTTGACTTGTGAGTCGAACATCCCCGTGACGAGCACCCGTTGCCAACCGGGAGTCCCGGGAAATGCCACCTCGTAATACTCGTCCTCGCCGGCATTTTCATTGGTAACCGACAGGGCGCCACACTGCTCGAGGGCATCGCCAAGCGGATCGGCCAGGCCCCGGTCTACACGATACTGCAGTTGCAACCAGGGCACGTAAATTTACCGGCCGCTTGAGTAACGGAGGTTGTCCGCCCGGGAAGACAAACCAGGATCAATGCTATCTGGCAGACCAGGCATCCAGTTCGGTTTCATGGAGCTCACCGAGCTTGCTTTCAAGCACGACGCCGGTTGAATCCAGCAAGACAGAGTAAGGAAGAAGCCCCTGCTCATTACCCGCATCATTCATGAGCGCCACGCCATCGAAATCAGCCAGCAGGATAGGATAATCGATCTCCAGGGCCTCGACCACGGGGCGGGCCTTTTCCTCGTCGTCGATGGCGACCCCAACGACCAGAAATCTTTCTTGTTGGTTATTATTCGCAAACGACTGGAGCATGGGCATCTCCTTTCTGCACGGAATGCACCAACTTGCCCAGAAATTGACAAGCACATAGTCGCTACCGGCCTGTTTGACCAGCGATTCGATGCTTTGTTGCCCGGACCGAAGATCCGGCATCTCGAAAGACCACAGTTTGCTCGCGTAAATCGGGCCGGCGTCCGCTACCGGCTCGATGTCTGTCGCTGACCCCGGGACAGAAAGGTAAAGCCCCGCACCAAAAGCAACTATCGCAACCAGAATCCAGCTGAGCTTGTTCAGCTTGCTCACCAGTGCTCTTTCAAAGGGCACTAGCCCTCTTGTCCCCCACCGGACGAACTCAACAGCGGTGCGATATGCTCCAACAGCACGGCAGGTTTCATATAGCCGTATCGACGCATCGACGCCATCTCGTTTCCTGCGGCGTCAATGTACAGCGTCGCGGGAGGCCCGAATACGCTATACCGTGTCTTGATCTCGTCTGCCGTACTACCGGGGTTAGTCACATCCACCTTGATCATTACCCAGCCCTCCAATGCGGCCTGCACCCCGGAATCAAGAAAGGTGGTGCGCAGCATCCTTATACAATCCGGACACCAGTCTGCGTAAAAATCGATCATGACCGGGCGACCAGCCTGCCGCGCACCGGCAAGTTGTTGATCCAGTTCCTGGTTATTTTTTACTGAAACAAACAGTTCTTCCGCACTCGTCACTGGGCCCCCACCCCGGGCCGCGGATCTGATGACCGCGTCAAGAGGGCTGAGAACGTCTCGCGCCCCCGTGAGGGCCCCGACTGTCGAGGCCGCCCCCCATACGATAAGGACGATGCCAAATCCCTTTAAAAAACTCCGCCACAAGGCATTGTTCGAAAATTCGTCGGCCAGCACCAGTGCAAAACACCCAAGCACTACCAGCCACACGGCCCAAAGAATGATGGTCGGAAACAAATTTGCATTTCCAAGGAGGTAGATAACCACTCCCAGTAACATAAATCCGAATAACTGGGTTACGCGTTCCATCCATGCACCGGCCTTGGGTATTAGCCAGCCTGCACCGAAGCCAAACGCTATCAGCAGGATCCCCATCCCCATTGACATCGAAAACATCATCGCACCGCCCAGCACCGGGTCACCCTGCTGGATGGCGGCGCCCAGCGCGACGATCAACAGGGGCGAGACGCATGCGCCCACGATCAAGGCAGACAGCGCACCCAGTACGAACACCATCGACAGCGAACCAGACCCTAACCCCTGGGTCCTGGACTGGATACGGGATTGGATGACGCTCGGCATCTGGATCTGATAGGCGCCAAACAGCGAGAATGCCAGCACCACCAGGATGATAGAGATTATTCCGATCGCCAGGGGACTTTGAAAATAGGCCTGAAGCTGGGCGCCGGTCGCGCCCGCGACGATGCCGGTAGCAGTGTATGTCGCAGAGGTACCGAGGACATAAGCCACGGCCAGGATACCGCCCCGAATCTTTGAAATATCTCCCTGGCCGGCAATAATTCCCGACAAGATTGGAATCAGGGGTAGTACGCACGGCGTAAACGTCAACAGAACACCGGCCCAGAACGCGGTAATGACGTATCCCCACAACGAGATGGCGCCACCATCCGTCCCTGCAGTGCCCGCATCAGCCCCAACGTCCATAGCCGCACCTGAAAATGAGCTGCCGGCGGTCGGGGCCCCACCCGGTAAGACACCCGTGACATCCAGGCTATAGGGTCTTTTTTGCGGGGGATAACACACGCCAACCGGCTTGTTGCAACCCTGTCCGTGTAACTCAAGATCTATCTTCTCTACCCCTTCAGGGAGTGCGACGATGGGCACTACTATCTGCACATCATCGAAGAAGACCTCGACACGACCGAAAAGTTCGTCCTCCTCCACTATCCCCGCCGGGTAAACCGGCTCACCCAGCCGCACCCCATCTGTAAGCGACAGAACCGCGAACTTGTCCTGGTACATGTAGTAGTCCGGCGCAATACGCCACGACACCACCAGGGAATCGGGCAAGGCGGTTTGCGCAACCACCTGAAAGGCCTCTTCCTCGGGTAAGAGGTCCACTTGGGTACCCGGCAATTGGGCGAACGCGGACAGGGGCGAGAGCAGGGCAAGCGCGGCTAAAGCCTTTATGAGCTTTCTCTTCATCATAAGCGTTCTCTGCATCACATCATTTCCCATCGCTTACCACCCAATCCAGATACTTTTGAAGCCCGCCTTTCACCGGCAGCGCCAGAATCTCCGGAATTTCGAAAGGGTGCAGTTTTTCCAGCCTGGCTTCAAGTTGTGGGTATCGGGACCGCGCTGTCTTGATGATCAGCAGGGCCTCTTCATCATCCTGTATCTGATCGTCCCATCGGTATATTGATTGCACCTGGTTTACGATATTTACACAGGCGGCCAACCCCTCTTCTACGAGGGTCCGGGAGATGGCAGCCGGAACCGATCCCTGTGGACAGGTACACAGCACGACAATCACCTCGTCCGAGCTCACAATTCCAGCCCCAAAATAGTTAAAAATCGATAAAAATCCGGTGCGTAGGGTACCATATCGGCCTCGTTATCCAGAAGCGGGGCCTATTCTATCTTTTAAAGTAGCTATTCTGCCCCCATGTTTCATAACGTTACTGACTATCCATCGATAACCGTTAAATTTATGGCATTTCTCGTACTACTGACCCTTTTTATTGCCATGCCCATCGCTGAGATCGCGGTATTAATCAGCGTAGGTGGCGAAATCGGACTGGGGAGTACCCTCCTGCTGGTGATTGCGACCGCTGTCCTCGGTGCCTGGCTGGTACGCAACCAGGGCTTCCAAACGATGCAGAAATTACGCACCGAGATGGAGCAGGGCAGGCTTCCGGCAATGGAACTGGCCGAGGGGTTTGCAATACTCGTTGCGGGAGTTTTGTTGCTCACCCCCGGGTTTATCACCGACATTATCGGATTCCTCTGCCTGACACCCCCATTGCGCCGGGGGGCGATCCGGTGGATGGCGAACCGCGGCCATATCTCGGCAACAGGCTCAGCCGCTGGCGCCACGGCAAACCAGCAGGGGCAGGGAAATATCTTTGAGGGCGAATACCGCGAATCCGGGTATACCGAGGTCGAATACCGCCACCGCGACTGAAAATCAGGCCCGCATCAGTGATAATCCTGCAAAATCACTATAAATCAGCCTAATTTTCCCTTTCACATCTTGACTTTGGGAAGTTCGCCCCTATTATTAGCACTCGCTTCGATAGAGTGCTAACAATCTATCGTTTTGAATCTGTTTCGAACATTTATTGGAGGTCATAAGCAATGGCAATTCGTCCACTTCATGATCGGGTCCTGGTACGCAGGCTCGACGACGAACGTACCAGCCCTGGGGGTATCGTAATTCCCGATTCTGCAGCGGAAAAGCCCAGCCAAGGCGAGATCGTTGCCGCCGGCAACGGCAAACTGATGGATAGTGGCGACCTTCGCCCGCTTGACGTCAAGGCCGGTGACAAGGTGCTGTTTGGCAAGTATTCGGGCACCGAAGTCAAAGTTGACGGCGAAGAACTGCTGGTGATGCGCGAAGACGACATCATGGGCATTATCGAGTAACGCGCATTCAAGTAACGAGGAAATAAATCATGGCAGCAAAAGAAATTCAGTTTGGCGATTCCGCCAGGGCAAAAATGTTAACCGGCGTCAATGTTTTGGCCGACGCGGTCAAGATAACGCTGGGACCCAAGGGCCGTAACGTTGTGCTCGACAAGTCGTTTGGCGCACCCACGGTAACCAAGGACGGTGTATCGGTCGCAAAAGAGATTGAACTCAAGGACAAGTTTGAGAATATGGGCGCACAGATGATCAAGGAGGTGGCTTCCAAGACCTCTGACATCGCAGGTGACGGCACCACGACAGCAACCATACTGGCCCAGACATTGGTACGCGAAGGCCTGAAGGCCGTTGCAGCAGGCATGAACCCCATGGATCTTAAGCGTGGTATCGACAAGGCGGTTATCGCAGCGGTTGAAGGACTGCAAAAAATTTCCAAGCCATGTTCCGACCAGAAGGAAATATCCCAGGTAGGAACGGTGTCCGCCAACGCTGACGAGTCCGTAGGCAGCATCATCGCCGAATCCATGGACAAGGTCGGCAAGGAAGGCGTCATTACGGTCGAGGAAGGTAATATCCTTGAGAATGAACTCGATATCGTAGAGGGAATGCAGTTCGATCGTGGCTACTTGTCACCTTACTTTATTAACAACCAGGAAAGCATGAGTATCGACCTGGAAACCCCTTACATCCTCATTCACGACAAGAAAGTATCCAACATCCGTGACCTGCTGCCGACACTTGAAGCCGTTGCGAAAGCAGGACGTCCACTGCTGATTGTTGCGGAAGACGTTGAAGGCGAGGCGCTGGCAACCCTGGTAGTCAACAATATTCGCGGTATAGTGAAGGTTGCGGCGGTCAAGGCGCCCGGTTTCGGTGATCGACGCAAGGCGATGCTCGAGGATATCGCGGTATTGACCGACGCGCGTGTCATCTCCGAAGAAGTCGGAATGAGTCTTGAGGGCACCACGCTGGAAGATCTTGGTAGCGCAAAACGGATACAGATCACCAAGGAAAACACGACCATCATCGACGGTGACGGTAACGCAAAAGATATCGAGGCCCGCGTCAACCAGATTCGAGCCCAGATCGAAGAATCCACTTCCGACTATGATAGTGAAAAGATGCAAGAACGGGTTGCAAAGCTGGCCGGCGGTGTTGCTGTCATCAAGGTAGGAGCGGCGACCGAAGTCGAGATGAAGGAAAAGAAGGCCCGCGTTGAAGACGCACTGCATTCAACTCGTGCGGCGGTCGAGGAAGGCGTGGTACCTGGCGGCGGCGTTGCCCTGGTTCGGGCATTAGACCATGTAAGCGACATCAAGGGCGAGAATGCTGATCAGGACGTTGGTATCAAGATCGTACGACGAGCGCTTGAAGAACCTTTGCGACAGATTGTCAGCAATGCCGGAGACGATGCCTCTGTCATTCTAAATGACGTTCGCAATAACGAGGGCAACTATGGCTATAATGCCGCAACCGGTGAATTCGGCGACATGATCGAAATGGGAATCCTGGATCCGACCAAGGTAACCCGGACTGCCCTGCAGCACGCGGCATCTATCGCCAGCCTGATGATTACCACGGAAGCGATGATATCGGAAGCTCCCGACGACAGTCCTGCTGCTGGCATGCCAGACATGGGCGGCATGGGTGGTGGTATGGGCGGCATGGGCGGCATGATGTAAACCAGCCATTCGTTGATTGATCATTCTTTGATTAATAAAAGGCCCCGCCCCCGGTGGGGCCTTTTTTATTGGCAGGATACCCCCTGAAGAAGGGATACAGATATTACAGCCAGCCGCACAACGCCGCTTTTGTATATATAATACCGTTGTGGGAACTAGTGCAGCAGTTCCCAGGACAACAACTTTATTAAATTCCCGGATTTATAGACTTGAGCAAGCTGACACATATCGACGATCAGGGTGCGGCGCACATGGTGGATGTTTCCGACAAGGCGGAAACCGCGCGCATTGCCATTGCAGAGGCTTCCATCGACCTTGGCAAGAAGATTATGTCCGCCTTACTCGACAACAAGATACCCAAGGGAGATGTCCTCGCGACTGCCCGAATTGCCGGAATACAGGCCGCGAAGAAGTGCTCTGATCTAATTCCTCTTTGCCACCCCCTGCCGCTGACCTCCGTCAGTATCGATATTCGCGTTGATGAGGCCGAAACCGGGCTGGTCATATGCGCCACCTGCAAAACAACCGGTAAGACGGGTGTCGAAATGGAGGCGCTTACCGCTGCCGGTATCGCGGCTCTCACGGTCTACGATATGTGCAAGGCCATAGACAAGGGAATGGTCATCAGCCAGTTACGGCTACTCGAAAAGTCCGGTGGAAAATCGGGACACTGGCAATCAGGCGGAGACTGAAGATGCTTAAGATATTGTTATTCGGTCGTCTTGGCGACACGGTGGGTGATACTGAAATCGGTATCCCCTGGGACGAAAAACTGGCGACAGTGGCGACAGTCCGGGAGCATCTCGCGCGAACATCACCGGAGCTTGCCGAGGCCCTGGGTGAAACCCGGAACCTGGTGGCCATTAACCAGCAGATATGTGGAACCGACACCCCGGTGAACGATGGAGACGAAATTGCGTTCATGCCACCCGTGACCGGTGGTTGATCGGCAGAATCTTCCCATGGATACACCAGCAATAACGATTACGGAAACAGATTTCTCGGTCGCCGGTGAGTACGATAAGCTACGCGATGATGCCCGGACCGCCGGCGCCATTGTCACTTTCACAGGCCTGGTAAGAGACATTACCGACGAAAAGGCCGTCAGCAAGCTGACGCTGCAGCACTACCCGGGAATGACCGAGAAATTGCTGGATGGGATCATCAAGGATGCGTCTGAACGATGGGCAATCGACGCCGTACGGGTCGTGCACCGCGTCGGTGAGCTACAACCCACCGACCAGATTGTCTTCGTCGGTGTGGCTGCGAAACATCGGGGTGACGCGTTTGAAGCCTGTACGTTTATAATGGACTACCTGAAGGTAAAGGCGACAATCTGGAAGAAGGAATCCCGCCCGGAAGGCGAGTTCTGGCTGGGTGAGCGCGACGCAGACCAGCAGGCCCTGGAGCGCTGGAAATCCTGAATCAATCTAAATAGTTTTATAGGGAGAACATCTTGCCGGCAAATACTGACACATTTATACCACTCAACATCTCAATACTGACAATATCGGATACCCGCGATTACGATAGTGATACGTCTGGGCAATACCTGGAAGAACAGGCCCGTACGGCAGGACATAACGTTGTCGAGCGTAAACTCGTGCAGGATGATATATACGTATTGCGCGCCACGGTCTCCGAATGGATTGCCGACGACGACCGGCATGTCATCATCTGTACAGGGGGTACCGGATTTACCAACCGGGACAGCACACCGGAAGCGCTTACCCCGCTTTTTGACAAGACCATTGACGGCTTTGGTGAACTCTTCAGGCAATTATCAATTGACGACATCGGCACGTCGACAGTGCAGTCTCGCTGTATTGGTGGCATAGCCAACAAGACACTGATCTTCTGCCTGCCGGGATCTACCGGCGCCTGTCGAACCGGCTGGGAAGGAATCCTCTCCGAGCAGCTCGATAGTCGTCACAAACCATGTAACTTTATTCCGCACACCCGGCCGTGGGAAGAGCAGGAAGCTCAAAACGGGGGCTAGACCATGAACCCACCAACCCCTTATACGCCGGTAGAGCAGGCGATCGACATGTTGCTCGAGGATGCCGACGTCAAGGTGGAGACCGAAACTGTCGCTACCATCAATGCCCTGGATCGTGTTCTGGCCGAGGATATCGTATCCGGAATAGATGTCCCGCCCCGGGACAACAGTGCGATGGACGGGTATGCGCTCTGCGCACGGGATTGCCCGGAAGACGGGACAGTACTGGCGATCAGTCAGCGTGTGGCGGCAGGCCAGGCGCCTGCACCCCTTGCCGAGGGCACGGCAGCGCGCATCTTTACCGGCGGAGAGATCCCACCCGGAGCCGACACGGTTCAAATGCAGGAAAATTGTGTTGCCAATAGCGATTCTGTTGATTTCCTCAAGGCCCCCCGGGAGGGAGAAAATGTCCGGCGACAGGGCCAGGACATTAGCAAGGGCGCAACGCTGGTTACGGCAGGGACCCGGTTGCGACCGCAGGAACTGGGTGTTATCGCTTCGGTCGGTATCAGCAAAATCCGGGTTTACAAACCTCTGACGGTAGCACTCGTCTCCTCCGGGGATGAGCTGGTTGAACCCGGGGAAACCTTATTTCCCGGACAGATATACAATTCAAATCGATTTACAATGCAGACACTGATCGAGTCTCTTGGAATGCAGGTAGAGTATTGCGGCGTCGCAAGAGACAGCCTGACCGAAACGAAGTCCGCACTCGCGGCGGCTGCGGAGAAGGGTGATGTTATCCTGACCATGGGGGGCGTCTCGGTGGGCGACGAGGATCACATCAGGCCGGCCGTTGAGGCACTTGGCGGCATCAAGCTTTGGAAAATAGCGATTAAGCCGGGCAAGCCCCTGGCATGGGGAAACATTCTTGGAAAACCGTTTATCGGATTACCGGGAAACCCGGTATCCGTGTTTATCACCTTCCTCATTATTGCACGGCCCTGGTTGTTGAAGATGCAGGGCTGTAGCAGCCTCCTGCCGACAACCATCCCGGTAACGGCACAATTTTCCCGGGCAGCAGGGGATCGCGTCGAGTATTTGCGCGCCAGGTTGACCGCAGGGGGAGCAGACATTTTTTCAAAGCACAGCAGCGGCGTTATGACGTCGACCAGCTGGAGCAACGGCTTGATCGTCAACCCCATCGGGGAGGCCATTGAACCCGGTCAGATGGTACAATTCCTCCCTTACGAGAGTTTATTGCATTAGCACGGTAACACTTGGCGGAGCAGATTCAGACTTAATGAACCAGGCATTCGAACATAAACCCCTGCTGGATCCGTTCATGCGGACCATCGACTACCTGCGTCTGTCGGTTACGGACCGCTGTAACCTGCGGTGCACCTATTGCATGGCTGAAGACATGGAGTTTATGCCCAAGTCACAGGTACTGAGCCTAGAAGAAATCGAGATTGTCGCCCACGCCTTCGTTGAACTCGGTATCACGAAAATCCGCCTGACCGGGGGTGAACCACTGGTTCGACAGGGCATCGTCGAGCTGGCCCGCACTCTCAGTGCAATACCCGGCCTCACCGAGCTGGTGATGACATCAAATGGCGTTTTACTGGACAAGTATGCAAAGCCATTGGCCGATGCGGGTATCGCACGCATCAATATCAGCCTCGATAGCCTGCGCGAGGACCGGTTTCACAGCATGACGCGATTCGGCAAACTCGACGACGTAATACGAGGTATCGAGTCGGCCAGGAAGGCCGGCTTCCGGCGAATCAAGATCAATTCGGTAATCCTGTCAGGAGTGAATGATGACGAGATCATCGACCTGGCCAGGTTCGCCGTGGACAGGGGCCTCGACATCTCTTTTATCGAGGAGATGCCCCTGGGAGAGATCACGTCCCACCAAAGATCGGCCACCCAGATACCAAGCGCGTCCATACGCGACCAACTGGCTGAACATTTCAAGCTCACTGCGACAGACGAGACTACCGGTGGGCCGTCACGTTACATGCGCGTCGCTAACAGCCGCTCCCGCATCGGCTTTATCTCTCCCATGTCTGACAACTTTTGTGCTTCGTGCAACCGGGTCCGGCTGACCGCTGAAGGCCGTTTACTGCTATGCCTCGGCAATGAGCACTCGGCAGACCTGCGGGCCGTTACCAGGGAGAATCCCGGTGAAACAAGGCCGGTAAAAGACGCAATCAGGGAAGCGATAACGAGAAAACCGGAAAAACATCACTTCGATGCCAATAGCACCGAGATTATCCGATTCATGAGCGAGACAGGGGGCTAAAATTAAATACAGGGATCGGTACTCATGACAATCCTTCCCTGCCATGTGCCCGCAGAGAGGAAATAACATGATAAAGGCTGCAACGACTTTCAAAAGCCTTGCAAAGATCGTTTTTGGCATCGCCGTGGTATCCGTCCCGGCCGGGGCGCACCACACATGGGTAGTACAATACGATCGAAACGATGTCATTATTCTTGAAGGCAGGATCAGCAAGATTCAGTTGACCAGCCCGCACAGCCGGATATTCGTCGAGATAAATGGGGAGAATGGTGAGCCTGAAATCTGGGCAGGAGAGACCTGGCCACTCGGGACCCTGTATCGACGCGGCTTGACCCACGAAAGCATTGCCGTGGGAGACGTGGTGCGCCTCACCGGCGAGCGCGCCACCAAGGGCCGGAAAGGTCTGCATCTGAGGTCAATTTACCGACCCTCTGATGGTTACCGTGTCTGGATCGGCCTTCGCACCGACACCGGGGAAAATTCAGCCGATGGAATGGGTGAAGGCATCAACAGCATCCAGCTCGAAGACGATTCAGCCTGAGATGTCTGTCAGAAGCGGCCCTGCCGGATTTATCCTTATCTTCTCGATATTCGGATTATTCAGTAGTCCGATATTCGCAGCCGATGCGAATACCGGTAACCCTGCACTGGCCGGTATATGGCTCCCCGACTCGGCCGACTATCGTGACCAGTTGCCAAAAGAACTGCCCTATTCAGAAGACGGGCACGAGACGGTCCGGAATTACAACCACGCAGACGATCCTGTCCTGAAGTGCCTGCAGGACTGGGGACGCATTTCAACCGTCAGCTTCCCGCTCGAGATCATCCCCGGCGACAGGCAAGTAACACTACTCTACGAGTATGGCCACAATGTTCGCCGTGCATTTATGGACCGGGATGATTTTTCCGCCAACTATCCCCCCAGCCTGATGGGATACTCTATCGGGTACTGGGATAAAGATGTACTCGTGGTTGAGACCGCCAAGCTGATGGCCGGCCAGGTCTATGAACAGGGTATTGCACCCTACTCGGCAGATGTAAAGATAACGGAGAGATTCATACTCAGCGAGGACGACGCAGTTCTTACAATAGAACGGACCATAGATGATCCGGTCAACTACACACATCCCTGGACCTGGACGCGCGAACTCACCCGGTCGGAATGGGACATCTTTCCCTATGACTGTACCGTGGGATCATACGGGTCATCGTTACAGTAATTGAATTGAACGGGAGACAAGCGATGGGCTACCTGATTAGGGCAGGCTTGATGACCATAACATTGGTCCTGGCGCATACCGGCATGGCCCAGGAGAACAGCAACCCCGGCGCAGGATTTAACGGAATCTGGATCGGCTACCCCAGTGCAGGACCGCCCACACTCTCGGATTTACCGTTCTCAGATGAGGGCCGCAGGGTAGCAGAAGAATATAATCACGCCGAAGATAATGTCCTTAAATGCCTGCTCGATTTTGGCCGGGTCACTTCCGTGCGCTTTCCGATGGAGATTATTGTCACCGAGGGGCAGGTTACCCTATTGTATGAGTATGGCCGCCAGGTGCGTAGAATATTTATGGATCGCACCGATTTTTCTACGGCCTATCCACCAAACCTGATGGGATATTCGATCGGTCACTGGGAAGATGACACCCTGGTTGTCGAGACTCGCAAACTCATGGCCGGCTGGGCCGTCATGGGAGGTGTTGGGCCCTACTCTGCCCGGACCATCGTGACAGAACGTTTCTCCCTGGATGAGACTGATGAGCTGCTGACCATCGAGCGGACCTACGATGACCCGGTCAATTACACCGAACCCTGGAGTTACACGCATGAGTATCAACCATCGGAATGGGATGTTTTCCCTTACGATTGCACCGTCGGTTCTTACGGGTCCGCACTCTAGCCCATCCTCCGGACAGCTTCTATCTTCGCTCCCGCCTATGCAGCCACTCTGAAAATGCCAGCATCTTTTTAGAAGCATGGGCACGCTTCCAGTTCCCAGCGGCAAACTTGTTTGCCTCGGTGAGTGTCGGGTAGATGTGGATGGTGCCGAGAATCTTATTCAGACCGATACCCTGCTTCATGGCAAGAACAAACTCCGAGATAATGGTGCCGGCATGATAACCGACGATGGTGACACCCAGGATCTTGTCCTTGCCAGGCACCGTCAGCACCTTGACGAAGCCCCTGGTCTCTCCATCCGCGATCGCCCGGTCCAGGTCATCAAGCTCATACCGCGTTAGTTCATATTCGACACCTGCCTCCTTCGCGGCCAACTCATTCAACCCCACGGTCGCCACCTCCGGGTCGGTGAAAGTCGCCCATGGGATCACGGAATAGTCGGCCCGAAATTGTCTCAGCCTCCCAAACAAGGCATTCACCGATGCATACCAGGCTTCGTGTGCCGCGGTATGGGTGAACTGGTAAGGAGAAATTACGTCCCCGCAGGCATAGATATTCGGAAACCGGGTACGAAGGTACTCATCGACGACCAGGGTTCCATTTCTATTTAGCTCAATCTCCAGTACGTCCAGTCCCTCTATCGCCGTGTTTGCCTTCCTGCCCGTGGCCACAAGCAGGGCATCGAATCTCACCCTGACCTCATCGTCGCCCGTTTTAAGCACAGCAACATGTCCCTGCTCATCCTTCTCGAACCCGGTTACCAGGTGATTTGTCAGCAGTTCAATGCCTTCACTGGCAAACTGATTCGAAACAACCCTGGCAACATCCTCATCTTCACGCGACATGATTCGCGGCAACGCCTCGACCTGGGTAACGTGCGAGCCCAGCCTGGCGAAGGCCTGAACCATCTCACACCCTATGGGTCCACCCCCCATCACCAGTAAGTGTTCCGGCCTTTCACTGAGTTGCCACAAGGTGTCGGACGTGTAATAGCCAGTCTCATCAATACCGGGTATGGGAGGCACAAACGGTGTCGCCCCCGTGGCGATGATGATGTTGGCCGTCGTTATGGTCCGATCCCCCACCCGAACCTCCCAGGGCGACAGCACACTTGCCTCCCCGAGCACGACGTCGACGCCAAGCTCGCTGTATCGCTCTACCGAGTCATGCGGTTCAATATCGCTAATTATCCGGTGAACGCGTTTCATAACATCACTAAAACTAACCTCACCAACCGCATCATGAATCCCGAACTCGGCGCCACGCTCAATGTAGTGCGCCATCTTCGCACTGCGGAGCAGGGCCTTGCTCGGCACACAACCTGTATTCAGGCAGTCCCCGCCCATCCGGTGGCGCTCTATCAACACGACCTTTGCCTTGACGGTTGCGGCGATATAGGCAGATACCAGACCGGCACTGCCCGCACCGATAACGACCAGGTTTACGTCAAAACTCTTCGGTTTCCTGCTGCGCCATGGACGGTATACCCTCCGCCGCTGGATCGCGGACATGACGCTGCGTGCAATAAATGGAAATATGGCGAGCAAGAGAAAGCCGAGTATCAGCCCGGGACTCAGTATTCCCGACACGGACAATTCCTCGAGCGATGCCAGTTGGGCGCCGGCATTCACATAAACCATGGTACCGGCAAACATCCCGACCTGACTCACCAGGTAGAATGTGACGACACGGATGGGTGTCAGCCCCATAACGAGATTAATGATAAAGAACGGGATCGCCGGGATAAGTCGCATCGAAAACAGATACAAAGCTCCGTCCTTTTCAATGCCCCGATTGACGCCTTCAAGGTAGGAGGCAAAGCGACCCTGGACCCAGTCCCTCAGCAGAAATCGGGATACCAGGAAGGCAAGGGTTGCACCAATGGAGCTGGCAAAACTCACCAGCAAAACCCCCTTCCACAGGCCAAATAGCAGGCCACCCAGTACGGTCATGATCGCGGCGCCGGGCAAGGAAAGTGCCGCCATCACGACATAACTGAAAAAATAGACGACGGCTGAGATTAGCGGGTCGCTTGCGACCAGATCCTGGTAAAAGGTCGGCTGCAGGTATTGCTCACCGCCGAACTGAATAAATACCAGTGCAGCGATGATTACAATTAATAGCAGACCAATTTTCTTCATAGCTTACTCATTATCAACATTGTCGGTGAACGATACACTCAATCAACATCATTGCGTCTAACCATTGTTTCTTCTCCAATGGGACGGCAACCTATGCG